>Ga0209390_10000518_pt1 | contig 76656 bp, 48 predicted proteins | sample BON01_FD_187212 | JGI IMG/M metagenome (GOLD analysis project Ga0209390, IMG submission 187212) | Freshwater microbial communities from Lake Bonney liftoff mats and glacier meltwater in Antarctica - BON-01 (SPAdes) (version 2) | ecosystem: Environmental > Aquatic > Freshwater > Ice > Glacier...
ACGCCGGAATCGAAGGAATGCCCGTTACAGACAAGGCAGATTAAAGGCTGCCCCACCTCACCGCCATCGCCCGGCCACCCACTCCACGTAGCGGTAAAACCCCTCCTTTCTGCTCGCCAACTCAAATCAACGGTGTAGAAAAGTTGCCGCAAATACGCCGTTTGGCGGTGCATTCCTGGACCGTATGTGACACTAGCGAGGCCGGTTTCGACAGGGTTCAAATCAGTCTCGAAGTTCTACCGAGCCTAACAAATCGCACGTTTGTGCCATTCATTGCTTGACTGAAAATTCACAGGGACAGGCAAATAATCAAAAAGTACCCACTTCCCCAATTTCCGTTAGATCACTCCATCATGAGGCACGCTTGAGTCATAAGCCACGGCTTGTGCTTTTATCACTGCTATCTCCGTAGCCATCGCGAGTTCGCGAGATCGCTTGATCTCGTACCCGCAAATGTCCGGGAACTCGAGTTCACCAGCGCCGAAGCGGGGAATCTGAAGGTGAGGGATCCGAGCGAGAGAAGGGGATGGTCCCGCCAGTGACGAGGGATCGTCGCGCTCCGGCGAGGGCAAAGGGACGACTGAATCTCATGCTCCGGCAAGGCAAGCGCTGGCGTTATTATTAACCTGTCCCCGGAGACAAGATGGAGCCCATCGAGGTGCCGCCACACGCGATCTGGCGGGACGACTTTGATGAGTCCCCGCCGGATCGATGGGCGGACACGGAGCCCAATTGGGACTGCCACGGCGCGATAGCGCGCGCAAACGGCGAAGCCACACCGCAGGTGGCGCCGAAGGCGGCACACCCACTGGACCTCGACCGTAGCGGCAAGCCCGGCGATGGACGCAGCCTCGTCCTGGACGCATCCGAACCGTTTCCTGAGGAAGAGTGGGCGTTGTCCGGGGCGAACTGAGACAGAGCGTGGCCCACGTAGTCGGAAACCCGCTTGATTTTGAAACGGAAATCAAGCGGGAGCGAGAACCCATGCCCGGGGGTCTTGATTTTTTGCCATAATCCTTAATGATGGCGAAACTTCGGAATTCGCCTGAAAATCATTGACCTTACTGCTGAAATCAGGCATTTTTCACTCCCGATGGCCCTAATCGTCTCCTACCTCCCCCTGAACCCCCTCCTTCCCCGGCCCGAGGTTGAGGAAGGGATGAAAAAGCAAATTCCTAGCAGTCGCGCGTGAGCTTCGCGTAAGATGAATCCTAACGACCCCAAAGGCTCCTGTTGTTCCCCGGGCCGCGATCACAAGAATGGTGAAACATCCGCTGTATCTGATGGCGAGTTTCGGCGCGTCAACTCTGGCAGTTCCGAGGGGATGAAGCTCATCCCCGGCGGAGAGTTCCTGATGGGCAACGAAGGCGATTACGGATTTCCCGCCGATGGTGAAGGTCCGGTGCACACCGTCGAAGTCGCACCGTTTTACATGGACGCGAGCTGCGTGACCAACGAGCAGTTCAACGACTTTATCAACGCGACCCATTACAAAACCGAAGCGGAAAACTTTGGTTGGTCATTCGTCTTTTACGGTCACCTCACACCGCAGCAACAAGCCACCGCCGTCCGCGCACGAGTACTCGGCAGCGAATGGTGGTGTCGAATCGACGGCGCGACCTGGCGGCATCCCGAGGGCCCTGGCACCAACATCAAGAAGCGTTGGAAATATCCCACCCTTCACGTGTCGTGGAATGACGTGATCGCTTATTGTAAATGGGCCGGCAAACGCCTCCCCACCGAAGCCGAATGGGAATACGCCGCTCGTGGTGGCCTCGAGCAGAAACGTTTCCCTTGGGGCGACGAACTCGAACCCGGCGGCAAACACCGCATGAATGTGTGGCAGGGCAAATTCCCGAGCCAGAACACCGAAGCCGACAAACATTACGGCCCGGCTCCCGCCCAAACCTATCAAGCCAACGGCTACGGACTCTACTGCATGACCGGCAATGTGTGGGAATGGGTCTGGGATTGGTTTGATCCTGATTATTATCAGACCTCACCACGCGAAAACCCCACCGGCCCCACCGCTACTGATCGTCGCATGATACGTGGGGGCAGTTATCTTTGCCACGAAAGCTACTGCAATCGCTACCGCACCGACTCGCGCAGCAGCAACACCCCCGACAGCTCCACCGGAAATCTCGGCTTCCGCTGTGTCCGCGATGTGTGAATCGGAATACTATTTTTCAATTGAACCCCCTCCTTCCCCGGCCCAAGATTGACAAGGATGCGACAGGCTGCTAGCAATCATTCATTTACTTTTCATCTCAAGTGGGATAAACGCTCTCAATTTCAATCTACGACGCCTCATGAACATTCCCACCCCCGCCCGTCGCCAACCCGAATTTGACCGCCGCGGCTTCCTCAAGACCGTCGCCGGTGCCGCCGCCTTCACCGCCACCGAGGGCTTCCTCGAAGTTCCCTTCGCCCGCGGTCAGTCGGCCACCCAGCGCAATCTCATTCTTTTCATCACCGATCAGGAGCGAGCCATCCAGTGGTTTCCGCCCGGCTGGGCCGCCGCGAATCTCCCCGCCACCCAGCAACTCCTCAACACCGGCGTCGCCTTCGAACGCGGCTGCACCAACAGCGCGATGTGCTCCCCGTCGCGAAACACGATGTTCACCGGCCAATTTCCCGCCCAGCATCGGACGTTTGACACGCTCACCGAAGATTTTCAGCAATCCGAAAGCGAACATCAACTTGATCCCACCCTCCCGAACCTCGCCACCGTTCTGAAAGGCGCGGGATACGAGGTCGTTTACAAGGGTAAGTGGCACCTGAGCAAAGGCGTCGAGAATTGCGACGGCTCTTACGCCGAGGACGACATCACCCGCTACGGCTTCGATTCCTGGAATCCACCCGACGCGGGTCAAGACGTCAAAATCGAGAATTATGGCGGCGGTACCGCCAACAACGATCAACGGTTCGTCGACGATGCCGTCGCCTATCTGCAGGAGAAAGCCGCCAATCCCGGCACGAAGCCGTTCTGTCTCGTCATTTCGCTCGTCAATCCCCACGACGTGCTGGGTTACCCCGGCAATCAAGGTGCCGGCGGCTACGGTCCGGTCGATCTCCTCGGCGACATCGAGATTCCTCCGTCCGTCACCGAGAATCTGCTCACCAACTTCAAACCGACCGCGCACGAAGCGCTCCTCCTCAAATCGAATGGGCTTGGACTAATCGCTACTGACCAACAGCGGAGAAACTACATTAATTTTTACGGCAATCTCATGAAGATTGTCGACAATCATATCGGCCAGATCCTCGACGTCTTCACCGGACCAACCGGTCCTGCACTCCGCGACAACACGTGGATTGTCCGCACCTCCGACCACGGCGAAATGGGGATGTGTCACGGCGGTATGCGGCAGAAATCTTTCGTGACTTACGAGGAAGCCGTCCGAGTTCCTATCATTTGGTCCAACCCAGTCGCATTTCCCATTGGCCGGACCAGCGACGAACTCGTCTCCCACGTCGACCTGCTTCCGACCATCTGCGCAACCCTAGGCGTCTCGGGTTGGGAAGGTTACAATTTCGCGGGCATCGATTACAGCAGTCTCATCCAGAGCCCCTTCGCCCCCGCCGTGCAGGATTACATCTTGTTTACCTTCGACGACATCTGGTCCGGTCAAAACGCTGCCGGCAACCCGCAAGGCGTCGTGGCCCCACCGAACCGGATCCAAATGATCCGCGAAAAAGACTTCAAATTCGCTCGCTACTTCGACTCGGAGGGCGTTCAACCCGACCAGCAGGAATTTTACGATCTTCGCCCGACCACTCTGGGCGGCACCGACTTCGACGACACTTTCGGCCAGCCGCTTGAACTCTCCAACCTTTCGGTTTGGGCGGAGGCTCTCCGCGTTTTCACCGGGACGGCCGCAATTGCCAATCTGGAGCAGATCGCTAAGCGCACTCAGATGGCGCAGGACCTCCCGAACATCGTCGCCGCCCGCCTACAGCCCCTGCCAATCGGGGCTCCCGTCGCACCGCAAAATTTCCAGACCGCGCTCGTCGGCGGCGCGGTCCAGATCTCTTGGGTGTCGCGCAGCACCACCCAATACCAGCTCCAACAAACCACTGACGGTGTGTCGTGGTATAACGTGGGCGAACTTATCGTTGGCAACAACGGCCCGATGGTCCTCTGTCAAGCAGTCAATCCTGCCGTCGTCGGCTACCGCCTCGCCTGGGACGCAGCAGGCGGAGTCGGTCCCGATTCTTACCTCGCACCGGCACCCGTCCCCACCCTCGATGTGCGGGGCAAAAATCGGCGCCGGATTTCGAAAAACTCTTTCGCGCTCCGCGGCAGCACCAACACGATCGGCAATCGCATCGAATACCGCTTCCGCGGGGAGGGTAGCTGCACCAGCAGCAAAACGCTCTCGAGGGTCAATTGGAGCCTCTCGATCAAAGGCATCCCGCACGGCAAATCCACCCTCATGGTCCGCGCGGTCAACACCAACGGGATCGCCACCGATTGGAAGCAACTCACCGTCACCCGCGATTAACCGATCGGCCAGGTGCAACGACTGGAGGCAGGCGTCGTCGGCTCGAAAAATTCAAGGCGAGGCGAATTGCAATCGTCCCCCCCCACCCCGCAGCGGCACGACATATTTCATTTCCCATTTTAAATTTCTCATTCCGACACGAGCCCTTTCTAGGTTGCCATAATTCACAGGGATAATTCACAGGGACAGGCAAATAATCAAAAAGTACCCACTTTCCCACTTTCCGTTAGATCACTCCATCATGAGGCACGCTTGAGTCATAAGCCACGGCTTGTGCGTTTATCACTGCTATCTGCGCACCCATCGCGAGATCTCGTACCCGCAAACGTCCGGGAACTCGAGTTCACCAGCGCCGAAGCGGGGAATCTGAAGGTGAGGGATCCGAGCGAGAGAAGTGGATGGTCCCACGAGCGACGAGGGATCGTCGCGCTCCGGCGAGGGCAAAGGGACGACTGAATCTCATGCTCCGGCAAGGCAAGCGTCGTTAAATTGACCCCGTGGTCGGAGCGGGCTAGGTCCGGTAGATTCGCCGGATGCCCAGGAAATTATCCCGACCAACAAAGGCGAGCCGCGCGAAGCGTGCCGAGTGTGAGAGCGTTCAGTTCGTAGAGGTGGAGTTTACCGCTCCCGTGGTGCCTCGACTCGTCATCCAATTCAGTGACGGGCTTTCGATTCTCGTCGAGAACGAGCGGTGCGTGCCGCTTGCCGCCGCCTTCATCGCCGAGTTCCGGCGCACGGAGAAAGGAGGTGCACGATGATTGGACTCGGAAAGGCCGCCCTCAAAATCTACGTCGCCCTCGAACCCTGCGACATGCGGAAGTCCTTCAATGGTCTTTTCGCTGCAGCGAGTCAGCAACTGGGCGACGCCCGCCTCGGCACCGACATGCTCTTTGTATTCACCAACAAACGAAAGGACCGCATCAAGTTGCTTTATTTTGACGGGACAGGGCTGTGGGTCGCGGCGAAGCGTTTGGAAAAAGGTGCCTTCAGCTGGCCGACCGCCGAGCAAGGGCAGACCAAGCTACGTCTTCGTCACGAGGCTCTGCAGATGCTCCTCGACGGTGTTGATTTGCGTGGCGCGACGCTGCGCCCCTGGTATGAGGGGCCGAAGCCGTGAACAAAATCGTCCTCTCATGCGACAATTAACCTGCTTAAATATATGCGCTTGTTAGTGTTTTGGCGCGATGGCCGACGATATAGAAGCACTGGGAAAAAGACTCCTCGAACGAGTTGATCGACTCGAGGCCGAACTTGCTGCGGCCAAACGTGAAATCGCCCGCAAGGACCAGATTATCGCAGCCCTTCAGCACCGACTCTTCGGAAGCAAGTCCGAGCGCTACCATCCCGATCAGGAGCAACTTAACTTCGGGGAAGATGTCTTTGGAAAATTGGAGCCAACCTCTTCGTGCCCGACAAGCGAAGAGGACGACACGACCGGGGCAAGGGGCGCAAGCCCTGAGCGTCGGAGCAAGCGGGATCTCCTTCCCCGCTGCTTGCGCGTCGAGGTCTCGGAGGTGATCATCCCCAAGGAGGTCCTCGCCAATCCGGAGGCCTTCATCGAGATCGGAGAACTACATCACGACGAGCTCGCCGTCCAAAAAAGCGGAGTTATACTGGCTGCGCCAGATCCGCAAAAAGTTCAAGGCGCGGGATGATCGCGAGGCGGCCCCCGTGGTCGCTCCCGCTCCGCTTCCGAGTGTGCCCGGCACGATGTGCGATCCGAGCCTGTTGGCGATGATCATGGCCGACAAATACGTCTACCACGATCCGCACTACCGCCAGTCGGGGCGCTTCCTTCACCGCTTCGGGGGGGATTTGAGCCGGCAAACGCTCAACACCTGGACCCATGCCGCCGTGGGACACCTCGAACCCCTCCGAGTCGCCATCACCAACGAGCTGCGCCTGGCAGAAGTCATCCAGATCGATGAACCGGAGCGCAGCGGAGATAGACTGCCGCAGGCAGCCCGAAGGGCGAGCGTAGCGAGTCAAACGCCGATGTTCTATCTTTCACCGGGCCTGGGGCGGACTGCCCGTGGTTACATGTGGTGCTATCGGGATCCGACCACCGGGACAGTCGCCTTTGACTGGCGATTGGGGCGCGGGCACGAGAGCATCATTGAGGTCCTCGGCCTCGACGACGAGACGGTGGAGTGCCTCGTGAAAATGATCCAATGTGATGGCTACATTGCATACGAATCCATCGCGAAACGATATCGGGAAATCCTCCTTGGCGCTTGCCTCACCCATATCCGGCGGAAGTTTTTCGATGCACGCGACGAATCGCCTGAGCTTATCGAGATAATCCTCGCGATGATCCGCAAGCTCTACGTCATCGAGAAGCGAATGCGAGGCGGGCCGCACACCGATGCCTGCCGAATGTTGATCCGCTCGGGCCATGCCCGACCGCAGTTGAAAGAACTCGAAGATAAAATCATCGCCGAACACGAACGCCACCTCCCCAAAGGCAAACTGGGTGAGGCGCTCCACTATGCCCTAGGCCAATGGGAGCAGTTGGAACGCTATCTCCTCGAAGGTCGTCTCGACATCGACAACAACGCGGTGGAGAATCTAATCCGACCCTTAAAACTCGGGTTAAGAAACTGGCTCTTCATCGGCAACGCGGAAGCAGGGCCAGCGAGTGCATTGCTCTACACCTTGGTGGCGAACTGCCGGGAACAGAAAATCGATCCCGAGCGCTACTTCGAGGAAGTCCTGCGAAGGATGCCGGTCAACGCCACTGTAGAGGACGCTGCTGAACTCACTCCGGCAAAGCTCGCCACTCTGATCCGTGCGTTGCAGCCGCGCCCGGCTTGCTTCGATGAGCAGTCTTTGGCTGTTGATCGAAAAGCTGCCGCCTGACCGAGGTTGTTCGCCGACGATGTCAAGGCGGTCAAATTATTGACGCTTTCCCCTGCTGATCACATCTCCGCCCCCAAATCCCGGGTAGGGCGAGGCGTCCCCGCCGAGCCGCGATCATCGAGCGGGGTCCGTTTGCCAAACGGCTCACCGGGACGGTTCGGCCTACCTTTTCAATTTAGAAAACGATGCTTGCCATCGTTGCGATCGGTTCATAATCTCGACTCACCATGAACACAAATCACGCACGAAGCACTCTCGCCGTATATCTGCTGATCACTATCATCGGCACGTTGTCATCACTGCACGCCGCAGTGATCGAAGTCGCGAGCACGTCAGGTCAAAAGATGAATGTCGAGATCATCTCCCACACCGCAAGTAGCGGGAATGTCAGGATCAAGCGGGCGGACGGTCAGTTTTTCAACACGAAGATCTCCGTCTTCGATGCGGTCTCGCAGGAGAAGATCATCGCCAACGCCCCGAAGGAGCTGCCTGAACTCACTTTTGACGTCCCGATCGGCCGCCAGCGGGCGCGTCAGGGGAGCAGTGTCTACATGCAGGACATGACGATCACCACCTCGGTGAAAGCTTCGAATATGTCCCGCGACATCGACCTCGACCAGGCGAACTGTACTATCGTCCTCGTAGGACGTAATTCGAAACGCCATGCGGACCGTGCACTCGACTGGTATAAAGTGCTCTCGGTTCAGAAGTTCTCCACCCAACTGGTCGCCGGTAAATCGTCAGAGCATGAACTGAAATCGGTTGAGACTTCCTACGATCAGGACAAAGACAGCTCTAATCTCGGAGGCTGGGAGTTTGAAGGTTATCTCCTTGTTGCCCGGGACAAGGACGGCAAGATCATCGCCACAAAGACGACGCTTGGCGAAGTCGGCACGGTTACATTGAAAGATGGTAAAGCGACCCTTGCCGCTATCGAGTTGAGCGAAGGCACGGAGACAAATCACGACCTCACGCCGCGTGGGCGCTGATCCGTATCAGTGCGCGAACCCGTACTTGTTCGCGGCGGGCAGAGTCGTCAGGTTAGGGGAATGAATCCAGCAAACGATCTGCCTGCCACCGACCCGCTCGCGACGAGCCGTCGCCAATTCCTCGGTCAATCCGGAAAAGCGGCCGCGGCCTCCGTCCTGGCCGGCTTTTCCATCCCCGCCGTCCACGCCGCCGGCAGTGACGGGATCCGTCTCGCCCTGATCGGCTGCGGCGGGCGCGGCAGCGGTGCGGTCGTGAATGCGATGGACGCGGACGACGGGGTCTCCCTCACCGCGATGGCCGATCTCTACGAGGACAGGCTGGAGCGCTCCCGCGTCGCGATCGAGGGAAAATACAAGGAACGTGCCGTCGTCGCGCCGGAGAATCGTTTCATCGGGTTCGATGCTTTCAAGCGGGCCATCGATACGCTGCGACCCGGCTCGGGCGATGTCGCGATGATCACTGGCTACGCGGGTTTCCGCCCCCAGCAACTCGAGTATGCAGTTTCAAAGGGCGTGAACGTTTTCATGGAAAAATCCTTCGCGGTCGATCCTCCGGGCGTGCGTCGGCTCATCAAGGCGGGCGAGGATGCCGAGGCCCGCGGGGTGAAGATCGCGGCCGGGGTCATGAGTCGGCACTCGGTCAACCGGGCCGAATTGATGCGCCGCATCGGGGAAGGGGAGATCGGGAACATCGAGAGCATCAGCGCCTACCGCATGGGCCCCTCGGGACCGCTCGGACCGAAGCCGGCTGACAAGACCGACCTCGAGTGGCAGCTCCGCAATTTCACGAAGTTCTTCTGGGTCTCGGGCGGTCTCTGGGCCGAGATGGACATCCACCAGATCGACGAGATCTGCTGGATCAAGGGCGAGTATCCGGTCTCCGCCCACGGGATCGGCGGGCGTGCTTTCAACAACACCGACAAAGGGCAGAACCTCGACTCCTACTCGATCGAGTGGACCTTTGCCGATGGGACGAAGGCCTACGATAACGTGCGTTACATCCCGAAATGCCACAACGATTTCGCCACTTACATTCAAGGTTCGGAGAAGGCGGCGCAGTTCTCGGGCAACATCCATGCGGGGACGACAAAGATCTTCAAAGACCGCCGCATCGCCGATGACAACATCCTCTGGGAAGCCCCGAAGGAGGAACTCACGCCCTGGCAGGCGCAGTGGAACGACTTCACCAAAGCGATCCGCGAGGATACGCCCTTCAACCAGGCGAAAAGGGCGGCCCTGACGAACCTGACTTCGATCATGGGCCGCGCCGCGACGCACATGGGGAAGGTCGTGACCTGGGACGAGGCGATGGCGTCGGAGTTCCAGTTCAACCCGAACATCGATAATCTCACCTACGACAGCGAGGCTCCGCTCGTCGCCGACGCGAACGGCCAGTATGCGGTCCCCATCCCGGGAGAATGGGTGGAGATCTGAGCCGGGGCGGGGGGCTACGGTGGAATGACCGGATCGGGAATTGGCCTGATCCGGCATTTCTTTTGTCAGATTTTTTACCCTGATGCGGTATATATCTGCCCCCTATTTTTGTGTTTTATGAAGAAAACCCTCGTCGCTCTCATCGCCACCGCCGTTTTCGGCATCTCCTCCTTCGCCGCCGACCGGCTGCGGTTGCCCGCGAAAGAAGGAACCGCCAAGGGCAAAAAGATCGTCCTCGTCTCGGGTGACGAAGAGTATCGCACCGAAGAGAGCATGCCGATGCTCGGCAAGATCCTCAGTCAGAGATACGGCTACGACTGCGTCGTCCTCTTCGCGATCCATCCCGAGGGCGGCTACATTGACTCGACTTTTCAGAAGAACATCCCGGGCTCTGAGGAACTCGACAGTGCCGATCTGATGATCATCGGGACACGCTTCCGCCAGCTCCCGGATGGCCAGCTCGCGAATTTTGCAGAATTCCTCAACGCGGGAAAACCTGTCATCGGGATCCGCACCGCGACGCATGCCTTTTCGGGTGATGCAAAAACGGGTGACTTCAAGTGGTCGGAGTTCGGCCTGAAGATCCTCGGGGAAAAGTGGGTCAATCACCACGGCAAGCACAAGGTCGAGGGCACCCGCAGTGTCCCGATCACCTCGAACGGTTCGCATGAGATCATGCGCGGGGTGGGGGAGATCTTTGCCACAAGTGATGTCTACGGCATCGCCAATCTCGATCCCTACGCAGTGACGCTTTTCCTCCGCGGAGAGGTGACCGAGTCCCTCGATCCCGCCTCGAAGGCCGTCTCAGGAAAACAGAACGATCCTGCGATGCCGCTCGCCTGGCTGCGCGAATACACCGCGCCCGATGGCAAGACGAAGGGACAGGCCTTTTGCACCACGCTCGGCGCCTCGGTCGATTTCGCCGATGAAGACCTGCGTCGTCTCATCGTGAACACGGCGATCTCGCTCACCGGACAGAAAGTCCCCGCAAAAGCCGATGTCACGCCGATCGATGCCTTCACGCCCTCTTTCTACAGCGGTCTCAATGCCGAGCATTACAAGAAGCTCAATCGCAAGCCTGACGATTATGCCCTGGGCAAGAGCCCCGCGACCTCGGACCTCAAGATTCCCGAAGCAAAGGCGCCCACGAAGTCCGAGGAGGCGGCGAAGGCGGAGGAGAAAAAGCGTCCCGACAATAGCGGTGACGGGGCTCCCCATGCTCCCGAAGTCGATCCTGCGGCGGCGAGCAAAGCGCGTTCCCAAGCCGTCGCGGCCCCGGTCAAAGGGGAGCGCGTCGTCTTGATCGGCAACGGTCTCGCCGAGCGCGATGTCTATTACAGCCGTTTCGAGACCGAGCTGCACCTGCGTTATCCCGAGGCCGGAATCTTTCTCCGCAATATGGGGCGTCCCGGCGACACCCCGGGCTTCCGTCCGCATCCCTCGCGCGTCTCGCAGTGGGCCTTCCCGGGTGCGGAAAAGTTCCACCCTGACAATACCATTCACAACGGCAAGGGCTTTTTCCCCACGCCCGACCAGTGGCTCACCTATCTGCAGGCCGATACGGTGGTGGCGTTCTTCGGATACAACGAGTCCTTCGACGGTGCCGATGCTGTCGCGAACTATCAGGCGGAGCTCGAAGCCTTCGTGGAGCACACCCTGAGCAAGGCCTACAACGGCAAAGAGGCCCCGCGCCTCGTCCTCGTCTCGCCCATCGCCTACGAGGATCTTAGTGATCGTCAGGATCTCCCGAACGGTGAAATGGAAAACGCCACCCTCGCCCTCTATGCGGTGGCGATGGAGGCGGTCGCCAAAAAACACTCTCTCACCTACATCGATCTTTTCACCCCGACGAAGCGGCTCTACGCCTCGACCGACGAGCCCTTTACGACCGGCGGATTCATCCCGACCGAGTCGGGCTACGGGCAACTCGCCGGGATCCTCGCCGACGGCCTCTACGGACCGCAGGCGCGCCAGTCAAAGGCGGACCCGGCCAAAGTCCTCGCGGCGGTGAAGGACAAGGACTGGTTCTGGAAGAGTGATTATCACATCCTCAACGGCGTCCACACCCACGGGCAGCGTTACAATCCCTTCGGCCCGCAGAACTACCCTGACGAAGTCAAAAAAATGCGCGAGATGGCCGCGCTGCGCGACGATCTCATCAAGCGGGTCACCACCGGTGAAACGACTGATCTCACCGTCGATGATTCGAAGACGCATACCCTCCCGCCCGTCCCCACGAACTACCAGCCGAGCGTGAAGAACGGCAGCACCGAGTATCTCTACGGTGAAGCGGCGGAGAAGTCCCTCACCGTGCCCGAGGGTTATAAAGTCGAGCTTTTCGCCTCGGAAAAGGAGTTTCCCAATCTGGCGAATCCGATGCAACTCTCCTTTGATGACAAGGGACGCCTCTGGGTCGCGGTGATGCCGACCTACCCGCACTACCGGCCCGGCGATGCGCGCCCCGACGACAAGCTCCTCATCTACGAGGACACCAATGGCGACGGCAAGGCGGACAAAGAGATCGTCTTCGCCGACAAGCTCCATCTCCCGATCGGCTTCGAATTCGCCCCCGAGGGTGTCTACGTCTCACAGGAACCCAATCTGGTCCTCCTCCGCGACACCGATGGCGATGACAAGGCGGACGTGCGCGAGATCATCCTGGGCGGATTCGACTCGCACGACACGCACCACGCGATCAGCGCCTTCACCGCCGATCCGTCCGGTGCAATGATGATGTGCGAGGGCGTCTTTCTCCACACCAACGTCGAGACCGCCTACGGTCCGGTCCGCGGGGTCGATGGCGGTTTTTACCGCTACAGTCCGCAGCGCATGCAGCTCGAGCGGACCGCGCAGCTCGCGATTCCGAATCCGTGGGGCGTCGCTTTCGACCGATGGGGGCAGGACTTCTTCCTCCACACCTCCGGTCCGAGCCTCAATTGGATGCTCCCGGTCTCGGTGAAGTCCACCTATGGCAGCAAGACTCCCTCGACTCCGGATCTCGTTCCCAAGGGCCAGAGTGTGCGCCCGACCTCGGGACTCGAAGTGGTCTCGTCACGGCATTTTCCCGACGAGGTGCAGGGCGACCTCATCCTCGCGAATGCGATCGGATTCCTCGGCATCAAGCAACACCAGATCGAAGACAATGGCACCGGCTGGAAAACCACTTTCCGCCAGGATCTTCTCACCTCGAAGGACGGCAACTTCCGTCCGGCCGATCTCGAGTTTGCCCCCGACGGTTCACTTTACGTGATCGACTGGCACAACGTCCTCATCGGTCACATGCAGCACAATGCCCGTGACCCGCTGCGCGACCATGTCCACGGTCGCGTCTATCGCATCACTTACCCCTCGCGTCCGCTCGTGACTCCCGCGAAGGTGGACGGCGCCGGTATCTCCGAACTACTCGGGAATCTGAAGCTGCCCGAGTTTCGCGCCCGCTACCGCAGCCGCCGCGCCCTCCGTGCTTTCCCTGTCGAAGAGGTCCTGCCGGCGGTGAAGACCTGGGTAGCCGGTCTCGACAAGGCGGATCCGGAGTTCGAACACCAGCGGCTCGAGGCGCTCTGGGTGACCTGGGGGATGAACAGGATCGACGCCGATCTTCTCCGGGAAGTGCTCCAGTCGCCGGATTTCCACGCCCGGTCCGCCGCCGTTCGTGCGGTGCGTTACAACTATCACCTCCTCCCCGACTATGTCGCGCTGCTCGATAAGGCGGCTACCGATCCCGAGGGGCGCGTGCGTTTGGAGGCGATCGTGGCGGCTTCGTGGATTCCGGACACTGCGGCGGCGAAGAAGATTGTTGCGGCTGCCTCGGCTCTCCCGCTCGATGAGTGGAGCAAAAACGCCGCCCAGACCGCGAGCGACCGACTCGCCGGGGTGGCGGAGGCAGAGCTGATCGATCATCCCGTCCTCCCTGCACCCAAATACCTCAGCGACGCCGGAAAGAAAAAGTTCCTCGCCGGGCAGGATATCTACTTCCGCGAAGGACACTGTGTTACCTGTCACCAGCCCAACGGCAAGGGACTCGATCCCGCTTTCCCCTCGATTGAGAAAAGTCCCTGGGTCACCGACGACGCCGACCGTCTCATCAAGCTGACTCTTTACGGCCTGATGGGTCCGCTCGAGGTCAATGGGAAGAAATACGACGGCCTCGTGCCGATGACTCCCTTCGGCGGGATGTTGAAAGACGAGGAGATCGCCTCGGTCTTGACCTTTGTGAGGAACAGCTTCGGCAACAAGGCCGATCCGATCGAGGCGGCGCAGGTGAAAAAGATCCGCGACGCCAATCCGGGCAGGATGATGTTCTACAACACGGACGAGCTGCTCAAAGAGCACCCGATGAAAAAGTGATGGCGTCGTTTGGGGGAGTGCTCTATTTTGAAGTAATCCCTCCACTGCGAGAAGACCGTTCTGAGGAAAGGGTAGTCCAGCCCGCTTCATGAAAAAACTTTTCAGCTTCGTCATCGTCCTACTCCTGGGATTCTGCGGTTGGATACGGTTCACTTCCACGAGGCCGACCGAGGCTCATCGTACTATCATCACGGGACTCAAGGACGAGATGAAGGAGTCGAGAGCGGACTTTGACACCACGAACGAGGCCCTCGTTACCGCAAAAGGGGAGATCGAGAACCTGAAGCGCCGCCTCGAGTCACTCGAGGGGGAGGCAGTGGCCCGCAGCTTCCCGGCGCAGACCGGCCCGGAGCGAGGAAATCCGACAGTGGCAAGCCCGGTCACGGCGCCGGTTCCAGTTCCCGCTGCGGGCCCGGCGGGGGCCCCGACTCAGCAGGACCGCCTCTCCCTCTTGAGGGCGACCTACGATTCGCACCGCCTTTCCATCGAGAACCGGAAAAGCATTCTTGAGGGCGAAATTTCTGTGCTCAAGACAAAGCGGAAATCAGTGGAGAATACGGAATTACACTTTTCCGAACAATCGACCCGGGTGGATGTCGACGGAATGGTTACGGGGAACCGCAACGTGCGCACCAGCTCCGCAGCTCGATCCGCCCCGACAAAGTCAGTTGTGGTGTGACTCTCGTCGAGCTTGGATTCGTGATCGTCGGTCGCCGCAGTGAGTTGGGCGAGTTGCTCTTCGAGATTGAGGCGGTAATGATCGAGTTTTTCAGGGTTCATCGCGCAAAGTTACGGAAAAGGATGATGAGGATGACGATGATCAGGGTGGTGAGCCATCCGTGAGGGTTCCACTTCCAGACGAATCTTTCTTTCAGTTTGAACTCCGGGTCGTCACTCATGTCCGGTAATTCTTCGGGGTCAGGTAGCTACTGATCGAAGCATCTCGGCGACCCGGTCCTTGAGATCGAGTCGCTCCTTTTTCAGGGTGGTCAACACCTCGTCGGCCGGGGTCTCGATCCCTTCCTCCATCCGGACGATTTCCTTGTCGATAGTCTCGTAGGAATCCATGAGACGCTGAAAATGCGCGTTCTCCGTTTTGAGGGCGTGAATCAATCCACGCTGCTCGGGGAATTCTGCGATAAGTGGATGATGTTCAATGGGCATGGGGCACTATGACGGCCGTCGTGAATCGGGTCGAGGGATACCTTCGAAGGGCGCACCCGCATTGCGCATCCCTTAAAAGAATCCTGCGCATGGATTGTGGGGGAATTAAATAGTCTAAAATTCATGATCTAAGTTGTAGTAATTTTTTGACTCATAACGAGATGCGTTGGAACAAATACACTGGTCTTTTTACCTGAATGCGCCGCGAGATTTTCCGTAATTTATTAAATAATATTGGACAGATCAGTAGGGGATTTCATAGTCTGCCTCGTCATAGAGCGTGATCCAATCCGCTCAAACCCCCTCAACCCCTCAATCTTATGAAATTACCTGCTCTTAACCGGAGTAGCTTCGTGCCTATGGTGCGTAGCTCAAGCTGGTTGCAAACGGTCATTATTTCACTTCTAATGCCGGGTCTGTGCCTCTGGAACGGCCCGGTGCGGGCGAATCCGCGAGGGGGAAGTGTTGTTCACGGGAATGTCAATATCGGTGCAGGGGCAGGGGGCAACCTGCAGGTCCGGCAGACCAGCAACAGTGCGATCATCAACTGGGAAAGCTTCTCGATCGACGCCGGGGAACTGACTCAGTTCCGTCAGCCCAATCGCAATGCCGCCGTGCTCAACAGGGTCACCGGGGGGGACCCGAGCGCAATCCACGGGGCGCTCAAGGCGAACGGGAATGTCTTTGTGATCAATCCGAACGGAATATTGGTGGGACCGGGGGGAACCATCGACGTCCACGGTCTGGTGCTCTCGACTCTCGATGTCGAGAACGGGGAATTCCTCGCCGGGGGCGACATGACCTTTAAAGGAGTCGGGGAAAATGTGACGAACATGGGGCGGATCAACGGCATCGGGGGGGATGTCTTCCTGATCGGTCGGACTGTTACCAACAGTGGCTCGATCACCGCGAGCAGCGGCACGGTGGGGCTTGCGGCCGGCGAGGAAGTGCTCCTGACGGCCAACGGCAACACGGGTGAGCGCCTCTTCGTCCGGGCCAAAGGTGCGGGCGTGAGCGGCACCGGGGTCTTGAATGACGGAACGATCGAGGGCGCTGCGGTGGAGCTGAAAGCGCACGGCAATATGTTTGCCCTCGCGATCAACAACAAAGGCTCGATCCGCGCGACGGGGGCGACGAACTCGGGCGGGAGGGTCTATCTGCGGGGTGCGGGCGGTAATGTGACCAACAGCGGTTCCATCCAGGCCACCGGTCCGGGCGTGGGCAACGCAGGTCGCGTCCTCATTGAGGCGGCCTATGCCAAAGTGGATGGCATGATCCGGGCGCAGGGCGGCAATGTGCGTGTCACAGGAACGGATCGGGTGGAAATGGGCGGAACGGTCGATGTGTCCGCCGCGACAGGCAATGGTGGCGAAGTGGTCGTCGAAGGGAACGAGATTACTCTTGGCAGCGCGGCGGTCGTTGATGCATCGGGCGAGACCGGTGGCGGGTACGTGCGCGTCGGCGGTGGATTTCAGGGGCGTGATGCCGAAGTCATGAACGCTGATCGTGTCGTCATCGACGACGGGGCGATGTTGAGAGCCGATGCGACGGGAAGCGGGCAGGGCGGCAATCTCATCGTTTGGTCCGACGGTGACACGTTCTTCGCCGGAGATCTCTCGGCGCGCGGCGTGTCGAAGGGTGGCTTTGCGGAGATTTCGGGTAAAGATACCCTCTCGGTGGAAGGGAATATCGATCTGACGGCGATGAATGGCCCGGCCGGGACGCTTCTTCTTGACCCCACCAACATCACCATTTCGGCGACCGGGGCTGGTGCCCTCGGCGGCAGCACGATCAACAACGTGTGGCTCTCGCAGCAGTTGGATCTCGGGAATAATGTCGTCATTTCGACGAACTTCGGAGGAGTCGAGGCCGGGAATATCACGGTGAATGACAGGATCGAGTGGTATCAGGAGGACGCCGCGACGACGCCGGGCTCGTTGACCCTTTTAGCGATTGGAAACATTTTGCTAAACCGCTCCGTGCGCAGTGCCGGCACGGGTCAGATCAATCTCGTGGCCGGGTGGAATGGGATCGCCGGGTGGAGCGGGACCGACGTAGGTGAAGTCGGGGTTGCGATTACTTTCGACATGGCGGCGGTGCTCGCGACGATGAACGACGGAAACGCCGGAAACGATGCGGCCGGTTTCAACAGCGGTTCCGTCTTCGTCAACGCCACGAATGGTGCGCAGCAGGTCGAAGTCGGGAGCCGCTTTGGCTCGACGCTGATCGCGGCGGACAATCTTTTCATCACCGCGAGCAACTCGGTCGGCGATGATCGCTGGGCGCAAGTGGGCTTCCACGACAGCGGCTACGAGTACGAACGCGGCCGCACCTACCATGGTTCGCGCAACGAATGGTGGGGCAACTCGGTCGGTAACGTCCGTGGCAAGGACTACATCACCGACCTCGGCGGCACCGCTTTTGCAGGAGGCGCCTTCCAGGGGGCAGGTTCCGGCGCGACGGGCGCGATCGAGATCGGTCTGAGTGGTCGGCTTGACATGCGCGGGGCCGACAACCGCAATCGGGCCTACGTTCAGATCGGACACGGCGGGACGGTCGAGGCAGAGCCCGTGCGCGGTAACGGTGGTCCTTTCCCTCTGACTACTCGCGACGGTTTCATCATGGACGGGGGACAGGATAATAACCGGCCTTATTTCAGTGCGACCTGGCGGACGAACTACCTCGGGCACGCGGCCCGGGTCAATGCCCCGATCTCGATTACGGCGGCTGGAGATATCCTCGTGTCTGCGGCTCGCGGTTTCGAAACGGCGGCGGGCTTCACGGATCGCTCGACTCCGGATCAGGGCAGCGGCGATTTCGCGCTAATCGGGCACGGGGGCTATCGGCAGGCGGCCAGTCTCCATGGAGACGTCTCGGTCACGGCTCTCGGAGCGACGACGGCGGGCGACGGTCGCGGACTTGCCGGTGCGGGCATCCAGTTGCGCGGGAGCGGCGGTTCCGGGGGGTTTGCGCAGATCGGTCACGGCAGCGGCGGTGGGGCCAACCGCACCTCTATTTGGGATCTGCAGCGATCGGGGAATGTCACGGTCACGGCGACGACCGGGGCGGTGCGGGTCCTCGGTTTTAATCAGTTGCCTCGTGCCGGGACCAACCGAAACACCGGGGCAATTCTTGATGTGAATACCCCTCTCGGGAACAACTCGGTGATGGACCCATCGGTGCTCTACAGCCACGTGCAGATCGGGCATGGTCAGTCCAGTGAGAGTGCTCCCGTGACGGGTGCGGGTTTGAGTACTAACGTGAGCCTTCAGGGGTTCTTCACCGCCCCGGCGACCGTGGCTGATCTCTACGATGCTTCAAACGCGACCTTCGTAAACCCCGCCTTTGCGGCGCCGGGAACGAGTGTCCGGAACGTGCGCCCCGAGGGCTCCATGTCGGGGAACATTTCAGTCTTCGCCGGCGGAACCGTCGCCGTGCGCGACAACATGGGCTATGATGCGGCGGGGAACTGGACGGCTGATCCGGGACCCGGCACCGAGCCGTATCCCGCGAGCGGGGGGATTCTCCGCGACATTGGGATTGAAGTGAGGGCCGGCAACCAGTACTTCAGCTACGGCATGATCGGCCACGGTGGCACTCAGACCTTCGCGCTGGAGGCGTTCAGCACTGGCTTCAACGGAGACATCAGTGTCGAAGCGGATAAGGGCGGGGTGATTTTTGTCGGAGGCGAAGAGAAGCGGGCCGATCGCACCTGGGGTTACGGTTACAACTTTGCCCAGGTCGGGCATGGCGGGATCAACGTCCAGGGAAGGAAGGAGGGGAGGATTGAAGTCCTTGCCGGGCAGGGAGCAGGGGCGATGGATGGCGATATCATCTTCCGTTCCGGCCGTATGCGTCAGAGTTATACCCAGATCGGGCATGGCGGTCAGGAGTTCACCCGCGAGGTTACCGGCGACGGGCTCTCCGACATTATTGTTCGGGCAAAAGGGGATGTCGAGGTGACCTCGAGGCTCTCGGGTCCCTCCGACGTTTTCCTCTCGAGTGACTATGTCGACTGGGCGATGGGTGAGACAGGATCGAGCTCTGCGGGAAATTCCGAATTGCTGGAACGCGTCGTGGGGACTCTCGCGGCCGGGAACCAGATCCCCCAGTCGGGAGTGCAGGGGCACGCTTGGGATACGAATATCAAATACGCGATGATAGGCCACGGCGGAAGCGGCGTGAACTTGAACGGCGTGCTCTCTCTCAACAACACGATCGAGGTCGCGGCGCAGGAGGGTAGTGTCAGGCTCACCGCGGGTGGGGGGGATCGTGATTTCACCCAGATCGGCCACGGCGGTTACCGCACTGCGGGAGCTAACGCTTCAGTGACCGGTGGCGACATCACCGTGGACGCGGCAGGCGACATCATCATCGATGCGTCGAATCCCGGCACTAATATGGTCGAGCGCTCCTCGATGATTGGTATCGTGACCCGGGATGGTTCCGGAAACTTTCTCTACGCGGGGCAAAACCAGATCCTCGGACGCGGCTTTGGCTCTTACGGGATGATCGGAAACGGTGGTTATGAGATGGACGGCGATCACTCCGGCACCATCACGTTGAACGCCGGGGGCAACATCCACGCGATCGGGCCGAAAACCCTCCCCGGTATTCAAGTCACGGGTTACACTGCCGGCACCGTTGAGGGACCCGGAGCCTTCCCTGCCTCGGGCATTCAGAACTACTGGATCGGAAGTCCCCACACCTACGATACCTTAGTGGAGGCGTCGATGATGCAGCGCGCTTTCCAGCTCTATCATGGCAACAGCGGAGCCTCTGAAGCAGCGCACAAGGGCGACATCGTGGCGGGCACTCTGTTGATTGACCTCGGCGGAACAGGGGGACAGGATCTTCGGGATGCCCCGAACGGCGACGGAACCGGGACTCTCTACCGCACCGCCGGAGCGGTCGCGGGGACCTATGCCGTAGGCACTCACGGGGTGGCCCACGGAACGATCGACTACGCCACGGGCAGAGTGACGGTTGATTCCTCGCTCGTGACGGCCAACACCGGTGACCTTGAGAATGATCGCAACTCTCTCAACCGCAACATTAACTACTCCTACGCCAACCCGACCCTGGCAACAAACGTGGCCATCGCCGCCGAGCGGACCGCCGAGTCCGACACCGCGTTCCGTCCAAATGAGGCTTTCCTCGGCCACGGGCGTGTCCTCCCCGGGACTCTCGCTTTGAATGTCGGAGGGACCATTTATCGGGAAGGTCCGCTCCTTAACGGTACCATTGTCAACGCTTCCAATGCGGTCGTTGCGACGATCGACTACGACACCGGTCGTATCCGTTTCCGCCAGAATGTCAACCCGACCGCAGAGGCCGTTTCTGCCGATTACCAGTGGGCGGTGGGGAACTCCGATTCTTCTTTTGTGCAGATCGGGAATGGCGGACAGGGGGCCGGCGTCGGCGGTCGTGATAGCATCGGCAACACCGGAGACATCAATCTGACAGCTGGCGGTGATGTACGATTCCACGCCGGCGGCGCGTCCAACGCCTATGCGCTGCTCGGTCATGGTGGCACTTCCACCCAAAGCGCGAACTCGGGTAATATCAGCCTGGTCTCGGGTGGGATCGTCGAATTCCTCGCCGGCAACGCGAACAACTACACCAAGACGAACCAATATGCCCAACTCGGACACGGCGGGTTCGATGCGGATGGTTCGCACACCGGCGACATCTTTGTTCAGGCGGGCACCGGCTCACGGAGTCTCGTTCCCGGTGTCATCGGGGGAGGCCCCGCGGGCGGGGTAGTCTTTACGGCGGGGAATGCCACCGACACCTATGCGATGATGGGACACGGGGGGCGGAGCAGTGGGCCGGGAACTTCCGCGCAAACGGGTCTTCTTCCCGGGCAGGCGGGAGTTCTTTCCGGCAACATCACCGTGATCTCGGGCGACGCGATGACCTTCACCGCCGGAACCAAGATCGTCCATCCCATCGACAACGGAGCCGTTCAGGACAATGACGATGGGCGGAATTTTGTTCAGGTAGGTCACGGGGGATGGGATGCCGATGTCAACGGCAACAGTTATGTCGTCGGGATTGGCCTCCAGGGGGATATATCACTTACCGCGCAAGCGGGGGACATCGAAATCAAGGGAGGCGACACCGCAAATGGATCATCAGGGGATGGCTATGGGCGTTTCCACTGGGCGATGGTTGGTCATGGCGGTTACGTGACCAATGGCGATCACTTTGGCAACATCTCCGTCATTGCCCAGAACGGTAGCATCAAGCTGACCGGCGGCATGCTCACGCATGACCGCTCGGCGGAAAAATACAACTGGTCCCAGATCGGTCATGGAGGCGGTGAGGCGACCTCGCACCTCGGTCGTCTCGGCGAGACGATCACCGTGCGCGCACTTGGTGCCAATAGCGACATCCTGCTTGCGGCCGGCAACGGAAACCGCAACCAGGCCCATATCGGGAACGGCGGTCTCAACGTCGACGGCACCCATCTTGGCGACATCGAGGTCTATGCCGGGCGCAACATCGACCTGCGCGGCGGGATAGCTCTTGAACGCGTCGTGCGCCGGATCGGCGAGTTCCAGGAGATGACCGGCGTCGATGGTGGTAACGCCAACGATATCGGCGAGTTTAACCCACACTACGGCAGCGGAGGGCTTGGCTACGTAATGCTCGACGCGGCCGCTTCCGCCGGTGGGGGAGCATTGACCAAACTCATCGGGGATGAGATCCAGCCCGGTACCGTGCAGTTCCGTCTCGCCATTGCGGGGCCTGCGCTCTTTGATCCGAACAAAGCGCCGGAATTCGTCGATGATGGTTCCGGAAACATCGTTGAGAGTGGTAATCCCTCCAACATTGTCGGGACGATTAACTACGCCACCGGTGAGATTCAGTTCAACACCGCCATCGTCGCTTCGAACAATGCCGCGCAGCCGGATGTGTTTGTGAATTATGAGCACAACACGGGGATACGAAACGACGCCCTCTATGCCAACGCCACGATCGGTCACGGCGGCTACGCCAGCAACTCCCGTGCGGGTGCTCATCCGCAGGACGCGATCACTCCCGGTTTTGTAAATCGTGGTATCTCGGGCAATATCGATGTGCGTGCCGGAGTCGACGCCGCCGGTGCCTTTAACGGCTCGGGCGGTTCCCTCACGGCTATCGCGGGAAATGACCAGCGCACCTACGTCCAGATCGGGCATGGGGGTATGGACTCCACCGCACCCGTGGGCCACGCGCTCTCCGGGACGATCACGACGAAGGCGGACGGGGCGATCACTTTCCGCGGAGGGGGTGGACTGATCGACAATCACCACATCGCCTTCAACTACTACGGCGCTGGCACCGAGGTCACGGCAGTGACGGCTGCTTCCGACGCGGATCGGCTTCGCTATTCTACTGTGCTGGGTGCGGGCACTCGCTCTAACAGCGGCATCACCGACATCATCTACGCCTTTGCCCACATCGGCCATGGCGGCGTCTCCGTCGGTGCCAACAACGCCCTCGACAACAACTTGAACGATCCTCTCGCTGCGAACACGCCGGAGACCGGGCATAATGGTGACATCCTCGTCGAGACCGGTAATGGGACGATTTCCTTCGCAGGTGGAGGTGTCAGGGGGTCGGACCACTTCGCCATGTTGGGTCACGGAGGAATCGCCGTGAACGGCAACCACTATGGCAACATCGATGTGATTTCCGGCGGAGATCTCAACTTCACCGCCGGCGGGCAATCCTATCGGGCGAATGTGAACGATCACTACAGCTTTGCCCAACTCGGACATGGCGGTCGCAGCAATACGGGAAACCTGTCGGGCGAGATCACCGTGGATGCAGCGGGTGCGATTAACTTCACCGGCGGCGATGCGCTCAGTAGCCGGGAAGCCGTCGCCTACGGCGCCCACGTCTACGTGCTGAATTTCGCCGGTAACCAGGACGAAAATCACTACAACCGCACCGAGACGCGGAGGAACTTTGCCCAGCTCGGTCATGGCGGCATTTTCCAATACGGTGACAAGACCGGGGGAATCGATATCACGGCCGGCAATGGCGTGAATTTCCGGGGAGGGGATCGCTTGGATGGTTCCCTCGACAACAACGCCGGATATCTCAACTATGCGTTGCTGGGCCACGGGGGATATTCCGCCTTCCGCCAATATCGCAACAACTTGCCGCTGCCGGCGACAGCCGGCGCTGCGGACAACTGGGGCCTCCCCTTCCGGCACGATGGCACTCAGTATATCCTCGACGGCACCGGCCAGTTCGCCTGGCCAACTGACAATTCGATCAATCCCGCGCTCGGCCTCGGGCTGCCTCTCAATGATGGATTCGGAGGAAACGTCTCCGTCGTGGCCACGGGTGGTGATATCCGTTTCACGGGAGGCACTTCGGTGGGCACCTACGCCCAAATCGGTCATGGCGGTGTCGAGACGCCAGGCGACCACAATGGAAACATCACGGTGAGGGCACTTGGTGGCAGCATTGATTTTAATGCCAACCGGATCGAAGAGACCGGATCGACTTCCACGGGCAGCAACAGCTACACGCTGATCGGGCATGGCGGAGGCTATTCCAGCGGCGAGCAGAGCGGTTCCATCAATGTCGAGGCGTCGGGCGAGATTCGTTTCAAGGCCGGGCGCACCGATTCCTTTGCGATGATCGGCCACGGCGGTCGCGAGAGCCACTCTACCGATACGGCTGCGAGCGGCACTACGACCTATCGGCGCAGTACAAATCGATTGGTTAGCGCTGATGTGGTCTATCGGCCCGGAACGCGCACCGGTGACATTTCGGTCAGCGCCGGTGGCGACATTGCCTTCATCGGCGGCAACCGGAACGGCGATCGGGCCTTCACCCAGGTCGGCCACGGTGGGTTTAATATCCACGCCAACCCCGACCCGAACAGCCAGTTCGGAGACGGTCACAGCGGGGCCATCAGTGTGGTGAGCGGCGGCGGCGCGATTCTTCTGCAAGGGGGGCAGGCGACCAGCGCCCACGCCCAGATCGGGCACGGCGGCACCCAGAGCTTCGGCAACCACGGAGGAGATGGCAATGACAACCGGGCCGACAGTGATATCCTCGTGCAGGCGGCCACCGGCATCAACGTGATGGCCACGGGGCGGACGGCGACCAATACGACCGCAGCCAATTTTGCCCAGGTCGGCCACGGGGGACGGCAGTCGAGCTTCCGCGATGCGCACGATATCGATGGCAATCTTTATGCAAAGCTCCAGCCGACGACCGGCTACATCAATCCCTTGACCGGTGTTGCGAACGCGGACAATCCGGGGATGCATCCGCTCACGCCTTTCACCACGAACAGCGACGGGCTCGCGTTCGGTCCGCTCGCGGCGCTGGGCGCCTTCATGGGGGACATCACCGTCCGCACCACCGGTGCCGGAGCCGACATTCGTTTCATTGCTCCGGACGAGGCAGAGGGCACTCTCGGCATCAACGGGACAGATTCCTCTGTGCAACTCGGCCACGGGGGTTGGCGCGCTTTTGCCGATGCCGAGGGCGACATCACCGTCGAGAGCGGCGGCGGACTCGAGTTCCGGGCTCTGCAGGGAACGGCACTCGCACCGAATGTGAACACCAATCACAATGCCGGATTTGCCCTGCTCGGCCATGGTGGATGGGAGTCCGGCGGCACCTACAACGGCGCCATCGATGTCACCACGGCGGGAGACATCCTCTTCCGCGGAGCCGATTCGGTCAACGGGGCGAATGCCGGGTTCGCGCAGATCGGTCACGGTGGCTACAACTCTTATAGGGGCAGCGGCCAATACCGTGAAGCGATGCGCAATCCGATCACGGCCGCGATTCCCGGTGAAATCATGCAGGCCGGAAACACCGGCGCAATTACCGTGAACAGTGGCGGCAACATCGAGTTCCTCGCGGGGCGCGACTTTGCCACGTATGTCCAGATCGGACACGGCGGTTATGTTTCGCGGGACAGTCATACGGGGGACATCGATATCACCGCGACAGGCGGGATCCGCTTTATCGCCTCGATTGACGACGTTGGCGGGCTCGGCGACAATGCCGGGAACAACAACGACTCGTGGGCCCAGATCGGGCACGGCGGGGTCGAGTCGGATGGCAGCCACCAGGGCAACATCACCCTGCGCGCCGGTGAATTCGCGAGTGGTCCGCAGGCCGGTTACGGACTTTACTTCAAGTCCGGCAACTGGGATGAGAACTACAGTCAGCTCGGTCACGGCGGCTTCGGGTCGCGCAGTTTTGGCACTGGTGTCAATGCCGTCGGCTTCCAGGGAGACATTGACGTGGAGGTGAACGGGGATATCACCTTCGTCGCCGGGACCTACGCGAGCACATTTCTGTTCACGAACGAGGATGGTCGCAACTACACCCAGCTCGGTCACGGCGGGAATGAGGCCGATACCTCGCAGGACAACACTGTCGTCACTGGACTCTTCGATGCGATGGGCAATCCCATCGGTCACAGCGGGAACATCCGCGTCGTGGCGAGAGATGGCAGCATCAACTTCCTCGCCGGAGACACGACCCGTGCCTTTGAGCCCAGTGCGGGTGCGGGACGCGGGAACGTGAACTACGCTCTCCTCGGTCACGGCGGTCAGTCTACCCACGGGAACCACTACGGGAGTATCACGGTCCAGGCCGGAATCTCTTCGAATCTCGTCGTGGGCTCCAAAGGGGACGGCGACATCCTCTTTGCCTCTGGCGGTACATCGGCCAACGAATGGGCCGATATGTCCAACTACGCTCAACTCGGCCATGGCGGTCGCGGGACCGAGGGCAATTTCGGATTGCGTGACGCTTCCGGGAATCCGCTCAATACCATCACCGTGATGGCGGGGCGTGACATCACCTTTACCGCAGAGGATGGGTCGCCTTCCTCCTACGTCCATCTCGGGATGGGAGGCTACAATGCCCGGGGGGATCATGCGGCGGACATCCGTGTTTTTGCCGAGAGAAATGTCAGCTTCCGTGCGGGCAGTCGATACGCCGGCGTCCCGGCACTCGGTTCCGGGAGGATGACCGACTATGGTCACGATGCCCGCACCGATGCGAACAACCTCACCATCAACCAGGACCGGGCCGCCAATCTTGGTGACGGAGCCAACTTTAACCTCATGTTTACGAGGGTAGTTCCGGGCAGTCTTTCCATCGCAATCCGCCTCGACACGGGAGTGATCATCGGGAGCCTTTCCGACCCTGATGGAAACGGGACCCTGACGGCCGATGCCGACATCACCGCTGATTTCCTCGATGGGAACGGAATGAGGACGATTGCGGCCGGGACCGTTGTCGGTGCCGTCGTTTACGCAGGTGAGGGGACTTCAACCGTCACTTTCAACCAGGATGTCAACCCCGGCGCTACCGCCTCGCCTAATGCCCAGAACCCTCTGCAGGGCGATGCGGGAACGATCAACCTCTGGGTGTCTTTCGAACATGGGGATCAGACCCGTGCGTTGGCCCAGCTGGGTAATGGCGGCTACGATGCGGACAATCCCAACGACTCTGATTTGATCAATGGGAACAAAGGAAATATTTCGGTAGCCTCGAGAACGGGCGCTCTCACCCTGCTGGGTGGTGCTGACGATGATAGCTACTCGTTCATCGGTCACGGCGGGCGCTCCACCAAAGGAGCCAACTCCGGTGATATCACGATTCGCGTGGCGCAGGGAATCGATCTCATCGCCGGACCGAACCGTGACCGCGAATACGCCCAGATTGGGCATGGCGGCTGGGACGCCGACGGTGCTCACTCGGGCAACATCAAGGTCAGTGCCGGCTCGGGTGACCTCTTCACCAGCCTCGGAACGGGAATCTTCAATGATCTCGGCGATTTCAACGGCGATGCGACCCCCGACACGATCGCCTTCCTCGCTGGCGGGACCGGCGAGATCAATCTGCTCGGCGGGCAGTGGTCAGACAACTGGGCCACGATCGGTCACGGCGGGCGGAGCACTACCGGAAACCACAGCGGCAATATCGGAGTCTCGGCCTCCCGCGACATCAACCTGCTCGCCGGCTCGGGTGCCCGCGGTTTTTCCCAGATCGGCCATGGCGGCTGGGATGAGAACGCCGTCGCCAATCTCAGCGGCGACATCCATGTTATCTCTCAGGGAGGTGACCTGCGCCTGAAAGCAGGCAGCGGCAGTGAGTCCTACGCCCTCATCGGCCACGGCGACGATCAGGATAACAATACCGTAAACTCGGGAGGTTCGCGTCAGGGCCGCATCCATGTCATCGCCGATCACATCACCCTCGACCGTAACACCAACCGTACCGCCTGGATCGGGCATAGCTTCGGCATGGTCGCTAACAATGACGACCCCTTTGCGATGCAGGACATCGTCAATGCGGCCACCGTCAACCTCGGTGGCGGATACGAGGTGATCGGGCGCAGCGGATTGAGCTACATGAACAACGGCACGTTGCTCAACGGCGGCACGATCACGATCACGGACAACTTCCGCGAGCGCTTCATCACCCCGAATTTGAAAGACGCGAACTTCGCGTTTTCCGGAGGCAACCTCATCATCGACACGGTCATCGATGCGACGACCTCGTATGCGGCACCCGCGTCGGTCGGCAACAGCGTCACCTTCCTCGCGGCGGGCGACATCGACGTGAACCGTCGCATCGCCGGTCCGGGCGCGGGCTCTGTGAACCTGGTCGCCGGGGCCAACCTTGGCGCCGCCAGCATCGTCGATGATCCTTCCCGCACCGGGGGGATCTCGGGGACCAATCTCGATTACCAGCAGATCGATCACCTCTGGAACGGCAATCTTCCCACTGGCTACATCGACTTTTCCCTCGTCCGGGGTGACGGGCTCCAGTTCGGCAATGCCAATGGATTTGCGATCAGTTCGGGCGAGTTTTCAAGCGCCGCCGGGGAGATCTCGATTGATGCGACTCCGAACAGTATCACGGTGGGTAGCAAAGCGGGCGAAACCAATGCACTCGGCTATGGACTCCGTCTTGTCGGCGGTGATGGCACCGGAGAGTTCGCCCAACTCGGCTACACCACGGATGTGGCCGGTGATCCGGCTACGGGAAACATCTGGGTCGAAATGAAAGACGGCGGAGTGCTGGTTCGCGGCGGTGCGGCGGCAGGCGCCTATTCCCACATCGGGCATGGAGGCACTGCTCCTACTGTCCCCGCCGGGAATGTCAAAGCTCTCTCCGGTTCCATCTCGGTGCGGGCTGACCGGGGCGGTGCGGTCGGCAACGTGAGTGTTCTGACCGGGGCCGGCGGTTCTGCCTACGGGCAGATTGGTCACGGTGGCCGTTACAACGACGGGAGCCATAGTGGTGACATCATTGTCATCGGCGAAGCTCTCGCGGTGACATCGGGAGCCGGTGCCGCGCATATCGGCCACGGCGGATTCCAGGCAACCGGCAGCTACGGCGGCGATCTCTTTATCAACTACGATCCGCTCGCCAACGGTGGTCTCGGTGCCGCCGTCGGCGGCGGCGGGGCCCTCACCATCATCGCAGCCGGCGGCTTCGACAATTATGCCCAGATCGGTCACGGCGGGGTCTCCGCGGCCACCGGCAATCGCACCGGAGACATTATCGTGGGCCAGTCGGCGAGCGTCACGCTTCAGGGAGGCACGAGCAAATCGACCTCCGCCCAACTTGGTCACGGCGGCGTCGGTGCGGGGGCGGGAACGCTCACCGGCGACATCGACGTCACCACCGCGGGCAATGTCTCGGTGCAGGCGGGAAGCAGTTCCACCGGTCAGGGATCGGCCTTCGCCCAGATCGGCCATGGCGGAACGGGAGCCTCGGGCGCTAAGATCGGAGATATCACGATCAGTGCCCTGGGAACCCAGATCAACGTCGGCGGACCCAACACCGCCGTGGTCGCAAACTCCAACTTCGCCCAAATCGGACACGGAGGAGACGCATCCGGCGGAGCATTCACCGGCAATATCGTCATCGACGCGCCGAACGCTTCGCTTGCCCTCGCTGCCGGCAATCAGACCCGGGCCTTCGCCAAGGTCGGTCACGGCGGCTATTCCTCGGGCGGTGTCCAGACCGGAACGATCGACGTGACGCTCGGCGGTCCCGTTTCTATCAGCGGCGGAGGCGACCATTCCTTCAGCCAGATCGGCCACGGTGGTTCGCTTGTCGCAGGCAGCCGTGACGGGGCGATCAATGTGACCACCTCAAACGGAAATCTCTCGCTCGTTTCCGGAGCGGGACTCAATGCATTCACCCAGATCGGCCACGGCGGCGTGGGTGTCACCGGCAATCACGGCTCGAGCCTCGCAGACGGCGAGATCAAGGTCGGCATCGCTGGTAACATCCTCCTCAACGCCGGTGGCGGCACGGACGCCTATGCGCAGATCGGACAGGGCGGCAGTGGTGCGGTGGGCACCCACCTGGGAGACATCTGTGTGACCGCAGACGGCACCATCACCTTCAACAACGGTCTTCAGGGAGCGGGAACGCGTGCCTATGGCCAGATCGGTCATGGCGGCTACAACGCGGCCGGGAATCACAGCGGTGCCATCACCGTCGTAAGCGGCTATGTCGATGCCGGCGGCATCACGATGAACGGCGGCGCCGGGACCGACCAGTATGTCCAGATCGGACATGGCGGCACCAACGCTTCGGGCAATCTCTCGGGCCGGGTCTACACCGTTGCGGACAAAGGTGGAGATCTCGTCATGAGCGGCGGCAGTGGCGCCGGAACCTACGCGATGATCAGCCATGGCGATGGCGACGGCGCCTACGGAGCCTTCGGCAGTGGCACCACCGGCGGTACGCGTCAGGGCGGCATCCAGACTTTTGTTGATGGAGATGCCATCCTCAACGCCGGCACGGGGGCGAACAGCAACGTCCACTTGATCCACCGCACCAATGACGGTGGGGGGCTCAATGGCACGAATTATCTCGGCGGCGACGGTTACCAGTATGTGGTCAATGGCACCTCGATCGGCAACGCGGCGGCAAATGCCCGCGAGAACGAGTCCACTATCATTGCCGGCAATTTCGGCACGGGGAACATCGTCATCACGAACACCGGGAACCTCACCTTGAACAACCCGCTCGTGCCCACCGCCGAGTTCGTGAACCACAGCTTCAGCTTCATCATCCTCTCGACGGGCGATCTGAACTTCGAGCGCAGCTTCCAGAATGCCGGCACCGGTCTCGTCGCCCTCGTCGCCGGCTGGGATGGAGTTCAGGATCTTTCCTCGATCAACTACAACAACGGTCCCTGCGATCCCGAGATCATCCCCGGGTCGATCAGTTTCAATGATTGTGATCGTTTCGGGAATAACAATGGTGTCCTCACGATTGGCAGTGCCACGCAGGCCGGGCCCTTTGCGGTGGGCAGTCGCCAGGGCCAGACGATCCTGCGCGGCCACCAGATCAATGTCGTTGGCAGCAACACTGCCGCAGGCGGATCGACCCAGATCGGTTTCCGCGCCGATGGCAGCGGGGACATCACCGGCACTATCGACGTCCAGGCAAAACAGGGCGGCCTGAATCTCGTCGCGGGAGCGGCGAACAACGCCTTCGTCCAGATCGGTCACGGGACCGGTTCGGGGGCCTTTGCCAACAACGTCACCAGTGCCGCGACGATCAGCGTCTCTTTCTGTGAGCCCGGTGCCGTTGCTTTGAATGGCGGTGGCCTCGGATCTTTTGCGATGATCGGCAACGGTGGCGGCACGGGCAACTACACGCGGAATGGCAACGTCACGATCACGGACTTCAGCGGAGTCTCGCTCAGCTCTGGTTCGGGCACGGGTGCCTACACCCGGATCGGTAGTGGCGGCATCGGTGGCCAGGGTGCGATCAACAGTGCTGTCACCTTGAGTGGTTCGGGCAATGTGGCGCTCACTGCAGGTGCCGGGCAGAATGCCTTCGCCCATATCGGCGCCGGCGGTCTCAATCATGCGGGCGCAGTTGCCGGGACGACCTCGCTTACTACCACGGGTGGAAATCTGACAATGGTCGGCGGCAATGGCGCAGGTTCGTTCGCCCAACTCGGTGCGGGCGGGCTCAACGTGGACGGAGCTGTCGCGGGAGCCATCAGCGCTTCGATCGGTGGCGCCATCCAGCTCAGCGGTGGCTCCGAGGGCGACAGCTACGTGCAGATCGGCGTCGGTGGATCGGGTAGTGATGGTGTGAAGAGTGGCGGCGTTACCGTTTCCGGCACGAGCGCGACTCTGACCGGCGGCACCGGTGCCGGATCGAGCGTGCTCGTCGGCAATGGCGGCAATCTCGCGCAGGGGACCAATGACAACGCCTCGGGCGGCATCACCGGCGACGTCTCGGTGACGACGACCGTAGGGGCCGTCACGATGGGCGCATCCGGAGTGGCAGTAGACAATTTTGTGCAGATCGGGGCCGGTGGTCGCAGCAGCGTTGGCGCGGGCGGCACCATCGTGAGCAACACCACGGTGACGACGACCGGCGGCGGTATCACGATGGATTCCGCCAATGCGGCCTACACCCAGATCGGTGCGGGCGGCATGCAGGTCGATGTGACCTCGCTTGCCGGCAACGTTGGAGTGACGGCCAACGGAGCGATCACGATGACCGGCGGCGGGGGGCAGAACCGCTACTCCCAAATCGGGAATGGTGGCACGGGCAGCAATTCCATCAAGTCGGGCAACACTACGGTCAGCGGATCGAGCCTCTCCATGACGACGGGAACCGGCACCGGATCAAATGTGCTCATCGGCCTGGGCGGCGGCATGGATCAGAGCAACAGCAGTTTCTCGGGTGGCGCGCTCACCGGGAACGTTCTTGTGACGACCACATCGGGTGGCGTCACAGTGAGTGCCGCACCTGCTAACGCGCAGGCCTTTGCCCAGATCGGCAACGGCGGTATCGTTGCTGACGGCGCTATGTCCGGCACTACGACGGTGAACTCGGCCGGTGCCGTGGCCCTCACTGCCGGTGCCCAGTCCAATGCCTACGCCCGCATCGGTGCGGGCGGTTCCGGAGTGGATGGAGTGATGACCAATTCCGCAACGACCGTGACCGGGACTACCCTCACGATGGCGGGTGGGAGCAATACGAGCGCCTACACCCAGATCGGGGCGGGTGGCGGAGCGACGGGCGGCGGCAACCTCTTCCTCGGATCGATCACTGGAAACGTAGCCGTGACCATGTCAGGCGCCATCAGCATGGCCTCGGGCACGGGGGCCTCGGGTTTTAGCCAGATCGGTGCCGGTGGGGCCGGAGTCAATGGTTCGGCAGGGACAAACACGATCACCTCGTCGACCACCGTTAGCGGTTCTTCGCTTTCGATGACGGCAAGTTCCGGAAATGGAGCCTACGTGCAAATCGGTGCAGGCGGCGGCGCGACAGGTGTCGCCACTCCCACTTCGGCTCTCGGGAGCATCACGGGTGATGTCGCGGTCACCACGACGGGCGGCGGCGTCACGATGGCCGGCAGTGCCTCGGGAACGCGCAACTACGTGCAGATCGGAGCCGGCGGCTCTGGTATTCAAGGCGGAGGAGCATCTGTCGGCGCGGCCAATACGATCACTAGCAATACTGTCGTCACGACCACGGGCGGCGGGCTGGCCGTGAACTCGGCACTCGCTGCCTACGCCCAGGTGGGTGCCGGCGGTCTCAACGCCGATGCGACACTCAACGGCAATGTCACGACCACTATCGACGGCGATGTCGTTCTCACCGGAGGCTCCGGGACGCGACGATACGCCATGATCGGTCTCGGCGGGAGTGAGAGCAACGGGGCGAAGACAGGGACGGTGAATGTGAGCGGAGCCCAGGTGAATCTACTCGCCGGCAGCGGTGACCGTGCCTCCGCCCAGATCGGGCACGGCGGATCGGATTCCAGCGGTTTGATCAATGCCTCGACGGTCAACGTAAACGCACTGGCCGGGATGCACGTGATCGGCGGCGGCGGCCAGGCCTATGCCCAGATCGGGCATGGCGGATACGAGGCCATCAACACCATCGTTTCCAACTCGGATATCCGCATCAACACTGCCGCGAACACCGGCGTCGGGGATGTTGTCATCACCGGCGGCACCGGCGCAAACGCCAGTGCGATGATCGGGCACGGCGGCAGCCGAGTCAATACCAACCGAGCTCTCGGCGACACCAGCGCCAGCGGCAACGTCCTGATCGACAAAGCGGCCAATGTCATTCTCACCGGGGGCACCAACGCAGACTCTTTTGCCCAGGTGGGACATGGAGGCGAAGGGGCGGCTGTTGCCCTCAGTGGCAGCGTCACGGTGAACTCCATCGGGGCGATCAGCGTCACCGGGGGGAATGCTCCCGGCTTGTCGGGATCGTATGCCCGTATCGGCCACGGCGGGATCGAAGCGAGTGGCACGAAGTTCGGCGTCATTACCCTGGATGCCGGCGGTGCTCTGACCCTCGCGGGCGGCACCGGCACCCAGACCTACGCACAGGTCGGTCACGGTGGTCACGCCAGTGCCGGTGCCCAGACCGGAAACATCCTCATCGACGCAGGGTCTTTCGTGAGCCTCACCGGTGGCAGTGCCGGGACCGACTCATTCGTCCAGATCGGTCATGGCGGTCGCACTTCTTCGGGCAACTCGATCGGTGATCTCACGATCAATGCCGCAGGTGATCTGACGGTCTCGGCAGGTCAGGGAGCCGGTGGTGCCGAGCGTTACGCTCAGATCGGTCACGGCGGTATCCAGAGCGTCGGCAGCCGCACTGGTCTGATAAATCTTGATAGCGGAGAAGACGTCAGCCTGCTCGGCGGGGCTACTCAGAACGCGTCTGTTCTGGTCGGTCACGGCGGTAGGCTTTCGACCGGTGATAATGTCGGCCACGTCAGTGTCATTGCCGAAGGCAGCGTCACCGGCACGGCTGGCACCGCCAATGCCCTGCGCACCGGTGTCCAGATCGGCCACGGTGGCTCCCAGGCAACCGGCAGTGGAGTCGGTCATACTGGCGATATCGACATCATCGCCCGGACCGGTGCCTTCACCTTCACCGCCGGCGGCGGCGAAGACGGCCAGGCCAGGGTTGGGCACGGCGGGGCCCTGACAGGTGGAAATCACAATGGAGATATCTTTGTCACCGGAGCGACCGGCCTCACTCTAAACGCCTCCACCGGCCTGCGCGCCCTCGCCCAGATCGGTCATGGCGGCGGCGCCACCGCAGGCAATCTCAGCGGTGACATTCTGCTCAACATCACTCCCGGGACCCTCGTTCCGATCGGGGGAGGGGCCATCAACCTCAACGGGGGAAGCGGCACCGAAGGCACCTATGCCCAGGTCGGTCACGGCGGACGCAATGCGACCGGCAACACCAGCGGGAACATTGTTGGCCTTGCTTCGACGGCGATCACGCTTCAGGGCGGCGGAAGCGCCGAATCCTATGCGCTCTTCGGACACGGCGGTCAGAATCACGATGGCAATCATGGTCTCAATGGCGAGTGGATCGCGCTATCCGCCCTCAATGGAGTCAACGTCAATGGAGGCGCCGGCGCCCGGGCCTTCGCCCAGATCGGCAGTGGCGGTAATGCCGTGACCGGTGCGATCAACGGGAGTGTCTTCGTGAACTTCGACCCCATCTCCGGCAATCCTGCCGGCGGCGGCGCGGTCAACGTCATCGGCGGGGCCGGTGATGGTGCCTATGCCCAGATCGGTCTGGGTGGATTCGATGCCGATGGTGCCCACACCGGCTCGACGACCGTTTACAGCACCGCTGCGGTCAACGTCACAGCCGGCGGAGTGAATGCCTACGCCCAGATCGGTGCGGGCGGTTCCGCCGCTGACGGCGCGAAGATCGGCGATGTCACGGTGGTGGCCGACTCAGTCACGCTTCAGTCCAACTCTGCAGGATTCGGCAACGCGAAGATCGGTCTCGGTGGCGGGATGAGCTCCGGCAGCAACTTCTCGACGGGCAACCTTTCCGGCAATGTCGTCGTCACGGCGACAGACGGCGGCATCAGCCTGCTCTCGGGTTCCGGCATCCAGTCCTTCACCCAGATCGGCAACGGTGGACTCGTCAGTAATGGCGTGATTACCGGCACGACACGGGCCACCGCCACGGGCGATGTGCTCCTGCAGGGCGGAACTAACAGCAACACCTATTCCATGATCGGAGCCGGTGGAGCCGGACTTTCCGGGACAGTCGCCGCAGCCTCCGTCGATGTGCGCGGGGCCTCGGTGGCGCTCGTTTCGGGAGCCGGGGCCGGTGCCTTTACCCAGATCGGTTCCGGCGGCGGAGCTACCGGTGCTGGTAACGTGCCGACCGGGAACGTCGATGGGACCGTCAATGTCGTCTCGACGACGGGCGGTGTCTCGGTCACGGGCAACGGAGATCGCGCCTACTCGCAGATCGGTCACGGGGGTGGCGGACGGTCCGGTGACTTCTCCGGCGCGGTGCAGGTCGTCAGCGCCGATGGGCTCTCTATCAATGGCGGCTCGACCGCCCGCGGCTACGCCCTCGTCGGGCACGGCGGACCGGCTGATGCTGGTGGGCTCTCCATTGGAGCCCGCTCGGGAGACGTGCTCGTGAGGGCGGCCGGGCTGACCGCTCTGACCGACAATGGTTCCGGCGCCTTCCTCGGTCATCTCGGGGCGGCGGGGGTGTCGGGAGCCTCCCGTCTCGCTCTCGTGACCGCACAGCTCGATACCGCCGCTACGGCTGCCGGGCTCACCGCCATCATCGGCAACATGATCAATGCCGGCACGGTCGAGATCGCGGTGACGGATGGAGATCTTGTAGTGGATGGCAGTGCGCTCGCCTACAACAGCACCAATGCCCTTGACCTCGTCGCCACGGGAAATACCACTTTCCTCGCCGGATTGCAGAACAGCGCCTCGGGCAGCATCAACGTCGCCGCAGGATGGGATGGCAGCACCGGATTGATTGAAACAATCAACCCTGCCGTGTTCGCTCCGATCAGCGCTCTCGCAGTCAATTTTGCTGCGATCAACGCAGATCCTACGGCCTCGGGAAATAGTAGCTCCCTTGTCCGCATCGGCGACGGCACCCAGGCCGCTGGGGTGGCGGTCGGTTCGCGTGACGGTGAGACCAATCTTCTCGGTTACGGGCTGGAGGTGACGGCGGGTGACACCATTCCCGGCGCCTACGCCCAGGTCGGGTTCCGCGGCACCACCGCCACACTCATTGCCGGCGAGGTGACCATTGGAGTCAAAGCCGGCGGCGTCACCCTTGGCGCGTCGAGTCAGGATGGCGGGTTCGCCCAGATTGGTCATGGCGGTACCGGTGCCGTGGCCGCGCCGATCAACGCCGATCTGGCGATCAATTTCGCCGATGGCGGTGACTTCCTCATCAATGGAGGCAGCGGATCAGGAGCGTATGCCCGCTTCGGGCACGGCGGCACGAGTTACAATGGCTCCATTGTCGGTGACCTTATCACCAACGGAGAGATCGGCACCCTCGCGCTCGCCGGCGGGACAGGCGTCAGCGCCTACTCCCAGTTCGGTCACGGTGGTGACGGCTCGGTCGGTGGCCGCAACGGGGCCATCGCAGTGACGGCGGAGGAAGTGATCCTCGCCGCCGGCGACGGGTTCCGCAGCGGTTCGCAGATCGGTCACGGCGGTCGCGGCGCAGTGGGCAATATCGCGGGAAGTATCAACGTCGCCACGACGGCAGGGGACATCGACGTCACCGCCGGCAACGGGGCATTCTCCGCTGCGCAGATCGGTCACGGAGGCCAGGGCTTCAGTGGTGTAGTGGTTGATCAGTCGATCACGCTTGACTCTGCGGGCGGGCTCAATGTGACCGGCGGTGCCGGAAATCAGTCCGGCACGCTCATTGGTCACGGAGGAGGAGCGGCCTCCGGGGCAGGATACGGCGGCGCTATCGCCATCACCGCAGCGGCCGACGTCGCGGTCACGGGAGGCAGTGGTCTGACCTCTTTCTCTCAGATCGGTCATGGCGGTTCGCAGGTGACGAGTACTTTGGCAGGGGACATCAGCATGGTGATCGGTGGCGACCTCGCCTTGAGCGCTCCCCAGTCTGAGTCGATCGGTGCCTATGCCAAGATCGGTCACGGTGACGACATGCGCGGCGGGTTTACCGCCACGGGCGGTTCGGGAAGCCGCATGGGCAATATCGCGATTGCGGCCGATGGCAGCATCTCCCTCGGGCAATCACTTATCGGTCACGTCAACAGCAACTCCATCGCTACAGCGGCGGGGACGACGTTCCTCGGAGTGAGCAGCAGCAGCCCCGCCGACCAGGCAGGGGGCGATCTGATCGTGGACGCCGACAGTCAACTCTCCGGCGAGGAGCTGCGCTTCTACCTCCCCCGTCGTCAGAACAACCAGGTCGCGGTTGGGGCTCTTCTGAACGGAGTGGCTTATCAGGGAGGGCAGAGCGATCCGTCGCCGACCCAGCGGGATGACGAGTTCGCGAACTTCGTCAGCACCACTGGCGGGGTGAGTGCGCTTGGCCAGCACGACAGCACCCCGGGCTCCGGCCCGGCCCCGACGAACGCCGGAAACTTTGCCTTCTATTTTGACACCATCGTCGAGGGAACTCCACCGGTCACGCCTCTGCCGCCGCTTCCACCCGTGTCGCCCCTACCGCCGGTGTTGCTGCCTGATTTCACTGATTTCATTCTCGACGATCCGATTCTCAATGATTGGCAGCGTGATCAGGCCAGGGAATACTCGGGCCCCGGCGTGACGAACTTCTACTACGAAGGCTTCTCTCAGTACGGTCTGGGCGGCGAGAGTATCTTCAATCTCCCCAACGCGAACGCGATCGAGTAAAGTGGCGCCTCGGACGCAGAAGAGAACGCGCGAAGGTCTCACTACCTCCGCTCCGCTCTTGATCCGGCGCGGAAGAGGGTGCGAAACTCGTGAGATCTTCGGAGGCCGAAGCCATGATGCTGTGTTTCACGCCGTGAACCAAGGGGGCGCCTGACGGTACACAGGACGCCACTTCGACTGCAGCAGCCCTGCCGGCGGATGGGGGGGGAAAACTATTGCTGTCTCGCAGTCGTTCGGACTCACAGCCGCAGGCGCGAGCATCGTTTGGCGCCCGCTCTCGGGCGGGGGCAACACCGGCACCTCGCCCCACCGCATGAAACCTGTTCAGAAATCCGCCCTGCGAGCGGGCAAAAGAGGGAATTCCGTGCTTGCGGTTTCGCCCCGACTGCTGCTAAGCTCTCGCTCTCAGCGGATTAAATGTGAAACGGAACCATCACCAGTGTTAAGATTGTCCCATAGTTCGGCCAGTTGGTTCCGGGTCTTCGTGATTCTGGGCCTAGGCGTCGTGATCTCTCACTCACCCAAGCGGGCCGAGGCGGACGGAAATGGCGTCCCCGGCGGGATTGCCGGGGTCGCGGCAGCCGAGGCGCAGCGCCGCCAGCAGCGGGTCCAGGCCGCGCAGACCTTGTTTACGGCGGGTTCCAAAGCCTATGCGGATAAGTCCTATGCCGAGGCGATGGATTACTTCAAGGCCGCCTTCGAGACCATCCCGGCAGTGCCGGCGGTGGAAGACCAGAGACAGATATTTTTCCGACGGTATCAGGCCTCGGCTTACAGCTTTGCGGTGCAACTCTCTGAAGACGCCCGCTGGGAGGAGTCGGAGAAAACTCTCGCCGACGTCATCTCCCTGGCTGAGGCGGCGAGTATTGAAAAGGACCGCGTCGATCCGCAGGTCCGCAAGATGCTCGAGGATCTCCGCAATCGGGATGATCGATACAATATGGCGACCTCGCCCCGCCATTTGCGGAACATCGATCTGGTCGAGAGCAAGCTCATCCTCGCAAAGGGGTATCTCGAGCTGGGCGACTACGACCGTGCGGAGCGCTCCTACAATCAGGTCCTCGCCGTGGATCCGTTTAGCACGGCGGCGCGGCGCGGGCTTGAAAATGTCGAACGCCATCGTATGAACTACTTCGACGTTGCCTACGATCATACGCGATCGAAGAGAATTGCTGAAGTGATGGCCGGGTGGGAGACTCCGGTGCCTCCTCTCCTCACGGGGAACGACGCCATGATCAATACCGACGGCGTCACCGACGGCGGCAGCACGAGACTGAAGAAAAAGATGAAGGATATCATCATACCTTCGCTCGAGTTCAACGGTGCCACCCTCGGCGAAGTCGTGGAATTTCTCAGTCAGAAGTCGCAGGAGCTCGATTCCTCCGAAGTGGATCCGCTGAAGCGGGGGCTCAATATCGTCATTGACTCCTCGGGCATGGTCGAGGGCTCCGATCCCGCCCAACTCCCGTTGAGTGTGAAGCTGTCCAACGTCCCGGTCGGAGTGGCCCTGGGGTATATCGCCCAGCAGGTCGGGATGGACTATCGCATCGATAATGTCGCAGTGAGTGTCGTCTCTCCGTCCGCCGCCTCGAGCGGTCCGCTGGTGGCGCGGCGCTATACCGTCCCTCCGGGTTTCATCTCGGGAGGTGGTGGCGGCGGCGCGGTCGATGCCGGTCCCGCCGATCCCTTTGCAGCGCCGGCCGGCGATGGTGCCGGTGCCCTTGTCGAGAGGATCACTGCCCGCAAATTTCTTGAAGATCGCGGGGTCGTTTTCGGCCCCGGGGCATCCGCTACCTACGTCGCGACAAGCAGTTCGCTCCTAGTTCGCAATACCGACGAGCAACTCGTCACCATCGATAATATTGTCCAGTCAGCGCGCGACAGCGGATCAAAGATGGTCCAGATCAACGTGAAGATGGTCTCGGTAGAGTCTGTCGCCCTGCAACAGGCGGGACTGGACTGGCTGCTTGGTCAGGGGAACATCGGCTCGTCGGCCCGGAACTTCTTCAGTGGCGGGACTAGCGGCAATGCCACGATCCCTGTTACCGGTGCCAATTTTCCTTTCAACGGACCTGGCGGCCCGGTCGGGACCTTTCCTGTCACCGCCGGCCTGCGGACCGGCGACCTCGGAGCTTCGGACGGGATCGACAATGTCATCAACCGCACCTCAGCCTCTCCCGGCAACCTCCAGGCGCCGGGGGTGTTCGCGGTGGCCGGGGTCTTTACTGATCCGCAGTTCCAGGTCGTCCTCAGAGCGTTAAGCCAGATGAAAGGAACGGATCTTCTATCTGACGCGCACGTGGTCGTGAAGCCGGGAACTGTGGCCAAGATTGAGCAGGTGCGGGAGTTCATCTATCCGACAGAATACGACCCCCCGGAAATTCCCAACAGTCTCGGTGTCGCGCAGGTGGGCAACTTAACCATCAGCACCCCTCCACCCCTGGCTTTCCCGGTTACTCCCGCGACCCCGACTGCCTTCGAGACCCGCAATTTGGGTAAATCGATAGAAGTGGAGCCCACTGTCTCCGCCGACAACCGAACAGTGAGTTTAAATGTGCTGATGGATTTCACCGATTTCAGCGGGTTTATTAACTACGGCACACCTATTCTGAACTCGAACTTCACGGTGGATGGCAGAGCGTCGGTGGTGACTCCGAATGAGATTCTCATGCCGGTCTTCGACGCGATCAAGGAGACCACCAATGTGATCGTCTGGGACGGCCAGACCGTGGCGATCGGCGGCTTCCATGGCGAGTCGGTCACGGATAGCGAGGACAAAATCCCCTATATCGGTGATCTCCCTGTTCTCGGTCGCGCCTTCCGCTCCAGTACGAGCCAGACGACGAAGCGTGCCCTTACGATTTTTGTGACTGTCCGCCTTGTCGATCCGGGGGGGAATCCGATCAACCTCCCCGTCGAGGATGAGGCACCCGGGCTGATGACTCAGAGCGCTCCCGCGCCACTTGGCGGGATACCGGCGGGACCGCCTCCGGGCATGGTCTACCCTGCGAAGTGATTGATCGCTGCTTTTTGACCGTGCCGACGGCGCAAACGGGGAGTGGAAAAAGCGACATTTTCTTTGCAATGGATGGAGCGTCCCTGTTTAATCGGGAAATTCCAAAGCCCCCATCTTTCGTTCCTCTATGACCCCATCCGCGACGTCGGATTCTCCCGAAACGAATCAAGGCCTTTCAGCTGCGGCTGGAGGGGTCATCAATCTCCAGAATGCAGTGATCCGCTTTGCCGGGAACTCCCAGGATGGGATCCAGACTATCGGCGGGTTCCTTGCCCGCCTCGCCGGGCGCAGTTCGCGCGAAGTCATGACCTACATGACGATCCCGTCCACTATTTCGGGCGGGCCGTCGATTTTCCAGGTCCACCTCGGGTCGGGTGAAGTTCTCTCAGCGGGAGATGAGTCCGACTTCCTTTTCGCCTTTTATCAGCACAGTTACGACAGCCACATCGGGTCGCTGAAGCCCGGCGGTATCTGTATCTACGATTCGGATCAGGTCGAACAACTGAAGACCGGCACGGACTTTATCCATATCGGTATCCCGATTACCACCACTACCGTTGAGGCAATCGGCGGCAGTGCCCGCGACCGGGGTAAAAATCTCTTTGTTTTGGGATTCGTCACTCAGTTGTTCAATCTGCAGAAGGAGAAAATCGTCAGCCTCGTCGAGCGCCAGTTCGGTCGCAAAAGCGAGGACATCCTGCGCAATGCGATGCTCGCCTTCGATGCCGGATTCGCCTACCCGATCGGGGATCTCACCGGTCTGGAGTTCAATCTGCGTGAGGGGAGGATGGCAGGTGCCGACAAAGTCACGACCGATGGCAACACGGCCCTGACGATGGGGCTTCTCGCCGGCGGGGTGCGTTATGGTGCGGCCTATCCGATCACACCCTGGTCCACCATCATGGAGCAGTTGCGCGTCGAACTTCCCAAGTATGGCGGGATCTTCGTCCAGGCCGAGGATGAACTTGCTGCCGTCTCCATGACGCTGGGGTTCGCCTACGCAGGCCACACTGCCGTAACGGGTAGTTCGGGTCCCGGTCTTTCGCTGAAAATGGAGGCACTCAGCTACGCGACGATGGCCGAGTTGCCCATCGTGGTGATCAATGTGCAGCGAGGCGGCCCCAGCACCGGGCTGCCGACGAGTGTGGAGCAGAGCGATCTGATGCAGGCCATCTACGGCAGTCACGGCGACTGTCCCCGCATCGTGCTGGCCCCGCAGAATGTGGGGGATTGCTTTTACATCGCGGTGGAAGCCTGCGAATTGGCGCGCCGCTACAGTTGTCCCGTCATCATCCTGACCGACCAGGCTCTTGCTTCGCGGATCGAAGCCTTTGCCCAGCCTGATCTCGAGGCTCTCGTGCATGAGCCTGTTATTGACCAGGTGACCCGCGGAGAGGAATTTAAACCCTATCCTCTCGACGGGCTCACCCGGCATGCTCCTCCCGGGACGGTCATGGGTGGCGGCAAATATCCTGTCGTGACGGGACTGGAGCATGACGAATGGGGGCACCCCAGCGGCAGTCCTGAGATGCATACTCGTATGATGGCGCGCCGTCGTGAGAAGATCAAGGACTTCGGGCGAACCCTGCCTCTTCCCGAAGTGTTCGGGGATGAAGAGGGCGAGGTGCTCCTCGTCGGATGGGGCTCGAGCTGGGGACCGATTCGCGAGTCCGTCATGCGGATGAGAGAGCAGGGGAGAAATGCAGCCGCGATTCACCTGCGCCATCTCAATCCCATGCCCAACTCGCTTGATGCCATCTTTGCAAAGTACGATCATGTCATCGTTGTCGAGATGAATGACGAGGGACTCTACGGTTACGGGCAGCTCGCGACTCTGCTGCGTGCCCGCTACTGCGATCCGAAAATACGCTCCGTATGCAAGACCGACGGCCTTAACTACAAAATTCGCGAGATCGTCGAGCGTGTCGAATCTCTTATCAACCCCGCCTGATTCCAGCCCCCCTTTTCCATTTTTTGCCATGTCAGCAACAGCCGAACCTGCCAAGCCGCTCACCAAAAAAGACCTCACTGCCGACCATCCGACCTGGTGTCCCGGGTGCGGGGATTTTGCAGTGCTGGCCGCTTTCTTCAAGGTCCTCGAGAAGCTCCAGATTCCCCACGAGAAAATCTGCACCATCGCCGGGATTGGTTGCTCTTCGCGGTTCCCTTACTTCGTGAACGGGCATGGTGTCCATTTCATCCACGGACGCGCTCTCCCGCTCGCCACCGGTGTCAGCCTGTCCCGCCCCGACCTGCACGTCTTTGCCTTTGGAGGTGATGGCGACGGCTATTCCATCGGCGGCAACCACCTCGACCATGCCGCCCGCAAGAATGTGAATCTCACCTACATCGTGATGGACAACTTTGTCTACGGGCTCACCAAGAAACAGACCTCGCCGACCAGCCCGAAGGGCTTCAAGTCCAAGACTGATCCGACCGGTTCGATCGACCAGCCCATCAACCCGATGAAAAAGCTCGTTTACGGTGGTGCCAGCTTTGTTGCCCGCACCCATGCGGTGCAGGTGAAGCATATGATGGAAGTGTTCGAGCGGGCCATCCTTCATCCCGGATTCAGCGTCGTCGAGGTGCTCTCCGAGTGTGTCATCTTTTACCCCGGAATCTTTGACGACGGGAATCCGCGGAAAGGCGGGGTGTTTGACGTGATCGAGGAGAAGAAGTGGGACAACAGTCCTGAAGATCTCGAGCGACACGACGTCTCGGATGAGAATGCCGCCTACCGACTCGCTTCGTTGCAGTATCCGGGGAAGTTCGGCGTTTTCTACGAGACCGACCGGCCGACCAAAAACCAGCTCGAACAGCAGTGGATAGACTCGACCCGCGAAAAGCAGGGCGAGGTGTCCACCGTCGATCTGCTGACCTCGCGCTTCGCCTCGATGAAGTGAGGCGGGGGAGGATGCTCTCCGGATGTCATGATTTCAAGCGATCTTGATTGCCACGGGGGGCGGCTTCCTGTATCACCCGGTTCATGATGGGTCCTGTCACCTTATTACTCGTCGGATTGCTGATCGTCGTGATCGGCATCATCGGGCTGAAGTGGCATCCCTTCATCGCCCTCACCGTCGCCTCCCTCACCGTAGCCGCCCTGACCCCGGCGGGATTGCTCTACCAGTCGGCGCTCTCGGTCGAGGAAAGAAGCGCTCTCTTCAGCGAGAGCGGAGAGCGCCTCGAGCCCGTCCCGCCAGCGTATGCTTCGGCCCACGCCTCGGCGGAGAAAAAGTCAGAGAGCTGGTTCGTCTCCCGCTTTACCGATGCCTTCGGTGCCGGCTGCGGGCGCATCGCCCTCATCATTGCGATGGCGGCGGTGATCGGTCGTTGTCTCCTCGATTCAGGCGGAGCCAAACGTATCGTCGATTCGCTGATGCGTCTCTTCGGGATTAGGGGCACGCCCTTTGCCTTCGCGGCAAGCGCGTTTACTCTGGGCATCCCGGTTTTTTTCGACACGGTCTTCTACTTGCTGATGCCCCTCGGGAAAGCGATGCGGAAAGAGACGGGGAAACATTACCTGCTCTACATTCTGACCATTGTAGCCGGCGCCACGATGGCGCATTCCCTCGTGCCGCCCACTCCGGGACCGCTAACGGTGGTCGGCTTTTTCGGCGATCAGGTATCGGTCGGCGCGATGATGGTGGGCGGATTGATCGTCGGGGCGTTCACCGTCTGTGTCGGGATTGCCTACGCCTACTGGGCGGACAAACGATGGGAGATCCCGTTGCGGGAGGACTTCGAGCTCCCGGTCGTTTTAGCGAACGAGGCAGAGTCGCGACCCTTGCCGTCACTCTGGTTCGCGCTTCTCCCCATCGTCCTCCCTGTCATTCTCATCGGTGGGGAGACGATCCTCACGATGCAGGAGGTGAGCCATCCCATGATCGATTTCCTGGGCGATCAGAACATCGCGCTGCTGCTCTCGGCCGGGTTGGCGGTGTGGCTCCTCATTCGCCACACACCCGCAGGGGAGTCCACCAGACAGGCGGTGCAGGAGGCGCTCGCGAGCGGAGGGACCATCATCCTCATCACGGCGGCGGGCAGTGCCTTCGGGGCGGTGCTCAAAGACACTGGTATCGCCCAGCTTATCAGTTCCTCAGTGGAGGGCAGTCAGACGATCATGCTCATCCCGGTGGCCTATCTCGTCACGGCTCTCATCAGGACTGCGCAGGGATCGGCGACGGTCGCGATGATCACGGCCGGCGGCATGGTGGCGCCTCTCGCGATCGGCGCCGACCTTTCCTACTCGGCTCTCTACCTCGCCCTCGCGATTGGTTGCGGATCGAAGCCCATCTCCTGGGCCAATGACAGCGGATTCTGGGTGATCGGTCGCATGACCGGGATGACCCCGATGGAGACCTTCAAATCGGTCAGTGTCATGATGATGATCATGTCCCTCGCCGGTCTCGCCGTTGTCCTGCTCGGCGCGATCTTCATCCCTCTCGTTTAGGGAGATGAGGGGTAGAAAAATGGGGGAGTAGGTTCACTTCGAATTTGGAGTTTTTTAAAATGTTACAAAAACGGGTCTCCGAATTTGCGAAAATTTTAAAATATGAGTTGCGAATCCTGTAATATTTGATAAACTTTCAAATCAACACGACAATGTTGTTAAAAAGAATGAATAAACCCATGGCCGAATCCCGATTTCATTCCGCTCTGAAGTGTGGTTCTGCGGGATTCCGGAAAGAGGGGGCGTGACGATCTTTTTCGACACAGACAGACACCGCTGCGGCGGTATCGGCAAGCAGCGGGAGCTATTCAGTTCCAACACATAACAGAGAGAATCTTTGGGGCATGGAAGGTGATTGGCGACCGTTGTTCATAAGTCGTCACCACCGGTCCCGAGTTGAGGGGTAGCCGCAGTCCGGAATATTGGCAGGTATCCGGGCTGCGGCTCATTCCGTTTTGGGGGTGATTGTTTAAGACTCCCTGAATGTTCTGCGTGACGAAGCTGTTGCATTTTTGTGACCGGCAAGGCGCTTCATCGAGTCCATGTTGCGTTGCGGCAAGTCTACTTAAAAGCTGCCGCTTTTCGACCAACAGGCTTTGTCATGAAGATTACTTTTGTCACTGATACCTACTCTCCTCAGGCCAACGGGGTGGCCACCACGCTCGAGAGACTCGTCAACGGATTGCGCGAACGGGGCCACACCGTGGACGTGGTCCGACCCGCCGTCCTCGCCTGCGACGAGGAGGGGCTGGAAGTGCCCTCATTCGGGCTCCCCGGCTACCGTGAGGTGCGATTCGGGTTCCCCATGAAAATGGTGCTGCTGGCTCGCTGGAACAGGAGTCGCCCGGACGTCATCTACGTAGCGACCGAGACCCCGCTGGGTGCCTCTGCGATCTCGGCGGCGCGGGCACTCGAAATCCCCGTAGCATCCGGGTTCCACACAAACTTTCAGCAGTATGTGGCGCACTACCGCATGCCGCTCCTGGAGAAGGCGACGATGTCCTATCTCCGTCATCTGCATAACCGCTCGGTCTGCACCTTCGTTCCTTCGCACGATGTGATCGATCAACTCGATGCGCGGGGATTCGAGAATTTGCAGCTTCTCCCGAAAGGCGTCGATACGCGGCTTTTCCATCCGAAAAAACGTTCGCTCGCTCTTCGACAGACCTGGGGTGTGGGCAAGGGCGGGCTCGTCGGGCTCTACGTCGGTCGAATTGCTGCGGAGAAAAACCTGCCGCTCATCCTTGAGACCTTCCGGGAGATCCAGAAGCGAATCCCTGACTTCAAGGGGGTCTTCGTCGGCGATGGCCCCAAGCTCGAGGAGCTGCGGCGTGCGCATCCCGACTTCATTTTCGCCGGGGTTCTTCGCGGCGAAGATCTCGCCACCCACTACGCGTCAGCGGATCTCTTCGTCTTCCCCAGCGTGACGGAGACATTCGGCAATGTCACCCTCGAAGCCATGGCCAGCGGTCTCGCGGTGGTCGCCTACGACTACGCGGCCGCGAAGCAGCACATCCGCAACGGGATCAATGGATTCACTGCACCCTTTGACGACCGGCAGGCCTACCTTGACTTGGCGGTGGAGGCCGCTCGTCGCGATTTGCGGGAAGTCCGCGAAGAGGCTCGCGGCGCTGCTCGCAAGGTGCGCTGGAAAAAGGTCGTGAAACGATTTGAAGATCAGCTCCGCGGTCTCGCCGCCCGCGAGCCTTTTGAGCGTGAACCCAATCTCGCTGCCGTGAACTGAGCCATCTGAATCCGTGTGACCCTCATGAAAAACCACAGCCACGACTTCCATTCCGTGATCCTTTCCGACATCCACCTGGGGACGAGAGACTCCAAGGCCGAAGAGGCGATCGCCTTTCTCAAGGCGACGACTTGTCGCAAGCTCATTCTCAACGGGGACATCGTCGATGGCTGGGCTCTGCGCAGCGGCGGGCGCTGGCTTCCGGTAGACACCAAATTTGTGCGGACGGTGCTGAAGAAAATGGAAAAGCAGGGCACCGAGGTCATCTACCTGAGGGGCAATCACGATGACATCCTCGAGCGATTTCTCCCCGTGGCCTTTGGCGGTCTCAGTATCGTTGATGAATATATCCACGAGACTCCGTCGGGGAAATACCTCGTCGTTCACGGTGACGGATTTGACTCCGTCACGACCAGTCACCGCTGGGTCGCGATGGTCGGGGCGAAGGCCTACGAGTTGCTTCTGGGGGTCAATCGCGTCTACAATCGTTGGCGGGCCTTCCGCGGGCAGGAGTATTTCTCCCTCAGCAAGACCATCAAATCCAGAGTCAAGTCCGCCGTGAGTTTTGTTGACCGCTACGAAGATCAACTGAAGGAGTTGGCCGTCGTGCGCGGCTGCCGCGGCATCATCTGCGGGCATATCCATACGCCGGCCGACAAGATCCTCGAGAATGGTATCCATTATCTGAACTCGGGGGACTGGGTCGAGTCCCTCACCGCCATCGTCGAGAAGACGCCGGGGGATTTCGAGCTGGTTCACTACCGTGACTTCATGGATCGAGAGGAAACCGGACCTCTCGTCGCCCGGCGGGAGGTCGATTTTGTCGATCACACGGAAGCGAGAGCGCCCGTGGCGGCGGTGTGAGCCTCTGCGATGAGCTACTTCGAATAAATTCATTTTACAGCAATCTTTGTAATCTTGAGATAATGGGATTAGATTCGCAGATGGCTGATTCGGTGCATATTCTGGGGAGTTTCGAGAACGCGTTGCGCGATGCCAGGAACAATGTCCTGCGTATGGCCAGCATCGCGGAGCAGAATCTGGAGCACGCCGTACGTGGACTGCTTTCCCGAAATACAGAGCTGTGCAACGAGGCGATCGCCGAGGATGACGAAGTCAATCAGCTCGAGCGTCGCATTGATGCCGAATCTTTCGAAATCCTGATGCGGTTCAATCCGGTAGCGGGGGATCTTCGGGAGATCATCGCGGGTATGAAGGTGGCCAATAACCTGGAGCGTATCTCCGACGAGGCGCAGAGCATCGCCCGGCGGGCGCGGAAGGTCTTGAAGCATCCCGAGATCAGCGAAGTCGCCCTGATCGAACCGGTCTACGAAAAGGCGCTCAGCCTTTTCCGCGATGCGATGAAGTCCTACGCCGAGGGCAATACCGAACTGGCGCTGTCCCTCTATGCGCGCGACAGGGATCTCGACGAGGCACACAGCAATGTCATTCGGGAGCTATCCAAGCGCATGGACCGCGAGTCGGGCCAGGTCAAGCAGGTGCTCCACCTCATATTCATGGTGCGCAGCCTCGAACGGGTCGGGGACCATGCCGTCAATATCGGGGAAGATGCCGTCTTCCTCATCAATGCAGAAGACATCCGGCACCTCGGACACAAGCGTGCTGGCAAGCGGCTGCGGCTGGATGACCAGGGGCAAACCGAGGGTTCCGGAACGGACGCCTGAAAAGAGCATCTGACCCGCCCGGGCGTGTTTCCCCTTTGCGGAACGGGCTCTTTATTGGCATCGGTGTATCTGCGAGCGCTTGCTCGAAAAGCTGTCCCGGCAGTTTGAGAGACTGAGAGACCACCCAAACAAAACAGGGTTGAGTGAGACACCCAACCCCGTCTGATGGAAAGGAATAAACTTCCCCACGTGCCAGTGGATCAACGCTTCGAGAACTGGAAGCGTTTCCGAGCCTTGGGCTGACCGGGTTTTTTCCGCTCTTTCTTGCGGGGATCGCGGGTCAGGAGATCGTCTTCGCGAAGGACATCGCGGAGATCGGGATTGGTCTTGAGGAGAGCGCGGGCGATGCCGAGCTGGATCGCACCGATCTGACCGCTCACTCCACCGCCGGCGGCGCTGACCGTGGCATCGTATTGATTTGCCACATTGGCAGCCTCGAAGGGGTGAAGCACTTTGTTCTGGAGAGAAAGAGTGCCGAAGTATTCTTCGAAAGCGCGCTTGTTGATCGTGATCTGTCCGGACCCTGGAACGAGGGTGACGCGTGCGGATGCGGTCTTGCGACGACCGGTGGCTGAAAAGGATTCGCTCATGATGGCAGGGGGGGGTGAAGAGTGGGATTAGATTTCGTAAGCCTTCACCTGCTGGGCATCGTGAGGATGCTCTGCACCTGTGTAGATCTTGAGTTTTTTGAAGATTTGGCGACCGAGGCGATTGTGGGGGACCATCCCGCGAACAGCGCGCTCGACAAGCAGCTCGGGTCTGCGTGAGCGAACCTTGGCGACGGTCTCACGCTTCTGACCACCGACATAGCCGGAGTAGCTCGTGTAAATCTTGGTGTCCTCCTTGTTGCCGGTGAGGCGCACCTTCCCGGCATTGATGATCACAACGTAATCGCCGCAATCAACGTGCGAGGTGAAAATCGGCTTCCCTTTCCCGCGAAGGAGGTTGGCGGCGGCGACGGCGACGGCACCAAGGACTTTGCCATCGGCATCGATGACGTGCCACTGGCGTTCAATTTCTTCAGCTTTGGCAGAAAAGGTTTTCATTTCCCAGATCAATAATCTCCCGGTACAGTTGAAACGGAGGCAGATTGTCCGTTTAAAATGAGCCCCTGTGGCGGGAGGGACGGGAATCTATGTGGTTTGTTGCCGATGTCAAGCGCCGGAAGGCATGAAATATCAGGGATTCCGGCGTGGTCAGAAGTTTAGTAAAAGGAGTTTGAACAGGATCGGGCCGGGCGTGGTCCCCAATTAGGTAGCGGAAGATCATTCTTTTTTTCCCTTTGCCGATATGAAGCCCCCCGATTTTTTACTCTGCGCGGTCACTCTGGGCCTTTTCTTTACGGTAGAATCCGTGTTTGCTTCCCCCTCTCCAGGAGAAGGTGAGGCTGCTGAGCCACAAGTCGTATCGGGGCTGGCTCTGCCCTACTGGGAGGAGGGCGAGTGTCGGGAGAACTTCGAGATACGGATCTGGCCACAGTCAGTCGTGATCTGGCTGGAGGAGGAGCAGTTGCGTTCTCTCATCGCTGATCCGGCGACCCCTAATGAGGAGAGGCAGTCTCTCAGGCGCCTCCTCGCCCTGCAGCGGGCCTGGCGGGCCCACGGCTGAGGGCAAAACTTTATCCGGAACGGAGCCGGATGTGCTGCCGAAAGGCAGTAATTCCAAAAAAGTGGACTGATATTTTATTAAGTATTGTAAATAATCGGGATTCCCTTATGATTATGGCATGTCCACTGGTCATAATACTTTAAACTTTTGTCTCGGGGACTCATACGCGTCGCCCCGTGCGGTAGCAGGCGCGGCCCATCACCACCCTGGTTTGGGCTGGGTTGCTCCGCTCACCGAGGTCAATGAGATGACATCGGTATCGCACGAGGCGCTCCTCGTGGGGGCGGCGGATCAGTATCGGCTGGGCGACCTCCTGATGCCCCATGTGCTGACCCGATTGATTAATTTTTCGCGTCTACGCTGCGCCGGACTGGTGACTGCAGACCTCACCCCCGTGGGAGGACACTCGGTGCGGAACTACGGGGAATGTCTTCTCGAGATGCGGGGTTCTCATCTCAAGCTTGTCCACTTCGGCGCCATCGACATTTCCGTCGGGCTGGTCGAGGGATACCAAGGGGCTGCGGACGGGGACGAGGCGGAGCGTTTTGAAAGCCTCGCGATGATAAGCAGTCACGACGATTTGAAGAATTACGTGCGGCGTCGCACGGGGCAGCTGGGAGATTTCGCCTACATGCTGGCTCCCGAGGGGGAGTTCTACGGTGCGGGGCTCAGTTTTCACGCGATCGGTCTGCCCGAGCCGGGTCGTCTTGATGAGGTGGCGAAGAGCAGCTTGCTTGCGACGCTGCGTCAGGCCCAGTTCGTGGGGGTGCGGGATGAGATCGGGGCGAACTTCCTCGAGGCAGAGGGGATCGTGATAGAGCGCATGCCCTGCGGTCTGAGTGTGCTGCCCCAGGTCTGTGCACGTCAGCTGCGTGAGGCGCGAGACAGTGAATCGCTCGAGTCGATTCGCCACCGTTTCCCGAACGGCTGGATCGCGGTGGAGGTGAGTGAGGTGCGTGGCGGCGACTTTGACCGACTGACTACGGCGCTGCGTGAGATCAGTGATAGGGATGGTCTGGGACTCGTCTTTTTCGAAGGAACCAAAGCACTCGGCGACCGCCGCCCCGCGAGTCTTAGGCGCTGGGTGGAAGCCTTTCCGGAATGGCAGGCGGCGGAGTTCGGGTCTGATAATATTTGGGAGGTGGCTTCCTTTCTACTTCACTCGCGTCTCTACTGCGGTAGCTGCCTCAGCTCTCGAGTGATATGCATGTCGGGCGGTGTGGCGCGAATCAATGTCCCGACCGGTGCTCCCGCCGCCGGCAGCTATTGTGAGTTGTGGGAGCATGATAGCGTCCCGATCGAGTTTGCTGATGACGAGGACTGGGCCGTCGCTCTTGACGAGGCTCTCTCGGCCAATCTTTCTGTGCTCCAACAGCATGCCGCGTGGCTGCATCGCCGATATCAGGAGTCGCTCGAGCGTTTCTGCCGCGAGACCGGCATGAGCGCCCGACTCGTCGCCGGTCCCGTGGAGACTCCGCATGCGAGAACGGCAGCGCTTTCTCACCATCTCCACGACGAATGGCTCAGCGATGCCGGCACGACCCGTTTGTTTAAACGGCTTAATCGCCGGTTGCTGACCAGGCCCTTTTCCAGGAAGAAGGAGGCGAGCGCGGCACGAATGCAGTGAACCCTCGCCGATATTTCCCCTTGCCGGGGGCGGCCACGGGAACCACGCCTCACCGCAACTTCACTCCCCGGAACTCCGGGGGAATCGCGGGGAATGTCGGGTTCAGGAGCGACCTCTCCGGATTCCCTTGCGATACTTTGCCTGGATTCTGAAGGCGTAGTTCAGTGCGATCGGGTCATTGGTGCGGATCGAGAGCAGTGACTTCGATTTGCCGTTGCGGAAAGAGACGGGGGCGCGGTAGCTCAAGGAGATCGTGCCGGTGGAGCCGCCGAAAAGATACGGGGGGCTGGATCTCAACCTAAAGGCTCGCCCCGAGGTCCGTGTGGCGGGGAGGGAGAGGGGGAGGGAACCGGGGGCATTGGCGATGGAGAACTGGCGCACGACGGTGCGGCCCGCGCGCACCCGGCGACCGAAGTTCGTTCCGTTTCGGGTGCTCGAGCTGAGGCTGCCGTTATTGATGGGAACGCCTTTTCCGGTCATACTCACGACGGCATCGACGTCGGTCGGTTGGGCGAGAAAGGCGTTGATCCAAGGGTAATAGTTTCCCACATTGGCGTAGATTCCGGGGACGTCGCGCACGGCGCAGCCTAGACCGTAGCTGGTGATCCCGACAAGGAGAGGGGAGAGGCCGCCGTTGGCACCGTCCTCATCGAAGAGGGGACCGCCACTGTCGCCGCCGCAAGTGTCTTTGCCGTTTGCGATGGCAGCAAGATGGCGGTTGTCGAGATTGGACACGCCGTAGGCCTGTCTCGCCGAGCCGATTGAGGCGATGGAGAGATCAACTTGCTGCAGTTCGGTTGGGAAACGGGGAGAAGACTTCGTGTCGCCCCAGCCAATGGTCCTTACGGCAGCGCCAGCCGTCACTGCGACGGGGCTGGTGGCTACGCTGATGGGAGTCACTGTATCGATAGGGGCGTCGAGGAGGATGAGGGCGACGTCGTTGTAGAGATCGCCTCCCACATCCCGGAAAGAAGGGTGGATGTAGATCCCCTTGACACCCCGTATGACGGCCCCGGAACTATCATTCAGATCAGTGAAATTCACGAGGATCTGGAGGCCTTCGGGGGTTTCGCCCTCCATGCAGTGGGCGGCAGTGAGGATCCAGTCGGGGGCGATCAATGAGCCACCGCAAAACTGTCGGTCGAAGAGGGAGCCTCCGGTGGTCTTGGCGACCGCTGCCATCCAGGGGTAGACACCATCACTGGCTTTAGTGCCTCCGACGATCTTTGACTGCGCTCCGATCGAAGCGGGGACGAGGATAGCCAGAAGAGAGAGGAGTAAGGAAGCCGAAGAAGATTTCATGATCGTGAGAGTCGCTCCTGAACTACCTTACTATAGCGAAAAACGAAAAGCCGAGCCAACGAAAAGCCGGGATTATCGCTATTTTCTCAGAAATATGGATAAATTTAAGGTGTTGGCGGTTTGTTGACAGTCTGGTCTTGCTCATGACTGAGCAGGATCTATTCTGTTTTCGCTCGAAAGAGCGGGAGGCCCCTGACTGAGCTCGAGCCTACATCATGCGACGATACTTCATAACAGCCCTGACAATAGGCAGCGCGGTCACCGTGGTGGTGCTGACGCTTTATTTTGCCGGGGCTTTTCAGGCGATGGTGACGTGGCTCGCCAATCTTTATGTCTCACTCGGAATGTTTTCCGGTGAGATGGTGCGTGTCTCGTGGCTTGAGATCCCCCTGGTCGCCATCTCGGCTGTCGGTATGGCGTGGTGGGTGATAGACGTCTCGCGCCTTTTTCAAAAAGTGCTCATTGCCCTGTCCAGTTTGCTTGTCCTGGCGGGGATCTCACCAACTTTGGCCTTCTACGGCTTTCTCATCGATCCTTTTTCCTCTCTGGCTGCTGCGGTGCTCTCCTCGGTCGCGGCGTTCGCCTATGCCGGGACGGAAAAGGGTCTGCGGAAGCGTGTCCTCGAGGAGGTTCTCGGACCTCGCGTCTCGAGTCACACTTTCACCAGCCTGCTGGAGGCACCGGACCCGCCCGATTTCAAGGGGGCCACGAGGGAGGTGACTGTGCTGACTTGCCGTCTACTGGAGTATCAGAGCCTCCAGGATTTACTCGAGCCGTCCGAGTTGATGAAGCTGAGCAATCTTTTCATTCGCAGTGCCTCCGCTTTCCTGCTCTCTCGGGGCGGGTATCTGGATGAATCCAGCCCGGAGCTGGTGCGGGTCTCCTTCGGGATGCTGAGTCCTTCGGAAGACCATGCCTCCCAGGCCTGCCAGGCAGCGCTGGAACTCCGCAGTCGGCTGCGTAACCTGAGCCAGGAGTGTGAGACGCGCTGGTTCCAACCGCTCCAATGCGGGGTGGGGATCAGTTCGGGGCGCATGACGGTCGGTGTCTACGGGATGCCGGGGCATATTTTCTTCAGCGGGATCGGCGAGGTGACGGACTACTCGCGGCGCCTCGCCCTGGCGAATGTGAGGTATGGCTCTGACCTGCTCATCGGACCGGAAACCTATCGTCTTGTCCAGGGGGGGATGGAACTGCGGCCGATGGAGATGTTTTACGACCCGGTCACCAACGACTTGGCCGAGATCTATCAGCTCCTCGCCCGCGCCGGGCAGTTCACCGGGGAGGAAAAAGCGCGGCGTGACCTTTTCTGGCACGGGGTCATCCATCTGCGTGAAAAGAACTTCGAGGCCGCTCTGGACTGCTTCAGTCGTTCGCGGCTGCCCGGCACCGAAGACGCGCCTGCGGCGTATTTCATCAGTCGATCACAGGCGGGTGTCGCCACTCCCGAAGCGCCGGCGAGCCGCCTCGTCCGAGAACTGACGGACGAGGGCCATGCGAGGCTGATCTCGATGATGTGATTATTTTCCCTCTTTTTATGGCACAAGTGGACTATCCGGAGCCGGTCAAAGCGCTCATCTCTCATCTCAAGCAGTTGCCCGGGATCGGTCCGAAGAGTGCGGAGCGAATTGCCGTCTGGCTGATGCAACAAGGGCAGGGAACGACAGTGCCGTTTGCAGATGCCCTGAAAGGGGCCGGATCTCTCGTCTTCGAATGCGGAACGTGCGGCTTTTTCTCAACCGAAGAGCATGGCTGCGCCGTCTGCGACGGGCTGCAACGCGACTCGCACCTCCTCTGCATCGTGGAGCAGCCTACTGACATTCTGCCTTTGGAGCGGTCCGGGGCTTTTCGCGGGCATTACCATTCCCTGCGGGGGAGGATCTCCCCGCTCGACAACGTGGGGCCCGAGGATCTCCGCATCGGCGAATTGATCGAGAGGCTGAAGGCAGGTTCGTTCACCGAGGTGATCCTGGCCCTGAGTTCGGATGTGGAAGGGGAGGCCACTTCGAACTATCTTGGGGAAGTGCTCTCGGAGTTCGGCGAGCTCCATGTCACGCGGCTCGCGCAGGGCCTGCCGGCCGGCGGGGGGCTAGGGAGTGCCGACGAGCTTACCCTGATGCGGGCGCTCCAGGGACGGGTTGGTCTTTGATCCTCACTCCTCACTGCCTTCAGCGGGCGGCGGCGGTCATCTCGGTGAACTCGGGGATGATCGTGAGACTCTTTTCGGTGAGGCCGCGCAACACCGTGACCGGCGTCTCGCTGCCTGCGGGGAGATGGTGAATCACCTCCACCAGATCATCAAGTGAGGCCGTCTCGGTGCCGTCCAACGAGAGGATGATGTCCCCTGCCTCAAGACCGCTGCGTTCCGCCGGGGATCCTGGTTTCACGTCGATCACTTCGGGAGTGGAGGACTGATTGTGAAAGACGAGCCCGACGCGGACGGGGCCCGATCGCTTATGCGCCTTGACGTCTTCGACGAGCTTGCGGACCCGGGCGACAGGGATGGCATGGACTTCGCCACTCTTGTCGTGACTGCTTCCCGCGAGGATGCCTACGAGCTGGCCCTCAACAGAGACGAGCGGCGTCCCGGCGTCGCAGAACTTTTCAGGATCAGCGACGCGGACCCGCAGCATGGGCATGGGGAATTGCTCCCCCCGATGCGACCAGTCCTTGCCAGCCAACATCGTGAGGCAGGCGGAGCGGTTCGAGAGGCAGTTCAGTTTCTGCCCCCCTTTGAGATCGCCGGTGCGGGCGAGTGACGCGGGGGTGAGGCCGGTGAGCGGGCCGACCGCTTCAAGCAGACAGAGTCGCTGGGTCCCGTCGAGGAAAAGAACGCGTGCCTCCACCTTCTCTTCGCCGGAGTGCAAAGTGGCTTTGGTGAGGCCGTCGAGAGAGAGGCTGGCGGGGATCACGCTAATGAACCAGGTCGTCTTATCGACGCAGATGCCGGGGCTGCGCACCTCGCTATTCCACGCGATGGTTACCGTTGAGTGAGCCTGCTCTGCGGCCGCGAGTGGGTAAATGCCGCCAGACAGGGCGAGAGAAAGGGCTGCGAGACGAGTGATCATGTCTGCGGCGATCTCAGAGTTCTCTGTAGGTGGCGCGCGCCGATGCGGGCACGAGCCCCTGCGCCCCCGGCTGGTTGGCATTTTGAAGTGCGGGAACCTGCGGGGCGCGCCGCGGGAGCTGAAGGGTGATGATCTGTTCGTCCATCGCAGGACCCACGTCGGCCGGGGAATAGTCTGCGTGCGGTGAGGCGAAGCTGCTCGCGGAGAGGGCGGCGACTCCGGAAGAGACGTCCCTGTTCTCGGAGAGCGTGGGGCGGACCGCGTAGACCCCGAGTGCGATCGCCGCTACAGCAGTGGCGCCTGCGGGGACGAGCCAGCGAGTGCCATTGATCTCGTCGAACCACATCGAGACCCTTTCAAGGAGCAGTCCTCTGGCGGATTGTCTCAGCATTTCGCTGCGCTGGCGGTCTTTGAAGTCTTCGAGGAAGTTCTGGAAATATTCGTCGCCAGGCGTCTCGTATTTCTTAAGCTGGATCAAACGGTGGATATCTTCGGAGTCTTTCATCGCCTTCTCAAGGAACACAGGAGTAATAAAGGTTCGCTTCTGGATTTTTTCAATCACAGATCAGGTCGCAAACCGGTAAAAACTACTTTCGGAAGTCCTCAAGGTGGGATTGCAGCAATCTGTGTGCGTAGAAGAGCCGTGACCGCACTGTTCCCTCGGAAACTCCGAGAATCTTCGAAATTTCCGAGTGTGGCATCCCCTGGATGTCGAACATGGTGACCACCGCCCGGTGATCAACTGACAGCTGCTGCATGGCCATGTTCAATCTTTCCTGCAATTCCGAAATATTGGCCTCACGCACTGGATCGCTCTTCGAGGTGGCCTCGATGAAATCGTGGTCATTCTCGATGGCTAGATCGACGTCGTCGAGGCTCATCGTCCGGCGCCGGTTTCGCTTTTTGAGGAAGTTCAGGGTCATGTTCGTCGCGATGGAGTAGATCCACGTGTAGAACGAAGACTTGCCGCGAAAGCGTTTGATCGACCGGTAGGCTTTGGCGAAGACATCCTGAAGGAGGTCGTTGGTGTCCTCGCGATTCGAGGTCATGTGATAGACGAGTCCGTAGAGCTTCGGGGTGTATTTACTCACAAGTTCGTCGAAGGCGCGGGTGTCGCCCCGGCGGGCGCGCTCCACCAGATCCAGATCGGGATCGGGCTTTCGCATGATGGGTTTTCCTGTCATGACGTTGCCCGAGTCTTCACTCGCGCCCAAAGAGGCGGCCCGGACCCCGACAGGGGAGGCGGAATCATCGACCGGCGGGTCGGGGAGGGTCAGGAGGGATCTTTCGCTTTCTCTTTCCATTTGGAGAGGGCGGTCTCGGAAGACATCATGACGTCTTCGCGACCTTGGGCTGTGACGACGGAGCCGTCGGGGGCGAGAATGATGAGAGCGGGGATGCCGCTGATTTCAAATTGCTGGGCGAGGGAGTCGGCGGCCTTCGAGCTGGCGCCGGGGATGGAGAGCCATTTCATCTCCATCTGTTCGATGTACTTCTTTTTGTCTCCTTGAGACTTGTCGAGGCTGACGAACACGATTTCGAAATTCTTATCGGCATTATCGTCGCGAAAGGCAACGAGACTGGGCGTGAAGGCGCGGCAGGGCGGGCACCAGTGGGCGGAGAAATACAGACCGACGTGTTTGCCCTTGAGGCTGGCGGCGTCGATTTCTTTGCCATCCGCATCGTGCAGCACCACCGGGAGCAGCTTCGTCACCGAAGGCTCGTCCGCAAAGACCGAGGGGAGGGCGAGGAGAGTAAGTGCGAGGGACGCGAGGGCGGGGTAAAATGATTTTGGGGTCATGTCTGGCAAGGGTTCACTAAGTAAGACGAAGGAAATTCAACGATCTTGCACTTGTTACGCGGAATAGCCGCCGAAAATTAGCGAATTGCCGTTTTTCCTACCCTTTTTGCGTTGAAAAACAATCGGTTCATTTTCCGGAAACGGATTGATGTGATGGGAAGGGGGTTGATTCCTGACCGGGAAGATGGCAGAAATCGTGCATGTCCGAACTTTATTCTTCCGTCAGTCCTGATCGACGCTCCTTTTTGGCCGGTTCCGGAGTTGCCCTGGGGGCCATTGCCGCCGGGATCGTGACCAGTCCCTCATCATCGTCCGCGGAAGAAAAACCGAAACGCTTCCGCCTCGGGCTCAACATGTCGACGATCCGCGGTCAGGGACTCGACGCCGCCGCAGAGATCGAGATCGCGGGCAAGGCTGGCTACGAGTGCATCGAGCCGTGGTTCCGCAAGTTGAACGAATATGTCACTGCGGGCGGATCGCTCGATGATCTGAAGAAGCGAATCGACGACCACGGCCTCACTGTCGAGAGCGCGATCGGCTTTGCCAAATGGATCGTGAACGACCCGACCGAGCGCGCTGCCGGCCTCGAGGAGGCGAAGCGCGACATGGACATGATCGCCCGTCTCGGCGGTATCCGCATCGCCGCGCCGCCGGCCGGGGTAGCGAATGGCGAAGTGGTCTCCCTCGACGATGCGGCGGAGCGCTACCGTGCCCTCCTCGAGCTCGGGGATACCATGGGCGTCGTCCCCCAGGTGGAGATGTGGGGAGGTAACGCCACGATCGGCACGGTCGAAAAGGCGCTCTACGTAGCGATCCGTTCGGGTCATGCGAAGGCCTGCTTCCTCGGTGATGTCTATCACACTTACAAAGGTGGATCCGCCTTCGAATCCATCCTCCTGATGGGACCGCAGGCGGTGCAGACCTATCACATGAACGACTACCCGGCCGATCCGCCGGTGGCGACGATCAAGGACGCCGACCGAGTCTATCCCGGCGACGGCATCGCGCCACTCACGCAGATTTTGAAAAACTTCGAAGCGGTGGGGGCCTATCCGGTGCTCTCGCTCGAGTTGTTCAATCCCACCTACTGGGCCATGCCGGCGCTCGAGTGTGCCAAAGTCGGGCTCGAGAAGATGAAGGCGGTGGTGGCGGCGGCTTCCTGAGCGAGGCGCTCAGCGCTCGCACTGGTAGACGAAGGCCGGCGGCAGGTTCCGCCAGGCTGTCGGGCTATGGGTCACCGTGGAGAAATTTGACTTGAGGAATTTTCGAAACCTCTGCCCGGCCGGGAGGGCGAGTCCCTGCCAGTAGGCGAAAGTCGCAAATTTGCCTCCCGGGGGCAGCACCTCGAACATTGCCTCCAGGAAACGGTCCTGCATTTCGGGGGAAAAAGCCGCCCACGGCAGACCGCAGATGATCGCATCTACCTGCCCGATGCCGCGTTCGCGACAGAGCTCGGGGACCCGGCTGACGCAGTCCTCCAGCACTTCGACCCCGGGGCAGCGGCTGCGGCAGATCGCGGCCAATTCCGGGTCGCGCTCGATTGCGAAAAAGCGGGTCTCCCCGCGGAGGCGTTTTGCGACAGCTTCGGTGAAGACACCGGTGCCGGGTCCATACTCGACGACACAGCCGAGCGAGTCCCAGTCGAGCCAGTCGGTCATGAGACCGGCGAGAATTTCCGAGCTCGGAGCGATCGCGCCGATCTGGCCCGAGTTCCGGAAGAATGCTTTGAGAAACTGGGCGTGGTGGGACATCAGGTATTCGTTTTGGCGAGAGATACGTCGAGATTCATGCGCACGAGTTGCCCCATCGTCTCGCACCCGGAAAAGGCCGATGTCTCGTGATAGCCATTGAGCCCGTCGCGGAGAATGATGACGTGCTCCTCGGGAGAGATTTCATCCGGGCACATGGCTTTCCAGAGTTCGTCGAGGCGGATGTGCGCGATCTGGCAGCGGCGCGCGATGAGGGTTCGTTCCTCGTCCTGATACTGTCGCATCGTCTGGTAATTGAGGCGGGTCGTGCACAGCTCGACGACCATGGCATTCTCGAGGAAGGTTTGCGGGAGATACATCTCCTTATTCCCCTCGTAGCTCTGCTGGTCGAAGTCGATCGCCCGTACCCGATATTGGGCATCCTCGAAGTCGGGGGTGATATCGACGACGTAGTTGTAGCTCCGCATGTCCCCGAGGAGCCGCACGAAGCTGCGCTCGTTGAACTTCACGAACTCTTTTGCGACCCGCACCGGATTCGTCTCCGGACGGTCGAAATATTCACGGATGAAAGTATCGCCCGGCACCCCGGCGATGTGCTCCTCGATGAGAGTGTTCCCGTTGACGAGATAGTTGATCCGGTTCGGCGAGAGGACGTGCTCCAGCTCGAGCCCGTAGATCCGCGAGGAATCGGCGATCTTCACATAGAAGTGGTCGTAGTTGTCGTTGAACTGGTTCACGATCCGGATACGGAAAGGCCGCGAGTTGCCGAAGTCGCAGAAATCAACGCGGTCGAGGAGGAGGTGCTCCCTCGAGCGGAAGTCATTTGTCTTCAGCAGCGAATAGATCTGGATGAGCTTCGCGCCCAGTTCCGCCCGGATCGCCGGATCGTAAAAAGCTGTCTTCCAGAGCGTATCGACTCCATCGCGGTCGAAGAGCGGATAGAGCTGCGAAAATCGATGCAGCTCCTCGTAGAGCGGCGGGATCTCGAGCGAGCGCTGGTAGTGGGTAAGATACTTGTTTAGCCCCCTGCTCACAGGGTAGAACTTCTTGCGCTTGAGGTTGATGTTCACGGATGGTTCGGGGAAGACCTCGTCAGTATTGCCTCCAATGGGCATTTGGAAAACGGGAATTCAGGGAAAGATGCGACTCCCCTCATTTCCCCATCCACTCCAGCAGCGAGGCGGGCGGTTGCGGGTCCGTGCCGGTTCCGAAACAGAACGCGGTGACGTGGAAGAAAAGCGGGGCCGCGAAGCAGAGCGAATCGATCCGATCAAGGAATCCGCCATGGCCGGCGATGGCGCCGCCCCAGTCCTTCGCTCCGAGGTCGCGTTTGATCGCCGAGAGGACGAGGCCGCCGAAGAATCCGGCGAGGCAGATCAGCAGCGCCATCGCCGCCGCCTGCCAGGGATTGAAGGGGGTGGCCCACCACAGGCAGGTGCTCACGAGCACGGTTGAGCCGATGCCGCCGACGGTTCCCTCCCAGGTCTTGTGAGGGCTCACCCGCGGGGCGACAGGGTGTCTGCCACAAGTCTTGCCCCAGGCGTACTGGAGTACGTCGCTGAGTTGTACGGTGAGGACAAAGAAGAAGAGAAGGTTCGCATTTTTTCCCTCATACCCGGCGATGGGGAGGGCGAGGAGCATAGGCATGTGGCTGACCGCGTAGACGCAGATGAGGAGCGCCCACTGGATCCTCGCCGTGCTCATGAGGAAATCTTTTGTCTCACCGGTGAGGACCCGGCGAAAGGGGATGAAGATAAAGGCATAGACGGGAATGAAGATCGCGAAGAGCCCGTACCAGTGAAGCCCCACCAGAAGATAGTGTAATGGCAGGATCACAAAAAAGGCCCAGAAGAGAATCTCGTGATCGGCCCGTTCGGTGCGGTTGAGGGTGATGAACTCCCGCATCGCGAGGAACGAGAGCATCGCGAAGAGCACTGTCGTAAAGATCGGACCCAGCAGGATCGTCGCGCTGAAAATAGCCGCCATGAACCACCAGGAACGGATCCGCGCGTTGAGATTGGCGATCGTCTGCGCGGCGGCTGCGTCGTGACAGCGTCGGGAAAGGATCGCGCCGATGAGCGAGGCGACCACAAGGATGCCGCCAACGATGCTGAGGAGGAGTCTGGTGTGCGGGTCCATTCGGATCGTTATTCGGGAGAGCCCGCGTCGAGCAGGGCGGCGCGGGCGCGGGTGAGAAAGTCGGGTTTTGATTCTCCTCCAAGAAGACGCATGGGCTCGCCGAATCGTGCCTGGGCAATCAGCGGAACGAGGAGGAGCGATCCCTTTGGCAGGATGCGGCTAAGGTTCTCGAGTTGCACCGGGACGAGCGGGATCTCCGGATAGCGCTTCGCGAGATGATAGAGCCCCGACTTGAACTCGGTCGTCTCTCCTCCCGCACTACGAGTGCCTTCGGGGAAAATGATGACGGAGCGGCCCGCCTCGAGCGCCTCGCCGAGACGATCCACCGGATGATTGTGCCGGGTCACCGCCTGGCGGGGGATGAGGATGGCCTGGAAGAGATCGCAGGCGATGCGACGGCGTAGGGACGTCTCTCCCCAGTAGTCCTCGGCCGCCGCCGGGGAGGTGAGTTCGCGCACCTCGTCGGGCAGGGCCGCCCAGACCACAACAAAATCCATGTGACTGGCGTGATTGGCAAAATAGATCGCCGGTCCCGCCCCGTGGGGAGTCGAGGGGAGGAGTCGCACCCCCGTGGCGAGGCGGGTGAGGCTGGCGAGGAGTCGGCGGATCATGCGGGCGGGTCCGACGGGTCCGACGGAGTGCTTTCGTGAAGGCTTCGCGAGAGGCTCCGGAGTCGGCGGAAGAGTGTCACGACAACGCCCGCCAGCAGGATGCCGAGCATCCACGGAAGCACGTTCCGCTGGGAGTCCATCACGGCGAGGCCGGCCATGACGAGACAGCCGGTCGTCGCCAGCGCCATGCGGTGGGGTTTGGCCATGGGGCCACTGAAATCGTGAATACCGGTGAGACTCGCCCCGTGCATGCGGACAGCCGCCGTCATGAGCGCTCCCGAAGCGCAGAGCCAGCCGAGCGTGATGCTGAGTTCGCCGCCGGAAGCATAGCCAAGTGCCGCGAGGATGACGGTGTCAGACAGGCGATCAGGGAATTCATTGTAGAGATCCCCGTTCGGGGATTTCAGGGAGCCCTCCACCGCCAGCATCCCGTCCATGAGATTGCAGATGAGGCGCAGTTGAATGCCGACTGCGGCGAGTGCCCAGAGCAGAGCAGGGGAAAGGCCGCTACAGGGAATGGCCAGCAGGCACGCGGCGCTGCCGATGGCGAAGATCACACTCATCACCGAGACCTGATTCGGCCGTATCCCCACCTTGAGCATTGCTCGAAGAAGCGCGCCGGCCCAGCGGGCGCTGCGGGTTTTCAGAGGTCGGCGGGCGGAGAGATCATTCACCGGCAAAGTATGACAGTGGATGCCTTGTCCTGGCAAGGATACAAAGAACAGCATTTTGCCGCGCGTCGAAGCGATCAAGTCTATCGCAAAAATGGGGGCGGATCAGTTGTCGTAGTTCTCATCGTTGAGGAGATCGACGACCGTGTCAGAGGCGATCACCTCGAAGTATTGGAAGAAGTCGTTCACACTCCGGATGGCCGGCCAGTCCTTCGGGTCGGTCCACCAGGCCTCGAACTCATTTGCGGCGATGCTGGGAAAATGGGCTTCGAGCAGGGCGGTCGTCCCGAGGGCGTCCATACTATCGACGACTTCGACGAGGTAGACCGTGTTGATGAGGATCGTGGTTTCGTCTTCGAGAGGCTCGGGATCGAGCTTGGTTATCCATTCGACAAACTTCCAGGTCGGGCGAACGACGAGGGCGCAGCGGTCGATAAAGCAAAAGTCTTCTTCAGGCATGGCGGTTGGTAAAACGCGGGGTTCGTGATCACGTGGTGCGGCTATCGGGGGCGGCCGGATGCCCGCCGGGTTCCGGGGCGTGCGGCCGGGCGGTTGTCGGCCGCTCTGCTCGCCTGGGCGGCGCGGGCTGACCGGGGCGGGGTTCCCGGGCCGGTCCAGAGCGTTCCGGAACCTCCGGCATTGGCACGCCGGGCGGCAAGGGAGCGGGACTTTTCCGCAGCGGGCACCCGAGGGGTGACGGAGCCCGGCGACACTGCCGGAGCGGCACCCGAGACGGTGGTCGGGGCAGTAGAGGCGGCGGAATACGACGGCGGGATCGCGGGGACGGGGAAAGAGGCTGCCGGTCGCACCCTTGTCTTTTCCAGGGCTGCCCGGGCGCGGGTCCGGATGACTCCGTCAGGAGAGTGCGCGGGCCGGTGCTTTGGAGGCGGGATGGCACCCTCGAGACGCGTCCTGGTGAGCATGATCTCGACCGAGGACAGCGCAGTGGACGGCCCTCCCGCGGTGTTGGGATGTCGGGCAACCGTCCCCGCAGGGCATGGTGTCGCTTTTTCGGCCGCAGCGCGGACCGGGAAACGCGGGGAAGTCTGGACCCGCGTCTTCGTGAGAGCCACTTCGATGGCCGAGGAGGCACCACGGTCGGACGCTCTCGCCACCTCGCGGTATCGGCGGGACCGGTCGTAGATTGTCGTCGTGAGCGGTATCACCGCGCTGGGGCCGCCGGGGTGGGCGACGGCGACGCGAGCTTCCAGCGTGACGAGAGGCTCGGTCGATGCGGGGGAAAGTGCCTTTGCGGTGATCCCGGGCTGCATCGTCGTGACTGCGGTGCTCGCGACTTCTGCCGCCTCTTCGTCCACCACGGTGAAGGTGATCGGCTCTTCGATTTCGGCCGAAGTGGGTTCGACAGACTCGACCGGGGAGCCGGGCTGGGTGTAGGTGCCGCGCCTGCGGTCGTGGAGGGCCCCGAGCATCGCGAGACCGGGCGCGCCGGCGGGGAGTTTGCCCTCTCCGACGGGGCGGCTGAGGATCTGGGTCTTGTTCACCGCGCGGATCCGATACCGAATCCCCGCCCAGGTCAGCTTGTTCTGCGTCCAGGTGCTCGCGAGGAGCAGCCAGTGCAGACCGATCCAGAAAGGCGTCAGCATGTGCTCCAGCCATCCCGCCGCAAAGAGCTTCTGCCGAATCTCATTCTCGGGAAAAAGCGAGAGATAGACCTGCTGTCGCGCGAGGGCGCGGAACTGATCGATGACATAGGCCGCCGCCACCGGGACCCAGGCGTAAAAGTAGCCATAAAACAGAGCCGCCACGATGCTGAGAGCGCCGAGGACATAGACGCCGAGCACCAGATTGATCCCGGCGTAGAGGATCGGGCTGAAGAACTTCACCTGCGTATACTGGCGCTTCACGAACTCGAAAAAGCCGCCCCAGGTGAAGTCCACCATCGTGGGAATAATGAGGGACCGCACAAAAGCGATCTTGTGTCCCGCCTTTCGCGCCGCTTTGGAGAGGCGCAGGTCGTCGTTCAGCGAACCCGCGAAGAGGGCGGGCACATTGAGCGAGTCAAAGACCCGCCGGGAGATCGCCATCGAGCCGCCCCACAGCACGTTGGTGAGCTCGCTGCCGCCTTGCGTAGTGATCGAGGCATTGATCACGCTCGCGAGCTGGTTCGGGAGGGTGGGGCGTTTCGGCACGAGCCAGCGATACGTCGTCGAGAGCGGATGGGTGCCCTGATTGATCGGTGCGACCAGTCTGGTGAGCCAGTCCGATCCGCAGGCGATGTCGGCATCGGCAAAGGCGATGATGGCATCGTCACCGGTGAGATCGGCAAAGGCGGCGAGTTGATTGTGGACCTTTTGCCCTTCGTTCTCTGCGAGGCCGGCGCAGACAAGGGTGACGCTGCGGAGACCGTCGTCCACTTCGGGATGGGTCCACACCGGGTTGCGCGGCCCCACCTCGAGGTGCTCTCCCAGCCAGACCGCGACAGGATCATCCCACGACTCGAAACACACGATGACTCGGTAGTCGGGGTAGCTCTGGCCGAAAATCGAGTCGAAAAAGCGCGGGGTGGACTGGAGATCAAAGCCCCTGACCGGGACGATCAGCGCCACTGACTGGCGCTGCCCGGCCCCTCTCCGCCAACGCCGGTCCTGAGCGCGACTTGCGATCGTAAACCCGAATACACGAAAGGCCGCGATCAGAATCAGCAGCAGCCAGACGCCCCAGGATATCAACAGTATGCGCTCCATCATTTAACCCGTGCAAATTGAGCGTAGGTGAATAGACTGCAAGTAATATCGGCAGTCGTCCGTCATGAAAGTTGCCCAAACCCAGAATCTCAGGAAAACCTATCATTTCGGCGATACCGAGGTCCACGCCCTCCGCGAGGTGAGCCTCGAGATAGGAGAGCGCGAGTTCATCGCCGTCTGGGGACCGTCGGGCTCGGGTAAATCGACCCTCTGCAACCTGATCGGCCTGCTCGATGTCCCTACCTCAGGCGAAGTCTTCGTTGGCGGGCGGGACGCCTCGGGCCTCTCCGACGCCGGTCGCAGTGAATTGCGGAACTCCTCGATCGGATTCGTCTTTCAGAACTTCAATCTCATCCCCGTGCTCACCGCCCTTGAAAATGTGATGCTGCCGCTCCAGATCAGCGGGGTTTCCAAAAAAGAAGCCTCCCTCCGCGCCGAGTCTCTTCTCGAAGAGGTCGAGCTGGGCGACCGCATGCAGCACCGGCCCCAGAAGATGAGCGGCGGGCAGCAGCAGCGTGTCGCCATCGCCCGCGCCCTCGTGACCGATCCGGCTCTCGTCATCGCCGACGAACCGACCGCCAATCTCGACACGCGGAACGCCAATCTCATCATCGACCTGATGCGCAGGATCAATCAGGATCGAGGTGCCGCCTTTGTTTTCTCGACCCATGACGACCGTCTCCTCGATCGGGTCGACCGCCGCATTCACCTGCAGGATGGAGAAGTTATCGAGGATGTGCGGAGCTGATCTTTTCGCAGGGGGAATGGGACGAAGACAAATCAGTACTTAGAGTTGATCATTTGTCCCCTTGTTGTTAGATAATCAAGAATGATGAGCGGCCCCATACATGAAGTGAAACCGCTGCGATACGCGGAAGACCTCGACCTGGTTGATCGGGCCGTGAATGGTGATGTCGCGGCGGCACAGGATTTTCAAGAGACCTATCGCCCCATGCTCGAGCGAGTCCTCATGTCCCGCGGGGTTGATCGGCTCCAGGCCGAGGATCTCGTCGCCGATATCATCACCGAGTGCTTCGGTGCCGGCAAAAACGGTCAAACCCGCCCCCTTATTGAGAAATTCGAGGGCCGGTCCTCGCTTTCCACCTGGATGATCCGCATCACCTGGAACCGCTGGCTCGACCTCAAACGGCGCGATAAGTTCCGCGGTGAGCTGCCTTCGTATGACGACGAAGACGGTCGTTCTGGTGATCAGTTCGACCGAGTCGCTGGCGACAACCCGGACGACCATCTCCTCGACAGCGACCTGTCCGAGCTGATGGGGCGGGCGATCCGCGAGGCCTTCGCCTCGCTCGGTCCCGACGTCCTCCTGATGATGAAGCTCTCCTACCTGCACGGCGTCAGCCAGGCCAACATTGCCCGCATGTGGCAGTGTGACCAGACCCGCGTGAGCCGCGCCCTAACCGCCGCGCGCGAGCAGGTCGCCACCGTGACGATGCAGCGTATCCGCGAAGCGGACAGCAGCCTCAAGCTGGAGTGGGAAGACTTCCAAAAGCTCTGTGCCGCCGGTCTCGACCTCTGAGGGGAGTCCTCTTTTCCAGCGCTCCTCACCCGGCCGGAGTTGACGTGTCAAGATTGCGAAATTTATTAAATTTGCACCTAACTCTTGATGAATTTTTAAAAAAAGAGTATTCCATGTTCGATGCACAGGAACATTGCCTCTTCGGCCCTCGGCATTTTTTTGATCGCCTGCACCTGCGACGGGGCGGCGGCAGTGGCCACGGAGAAGCCGCGGGTCCTCTATCTGGGCGATTCCATGAGCATCGGAGCCTTCGGGCAGACCTTTGACACCTCTCTTCGTGCGGCCGGGTTTGATGTCTACACCGTCGTCGCAGGCGGGGCCAGTCCCTACTACTGGCTCAAAAATTACCAGGCACTGCCTTGCACGATCGGATTCTGGGAAAAATCCTCCGCGACCGAGCGCCGTGTCGGTTACGTCCGTGCCGTGCCGAAGCTGGAGGACCTCATGGAGGCGTCGAAGCCCAAAGTGGTCGTCGTCCAGACCGGGATCAATCTCTACGCCACGCTCCGCTCGAAGCGTCGTTCAAAAGAAGAAAATGTCGGCGAGGTGAGATCCCTCATCGAACAGATGTGCGGCTCTATCGCCAGTGGCGGAGCGATCTCCTACTGGGTCCTGCCGCCGCAATCGCACGAGGAGCGCTACTCCCGGGAGCTGCAGGCTGAGCTCGGCAATCTCATGCGCAGCACCGTGGAAAAATACGAGGGCGTCGTCTTCGACAGTCAGAAGGTGACCCGCTTCCTCGACCCCTATCCCGCCACCGACGGGATCCACTACGGCCCCGAAGAGGCGCGCGACTGGGCCGCAAAAGTAACCGAACATTTTAACGAGTTCATGAAGGTCGCCCCCGCCGCGAGGGCGACCGCGGTCGTACGTGCCGTCCCTCTCCAGAGCGGCGGACCGCAGAAGCCGATGAACCCGCTTGTCATCAGCACGGGCGAACCCTCCGCCGAGCTACCCGACGAGGTCGAGTTGCGCATCCGGCTCCTCGAGAAGTCCGAGATCGCCAACGTCGCCGAACTCGACTACGCCAATGCTCTCGGCGTCTACGAGTATCAGGTCGTGAGCGATGCCCGGGGCAACTATCCCTACGACCGCATCCGCATCGCCCAGGGCGTCGTCTTCGGTCGCAAACTCACCGGCGCAGCCAAGGCTGAAATCGGCTCAGAACGGGATCTCGTCCTTGTCCCGCTATCCACCTGCAGCTCCCTCTCGACCTGGCAGATCATTGACCAACTGCGACCGAACTTCGAGATGCCGCTTTACACACCTAAGCTCGACTGAGGGAAAGGTCTTCTCGTTATTATATTAATTGTGAAGGCTTTAATATGAGCGTTATTGGCCTGACACATGAGTATTTCGGCCAAGTCACTCGTCGCCCGCCTCCCTGCGCCGCTCCAGCGCCGTCTCCGGAAGAGGCACTACCTGAAAAAACTGCAGGATGCCTCGATCAGTGATGAACCCGAGCTCGGCGTCGTGCCCGTCCTCGTCGGGGAAGGCGATGTTGTGTTCGACATCGGAGCCAACTTCGGCCTTTTCACCCGCTTTCTCTCCGAGGCAGTCGGGAGTAGCGGCCGGGTCTTTTCCTTCGAGCCGACCGCCGATATGTTTGACGTGCTTTGCCACAGCACCCGCAGCCTTGGTTTTGCCAATGTCAGCTGTCATAATCTGGCCCTTTCCGATAAGCCCGGACGGGCGACCATGTCCATTCCCATCCGCACTGACGGCTCACGCAATCACTACGAGGCCTCGCTCGAGCCGGGTGTCGCCGACCAGTCCGGCGAAGTGGAATCATTCACTACCGAGGTCGTCACTCTCGACGGATTCATTGATTCGGCGGGCATCGATCACGTCGATTTCATCAAATGCGACGTCGAGGGACACGAGTTCGCCGTCCTCCGCGGCGCCCTCTTCCTCATCGCCCGCGACCGGCCCACCATTCTCCTCGAGGTGAACGAACCCCTCCACAAGCCCGGTCACGGCAGCGCTGTAAAAGAGTTCATCGACGGGATCGGCTACCGTATCAACACCTTCGAAGAGGGCCGGGTCACCCCGTTGCGGGACGGCGACGTCCGGGTGAACTACGTGCTGCTTCCCGCCTGAGAGCGAGAGGGGTGAGAGAAGATGCCCTGATGACCGTGGCCACCTGTAGTGATAAACATCTACCGCGCCGAAGTGGTTGCCCGCGTCGAGGACTAAGGACTATCGCTGGTTCGGGTATGCCTCGGCGGTGGCCGGTCACCACTGACCCGCAGGAAGACCCGCCTGTTGCCTGACTTTTTTGCGCTCTTGCCAAGGGGAGACGAGATCGTTAGCCTCTTGAAATGTGGTCACCGATTTTTTCCCGACTCTGTCCCCGAGACGTTTGCCGCTTTCAACTTTCGAGGATTGCTCCGTTTCGTCTCGTCCTCTTTGTTTGCCTTCTAACGGGTGGGAGTTCACTCCACGCCGAACTGCGGATTGGTGCCGTCGAAGTAGATATAACGCCGCCTTTGCCGGTTGCGCTTTCGGGACAATTCCACCTTCGTCTTGCTCAGAAAATCGAAACGCCCGTGACCGCTTCCGTCGTGGTCCTGGAAAAAACCGACGAAACCGGAAAATCGATCGACCAGGCCATCATGGTCGCTTGCGACCTCGTCGCGATCCGCGAGGGAATCATCGACCTCGTGCGCGAAGCGGTCGCGTCCCGTAACCTGGAGGGACTCGATCCTGCGAAGATTTTTCTCAGCGCCACTCACACTCATACCGCTCCGGTGATGCGGGAGAATGCCTATCCTATTCCGAAAGAAGGCGTCACCCAGCCATCCGAGTTCGTCGCCCTGCTCTCCGACAAAGTCGCCACCGCCATCGAGTCCGCGTGGAATTCCCGAAAAGCAGGAGCCGCAGGGTGGGGGCTCGGCCACGCCGTGGTCGCCCACAATCGCCGTGCTACCTACCTCGACGGTAGCGCCGAAATGTATGGGACGACGTCGAGTGCGAACTTCAAGGGGATCGAAGGTTACGAGGATCACGGCGTTGAAGTATTGTTCTTCTGGCAGGGTGGGGAGGAGAATCCCGTCGCCGTTGCGGTGAACGTTGCCTGCCCCGCCCAGGTCGTGGAAGGGCGTGAGAATGTGAACGCCGACTACTGGCATTATGTGCGAGCGGGGCTCGCGGAAAAATTCGGAGACGAAGTGGTGGTGTTGGGTTGGGTCGGCGCCGCTGGAGATCAAGCGCCTCGGCCGATGTTTCGGAAGAAAGCGGAAAATCGAATGATCGAAGCGCGCGGGCTCTCGCAGCTCGAGGAAGTCTCACGACGCATCGTGCGCGCGGTCGAGGATGCCTGGTCCGTGGCAAAGGAAGACCGTCACGCCGATCCGCCCTTTGAGCACCGCGTCGCCGAACTCACTCTGCCGAAGCGAATGGTGACCGATGAGGAGGTGGCATCGGCGAAATCGGAAATTGAAAAACTCCGCTCCGGAACACCGGAAGAAATCCAGAAAAACATGAAACGCTGGCTCTGGCAGCAGCAGACCGTCGACCGTCATGCCGAACAGATTGACGATCCCGTTTTGCCGATGGAAATGCATGCCATCCGTATCGGCGACATCGCGATCTGCACGAACCGCTTCGAGCTATTTACGGAATACGGGATGCGTATCAAGGGGCGCAGTCCGGCTCTCCAGACCTTCGTGATTCAGCTTTGTGGTCCGGGAAGCTATCTCGCCACCGCCGACGCAGAGGCCGGGGGCAGCTACAGTGCGATCGTCAACAGCTGCCTGATCGGCCCCGATGGCGGCCAGGTGCTCGTCGATGAATCCGTGAAAGCGATCGAAGGAATGTGGAAAGGGCGGTAGGTCTCAAATCGGGGCTGTCGGGACGGTATGTCCACATTGCCGCTGTTGATTTTGTCAGGGGCTCCCGCTTCAGGAAGATCGACTCGCCGGCGGATATTCTTTTCCTTGCCCCATTCGATCTCCCGGTCGGCGGCGCGGTCTACGTCTTTGAGGACACAAGGCCGTGGCGCCGCGACTCAGTCGCCTCCTTGCAATCGGAGATCCTTCCCCGACCTTCATGAGACTCAAAGGGAATATAGATGAAACCATTTCGAAACCACCCGCTGTTGGCGGTCCCTCTGCTTGCCGCCGTTGCGCTCTTCACCCAAGCGAATCTCTTGTCAGCCAAAGACCCGGCGGTGAAAGCGGAGCCCGACGCAGCCAAGCAGCAGGAAAACATGGAATTTCGGTCGGCAATCTGCGCCCACCATATCAGTTCCGGGCTGTGGGTCGTGGGACGGGATTACCAGCGGACGGCAGACGAGGTCATTGCGCAGGACATCGCGCCGTTCCCCTATTTCGGCTGGCAAGCTGACTTTACATACGAGATCGACGAAGAGCGCAAGATCGTCACGGTGACGGCGCCCGGCGCTCCACCCCGCAGAAAACGAGCACATGCGGGTCTACTTCGATTCCCTCAATGTCTTCGAGCACGCCATCGCCGCGCCGGCAGAAGCTCCGCCCGGAACCCGCAATGCGTATCGCAACAGCGACCCTCTGAGCCTCGGAAAGATCATTCGCGACATCGTCGAGGCGGACGGGGAGGACTATCTCACTTTTCCGCAGCGAGCCCTCTTCGACAAGATCGGTGCGCGAAGTCCAGTACTGGAAACAGACGCCCGGGGCAACTTCATCCTCTCGGGCTACGACTACCTTTCCGCCCGCGACTGGATTCGCTTCGGGCTGCGCTACCTCCAGGACGGCGTCTGGCTGGGAGAGCGGATCCTGCCCGAGGGCTGGACCGAATTTGTTCGACCACGAGGGCTTGTCGTGCCGCATCCATTCGAGCGCAGCTTGCTTCGGCGCCTCGAGATATGCGCTCGCAACACGGGTGGCGCGATTCTTTTCCTTTTCTCGCGCTACCGGGGTCTGAAGGTCAGGTATTCCCGTGGATTTTGTCGGATCGCGGTGACGGCTTCCCGCCCCGGGGCGAGAGGGAGGAGTGGAGTCCGCGCGATTCTGCGCTACGGTGCGCCGTTCTCCATTCCCGCATGTCGACCCAGCCCGCACCCGGAAGTTTCTCAGCCTCGGTCCTCGCCGGGGACGTCGGGTCGCGGCTCGATCAGTTCCTTTTCCGGGCGCTCCAGCGCGGGGGCTACGAAGTCTCCCGCTCCGTCTTGCAGGATCTCGTGAAGGACGGCCTCGTCACGGTGAACGGACGCACCGTGAAGCCGAGACATGCGGTCGCCGCCGGGGATGACATCGCGGTCATATTCCCCGCCGCCGTCTCCGCCGAACTACTCCCCGAAGACATCGCCCTCTCCGTACTCTACGAAGATGAAGACGTCATCGTCATCGACAAGCCGCACGGGCTCGTCGTCCATCCCGCCTCGGGCAATCTCGACGGCACTCTCGTCAATGCCCTACTGCACCACTGCGGCGGTAAGCTCAGCACTCTCGCCGGAGAAGACCGGCCAGGGATCGTCCATCGACTCGACAAGGACACCTCGGGCTGTCTCGTCGCGGCAAAAAGCGATCTCGCCTATGAGTCACTCGTCGCTCAATTCTCGGGGCGGGAAACACGAAAAGAATATCTCGCCGTGACCGACGGCATCCCGAAGCCGGAAGAGGGGACCATCGCCAATCGCATAGGTCGTCACCCCGTCAATCGACAGAAGATGGCCGTCGTCTCCGAACCTGCCGGTAAAGAGGCAGTCACCGACTATCGCGTCCTCAATCGGGACAGCGGCAGCGCCGGGACATGGGCGCTCCTACGCTGCATCATCCACACTGGCCGCACCCACCAGATCCGGGTTCACTTGAAGGAATCGCTCCGCTGCCCCATCCTCGGCGATCCCATCTACAGCCAGATCTCAAAGCAAAAGGTGAAAGTGGAGCGGCTCATGCTCCATGCCCGGTCCCTCACTTTTACCCATCCGCAGACCGGACTTTCGATCACTTGTGAAGCCCCATTGCCTGAGGTCTTCCTTCGTTTTGTCTGAGCTCGATCCGCTCCAGCGGTGGCAGGATGGCCGCCTCCGGCTCGACGAGGAACTCCTCGGGAGAGATCACCTCGTCCCCCCGGCCTCGGCGGAAAAAGAGCGGGAAGAGCCAACCCGAGAAGAGTGCGATAGACCCTGCCATGACAAGATACATCGTTCCGATACTGCCCTCGTGGAGCAGGGTGAAGGAAGTCACCGAGATCAGGAAAATCGCTTCCGCCACCACCACCTTGGCCACCGGACTGATCCAGCCGATCCCGAGCGCGAGCGTCTGGTTGATGTGGCGCCAGATGTGGACCATGAAATAGGCGGCGAAAGCCAGCAGCGCGACGCGGTCCATCTGGAAATTCTCCGAGACCGAAGTGTAGAACTCCTCCCCCGCCCACATCTTCAGCACGATCGGGCCCAGCGCGACGAGACCGATCCCCGCGAGAAAGGCAAAACCAAGACCACCCATGCGCAGTCGATTCGACGTCCGGATGATCCAGGGCGTGTCCTGACGCTCGAAGGCATCCATCAGCGCCGGCCAGTAGGGCTTCGTGAACATTCCCACCAGACCCGAGAGGGAGAAATGCACCGTGATCATCACATTGTAAATCCCGACCGCCTCCGGCCCGACGTGGCGGCCGATGAGGAAGGCCATCAGATTGTACTCCACCGCAGCGGCTAGGATGTAGGTGATCGAAAAGCGCATCCCGTCCGATGCGAGCCCCTTCACGAGCTTTTTTCGAAAGAGAGAAAGGCGGGGAAAAAGATAGGGCCGTTGGATGAGGAGATGGCAGGTGTTCCCCAATTTTGCCAAAGCGATCGACCCGTTCACCGCGAGAAGGAGAAACTCGATCGTCGGAAAAAACCAGATCCCGATGAGCAGGGTGAGCGCCCCCACGACATTGCCCGCCGCTCCCCAGGCGTTCGTGAAGCGGGTCTCCTGATAGCCGTCGCGCCCCATTTCAAAGGGGATGCAGATCATCTCGAGCTGAATAATGAGCAGCCCCAGTAGCGCCGCGTTGAACATCGTGTCCGCGACCGGGGCGAACGCCGAACCGAAAAGAGTCGGGATAGGGATATTCAGCAACAACATCAGGGCAGCCGAGGCCGCGATGATGGTCAGCCCTATACTGAGGAGGATACTCGTCCCGAAGACCGTCGTCTCCGTTTCCCTATCCCCGCGGGCGACCGCTTTGGAAAGCGCCTTCGTCAGGGCCGGACCGATCCCGATATGCATCATGTCGATCATCCCTACCGCCATCGTGATCACCGTGTAGACCCCGAACAATTCCATTCCCAGCAAATGAATCGCGATGGGGATCGAGACCAGCCGCAGCACGATAGTTCCCACCTTGGAAATCAAGGAGGTAATCACCGCGAGCCGCAGAGAACGGTCACGGTGCGCAGTAGTCCCGGCGGGCGTGGATTCAGACAAAGACATAAACGAATTACAAAAAATATAAAGTTTATGGAAATTTTATCAAGTAAGAAGGTTGGGCGAAGGTGGAATGAGTTGAGATCGCCTCGCAGAATCCTCCGCCTTGTATTTCGAAAGACTACAAGGAGGAGGGAATCGAGAAAGCCAAGACGACCGCTAACGCAGTCCTCGACGCCGCCTACGGTTACAACATGGGTCCTGTCCTTTTCAAGCCGACGCTCACCGTCGTCCCGCAGACTTTCCGTCCTACGAAAGAGGGTGCCCTCGCCTACTTCGTAGGTGATGACTCGAACTTCGCCGAGGACTCGGGCTTCGCACTGAAAGGATGGACCGGCTACGAGTTCGAGAACTCGGCCATCCACATCACTGCCGATCTCGCGGTCACTATGGGCAAGGTTCGCGTCACTAATGAAAAGGGGGACGTCACCGAAGTCGACAAGACCTGGGGCTTCAAGAAGGATGACAATGGCCAGCTCCGCATTGTCCTTCACCACTCGTCTTTGCCCTATCAGAAATAGCCCGGGCTCCGTCCCTTCAGAATTCCGAGTCGCGATTGGAGGTTTCTCCTCGCGGCTCGTTTTTTTTGTTTTGGGTGATTTGGATAGCTTTTTCCAATCAGGGAGGGCGGCAGATTCGATTAAACCGGGATTTTCCCGGTTTTTTCTTTCACATTCGCCTGATTTCCGGTGAGAGCCTTCCTATCGCTGCAAAGGTGGCGGATTTGAAACAAACATGGCGATTTTGTCACATTTGGAAAGTTGCATCCCAAGTTTAGCGTAGCAATATCGGAATAATAGCGCTCTTTTGTTTCGGAATTGTCACTCTGTTCCGAAACCGTCACATTGCTGTTTCTCATCTATCCCATTCATACGACCCCTTGTTTTTGCCATGACTATCTCTTCCCGGCTACGCCGGTCCCTCGCCGCCAGTTTTGTTTTCACCGCGGGCTTGGCTCACGGTGGCGACCCCGGTAAAGTCGTCATCGACGACAAAATGCCGATCGAGGCGCGCAACTTCTGCGATGTCTTTGACGCAGGCACTCTCTATGAAGGGGAGGGCTTCATCAGGAGCGTGGCGCTTCACGGCCGCTACCACGGTCAATTCATCTCTCAGCGGGAGGAGGTTGAAGGTGCCCCCGACAACGGATTTCACGAATATCAGAACCGCCGTTTCCGACTCGGATTCGACATCGAGATGGCCAACGATCTCACTTTCGTGGTCGAGACAAATATCGCTGACTCGAGTGGCCTGACCCGGGAGGCCTTTTTTGACGACTTTCACGATCTTTATCTTACCTGGGAGCCCTCGGATGACTTTTCCATTTCCGTAGGGAAGCAGAAACACCCGTTTACCCGGGAAGACATCGAATCGTCCAAGCGAAACAAAACGATCGAGCGCTCACCCATCGTGAACGAGGTCGGGGGTGGACGCCCCTGGGGTGCCGTAGTGGGCTTCGCCACGGGTGACTATGACCACGCGATCGGCGGCTGGCTCTATGGCGCGCATCTCGATGCTCCGTCATGGATCGATTTCAATTCCGGGGGAGGGTATTCCTACAATCTCTCCCGCGAGATCT
>Ga0209390_10000519_pt1:0-72500 | contig 76634 bp, 72 predicted proteins | sample BON01_FD_187212 | JGI IMG/M metagenome (GOLD analysis project Ga0209390, IMG submission 187212) | Freshwater microbial communities from Lake Bonney liftoff mats and glacier meltwater in Antarctica - BON-01 (SPAdes) (version 2) | ecosystem: Environmental > Aquatic > Freshwater > Ice >...
CATTTTTTTATTTTATTTATTGCTTAACCACCAAACATTGCCCTGTGGCAACATATAAAGGAGTTTCTTTTTTGTCTGTAAAAAAATCATCCACTGCTTTTTTAACACCCGGGCAAGATAAAAAACCGTAATCGTCAAACATCATATATGCGCCTAAACTCATTCTTGGATAAAAGAATTTACAAGCATCTACCGTGGTTTGATAAATATCTCCATCAATATGTACAAATGCAAATTTTTCATCTATCCCAATCTCTTTTGCCGTTTCAGGAAAATATCCTTTATGAAAACTAAAGCAATCTTGACTCAGAAAATTTTTAACTTCTTGATAATCTGGCTCGTCCATATCCCCTTCTTTCCAGTATGGGTCGTTTTTAGGATCCGTTTTTGGCAATCCTTCAAAGGTATCAAATAGGTAAAACTTTTTGGAAAAATCTACCGCCTTGCCAGCTACAAAAGCGGATGCTCCTCTATAAACGCCAATTTCTGCCATATTGCCTTCAATATTTTCACTGTTTTTAGCCGCCTGATAAATCATAAACCCTCTTTTTTTATCCAGTAAACTGCGCTCTTTAACTTGCTGATATAATATATAAAAATCTTTGTCTTCTTCCCATGCGTATCTAATTCCTTGAAAAAATTTGCCTGTAAAGTTGTTAATTTCTGGCAACAACCTGATTAATTTCCACTTTAAACTGTTGGGAAACAATTTGGAAACATAGTAACGAAGATTTGAAATGACACTCATTTATTGCTTGCAAAGATAATAGAAGCATTTTATTACACAATTGTTTATTAATTATGAGAATGTAATGCCAAATAGCTTATTGGATTTGAAAATAATAAAATTGAATTTACGCTATTTATTGTACTAAAAAAACAACACCAGTAATTATTTTTCTACTCGTTCGTTTGCCTTTATACCTTATGATGTAATGATAATAATCAGTTGAAACTAATTGATCATTCACTTTTCCATCCCAAGCCTTCAGCGGGTCTTTAGTAACAAATAATTTTTGCCCCCATCGGTTAAATATTTCTAAGCTATATTCTGTAGCGCCAGAGACTGAAGGTGCAAAAATATCATTTATGCCGTCTTTTTTGAATGGGCTAAAAGCGTTTGGTACAAATATGAGTACTGTGTCTACGAGACAAACCGGCAATAATATAGAATCTTTGCAGCCTCCTTCATTTACAATAACCAATTTAATATTGAAACGATTTGTATCTGGCACATACCTATGGGTAGGGTTTTGGCCTGCAATGTAAGGTAGTTTAACACCGTCTCCAAAATCCCAAGTTCCAGAAATACCGCCTTCACTAAAGTCTAGCAAATACAATTCTGGACTAAGGTTACTTATACAACTAGGAAATCTAGGCAAAGAACTTACATCAGCCTTTACTCTTGGATAACCTGGTATCACAATATCTCCATCCCAAAAACAACCGGTTTTGCTATTGGTAACATTTACCCGATAACGCAGCCCCACTGTTTGGTAAATAGAATCTTTATTGCTAGTAGGATTGGTATTCCAAGTATATCGGTATTCATCACTATTTGGACTCGCAACTACCTTTGCCCAACCATTTTGTCCAAAACATTGAGGAGTGCTTGTATTTATAACTCCAGTTATCTCTGTATAAATTGCAATTTCAGCAGTATCTATGGCAGGATTTGAACAGTAATCTGTTACCCTTAAAATATACTTGGTAGAAACTATAGGCGCTTCATAAATATCCTTATTGTTATTTCTGCCATTATCCCAATCATAATAATATATTGTTGTTCCCCCTTTGGCTGTTGGTACCAAGTTAATGCCTTGACCCTTGCAAATGGTATCTTTTTGTTGAAAAATAGTTAATTTAAGCGTGTCTCCAACAACTGTGGTAATGCTATCAGATGATTGACATTGAGGAGGCCCAAAAGTATACTTAATTTTAGCCAAACCACTGCCAGCCAATTGTGGATTGAATTGATTACTAGGATTGAGAACTGTGCCTGTAAAAACACCTCCGATAGGATTTACGATTAAATTAATATTGGTGTCCCTAAAACAATAATTGGGGTCTAATCCGCTTATCCTCACAGTTGGTTTAGGATTTACTCTAATAGAAAGACTATCTTTACATCCATTAACGGAAAAATACCTAATAACATGATTACCTACTCCAGCCACACTTGGATTAAAAAGTCCTGAAACAGCATTGACTACTCCACTCCCACTCCATGTGCCACCTGATTGCCCTTTTGCTAATATAAATGCGGGCTCAGTAACGCAAAGTATAGTATCACGTTGAATGATACTCTTTTGATAGATATTAATTAATAAAGAATCTACACACCCATTTACAGTATAAAAATATTTATGCAAACCATATCCTGCAGTGGATGCAGTAAATCTACCATCACTTTGCACGCCTGTACCAGACCAAGTGCCGCCCCATGGAGTAACTTGCACAGTGCCCCAATCTAGGAAAAAGGTGTTTGTTTCAACGCACCTGTTTATAGAATCTATTAAAATGGCTGTAGGCCTAACATATATAATTTTAAAATCAGTACAACCTGCTTTGCTATACCATGCAGTATCATTATAGCCCCAAGTAGGATGTCCAAAGGTATAGTTCAAATCCCACTGACCGCTGTTTGTATTAGTAATTCCATTTCCAGACCACAAACCACCTGCGGGCAATCCTTGAGGAAAAGTCACCACATTTTGCGAGGGGCAAAAAAGTTCATCCCATCTTGCATCTATTTGCTTTACATAAATGTAGGTATCTAATGCGCAGCCATTAATAGTGTATCTTAAAGCGTGTTTTCCTGCACCTGCCACCCTTGGCTTAAATGTGCCTAAATAGGCATTAGTAATGCCTGTTCCAGACCATAATCCCCCAATAGGCCCAAATTTTATATTAAAACTATCTGCGTTAGAACAAAAACTGTCCGGCTTATTAGTAATGGTAATATTATCTACATTAATCGTTTTATTTGCAGAGCAACCATTCCAGGTATAAGTAACTATATAAGTACCCGGCATGATTGGAACCGTATATAACCCACCGGTTGTTACATTGCTGCCACTCCACACTCCACCTGCCGGAGAATTTCCTGTTAACTGTACATTTCCACTGCCTGGGCATGCAGCTGTTGCACCGCCAGTAGTAACGCTGCGCACAGTAACACGCATTGTTCTATTGCAGCCACTTATGATGTAGGTAATGGTTTTTACACCCCCACCAGCTGCAGAAGGACTAAATGTACCTAATGCAGCATTTGTAATACCTAATCCACTCCAAGTGCCTCCCACAGGTGTAGCAGATAAGTTAAAAGGCAAAGAAGAAATGCATACTGTGGTATCATTTTGTGTAACAGGTGGGTCTACCACAATTAAGGTTATGCTGTCCCTTCCAGGCACTGATAACCCATCGGTTACGGTTAGTTTATATTCGGTATTTATGGTTGGACAAATTAAATGTGGGCCTCTGCCGGTTAGTGATGAAGGTGTCCAGCTATAAACATATTTTGTAGAATCGCCACCTATTACCTGTGCCCTTACCCTAGTGCAAGTTCCCCTGCAAATGGGAGTATTGTCTAAGGTCAATGTTACTACTATTGGGCAATCAGTAACCCTAAATATAAGGGTATCTTGAAGCATCCAAATACTGTCACATGGGTCTTTGAAAGTAGTTCTAAAAGGCAATAAATAAGTGCCGCTTCTAATTAAGCCTGCACCAAAGTTTATTCTAAATCGATCTGCCCTATTGCTTACATCGCAATTTAATGCAGACACGCTGCTTATACTTGGAGCCAATGGCCCTTCTAATCTAAAATTTGCCGAGCTAATGCTGTCGCAAATAAATTTCTGATCTAGGGTTACATCTATAAAAGTACTATTGCAAGTTGGATTTGTAAGCGGGGTAAAATTGGGTTGTTTTACATTGGTGATTTTCGACTCCCATGTAGCGTTCCAACCCGTGTTAGACAAACTTGCGTCTGAAACAAAACGAATCGTCATACAACTGTCGTTACTGGTAATAGTGCGCGAACTAAAAATCCCGGAATAAGAGGCAATTTGAGTTTTAGTTGAGCCACTGCCTTTATAAATAATAATACTATCTGCATTTAGCTCTGTATTAATATTCGAAAATGTCATGACAATTTTACTTGCACCTTTTACGCAAATAACAAAAGTTAGGTTTTCATTGTGTCCATAATCTCCAGCCTTAATAATGTTTGCATCACTGTCTGTAAAAATCCCTCTGCAATCATTTACAGTAAGATTTTGCATCTTATAAGAAGTTTGCCCAACAACCCAAGTGCAAATAAACACTAAACAATATGTCAATAATTGCTTTTTCAATCTATTCATTTTTGTATTGTTACTAAACTTGTAGTAATGCTATTGCTCCAGTTACCAGCCCTGTCTTTTATTTTTATTTCATAAGATGTGGTTTCTTGATTTCCACTGCCAACCAAAAAAGTATTTTTTAGTCTTATATCTAAATTTCCTGAGATAGCTAGCGAGGTATTTGGTGGCGACAAAATTTGTAAATGATAATAATCTTCTTTTTTTAGGCGATTGTCTTTAACATAAATAGACAAATCGTCTGGATTTTCGCTTCCTAAATCACCACTTCCATCTTTGTAACCAATTGTAATAACGACATTATCATCAAACTGCTTAATATTTTTTGGTGAAATGCTTTTAAATGTAATTACGGGCAATTCGCTTTCTTTTACCTCCTTATATTTGGTGCAAGAAAGTCCAAAAATGAACAATAAAATAAATGGATAAATTAGTTGCCTTTTCATTAATTAAATTTTATTGAAAAATACCTCATATTATTAAAGTTTGCATTTATGCTTGGCACCTCTGTTGTTCCAGTAACATTGTCAGAAACTGTGGTTTTAAACCAAACCACCTGCCCTGCTTTTTTATCTGCCACATTTAGATTTACACTGTACCAATAATCTCTTGTATTGTTAAATAAAGCAGGCATAGATAATGCTGCGCCTAGTTTGGTAAGTGCCACCTTGCCTGCACCCGTATAGCGTAAGGGATTGCTAGTGGTATCTACCGTTGTGCTAGTAAATTGGTCTTGTGGCGTATTATCATCAACAAATGAAAAATAAACAGTGATGTTTGCCGTGCCAACAGGCAAATCTACTTGAGCATAATTACTACTTCTTGTAAAAGTGGTCATACCCGATTTTACAACCATACCACCCATTTGTGGCGCCAAATCCTTTGTTGGTACACCGTTGCCAAATTGATCTTTTGCACCGTCATTTATCCACTTTTCTATTCTACTAATATACTCATCTTTTTTACTTGGCCAATTATTGCTTGGATCAATAGACAAAGGCATTATACCAGAATTTCCGCCCAAATCTACCCTACATCTCCTAATTAGCATACTGCTATCAGCATTTCCCGGCACTACCCTTAAAAGAAATTGTCCAGGAGTGCTGGCATCTGATTTTATTACTGGCACATTTACTAAACTTGTATAACTGCTTTCTGTGGTTCTGAAATCAGGCTCAAAAGTGCCATCATGACAGCCACTGTTGCTGCATGTGGGTTTAAAAATATAATAGTGTAAGCCTTGAATACTATTTATATCTATAGCAGGGTCAGGCAAAGGAGCAGGCTTTTCTTTTCCTTTCCAATCTTTGTATTGATTATCGGATGAAGGATCTTTTTTGCAGCCCACTATCAAAACAGCTATGTAGCAGCTAAAAAGTAACAAAACAGCTATGTTTCTAACTTTTATCATTACATTCTATCAAATAAAGACCTGGACCTACTGTCCACAAAACCTGGAGGTATATTGCTTTTAAAGCCCATAATATCTGCAAGTGTCAATAAATTATCTGTAGAATATGCAGCAGGTGCACCTGGAATATAATTTGCTGCAAATGTGCCTCTTGTGGCACCCAATGCGGCACCTGCCATTAAGGTAAAAACCCTATTTGTATTTTGATCACTGTGATCGTAGCCAAACCAATCATTTTCATCAGCTATAGGATTTGGGTCAAGATTTCGCCCACACTCAGGGGTCAATAAAATGGTTGTTTTTCCAGCCATTTCAGGAATTTGAGTTTGAATATAATTCCATAGCCAGCCCACCCCGTGATCTGCTCGGTGCAATGACCTTAAATATGAACTAAAATTGCCATGGCATGAATCTACGGAAGAAAGATTAACCACCAATATTTTAGGTTTAAATTCCTTCAGCACCTCTGCTGCATAGCCAAGTGTGGCTGTATCACCGTTGTCTGAAACTGGAGCACGGGCTATTTGCCCTGCACTTTGTTTAATAAATGTATTTCTTATAAAATCCTTAATCCTGTTTTTATCTTCATCTGTATTTTTTATGCTTGGGATATCACCTTGTTTTAATCGAAAAACATTGTCTAAAAAATTTTTCATTTTATACATGGGTGCAAGCTCATCTTGAGGATGATAAATTTTCGCATTGGCCAATACATCTCTGCCTTGACCACCAAATGTAACTGTGGGAGCAAAAAAGTTTGCACCATAAGCCAATCCATAGTCTGGATGGGTACTGCCATTTAGCAAATTAAAACTGTTGTTAATGGTATTGCCAATAAACCAAGTTTCAGTTGCTTTTAATCCAAGATGTTTTCTTGCATATTCAAAAATAGTTGGATAGATTGGCCTTGCTTTCAGTCCTTGCCCTGCGCTAGGATTGCCTGTGAGCAAGGAATTTAAACCTCCATAATGGCCAGGATTTACAGCCGATACTTCTTTAAACAATACTCCTTGATTTTGAAGTGGGGTAGACAATATTTTAGGAATTGGGGTGTCGCCTACTGTTCCCCCGTTGCTTGTTGTGCCGTATGCAATTTTTCTTGTTGGCGCATCTCCCACCAATAAGTTTGGCATAATATTGCCTGCATAACTGGTATCTAAATTTTGACTGGTATTCAAATATCCTTGTAGTACACTTTCTTGCTGCCGCACACCTCCTGCAAAAAGTACGTAAACCACATATTCACTTCGTGGATCTGGTGTAGTGGCAAACAACCTACCAGATGGCAATATATATGGCAGAGCTACTGCTCCTGCTGTGGCTGCGCCTGCTTTTTTTAAAAATTCTTTTCTCTTCATTTTTTAATAAAATAAATATTCGTCTGAGGCTGCAAAGGAAATATAAACTAATTCGGGCTTAATATTTGGGTCTGAACTGATGTAATTTCTAAAATAACTTTTCTCTAATTCTGATGGATAACGAAGATAAAACCTCAAATAGGTTTCTATAATAAATTTATCTAAATCGGCTCTCATTTCAACATTTGTTGGCATTTTTGTGCCAGAGGTATTCATGTAATTACTCAAAATAACTTCATACACAATAGCCCTATCTCCCACACTTTGTATTACATTTATTGTAGCTACTAACTTATTTATGGGCAGAGCATTTTGAAACAAATTAGCATAAAGTATAGATATATATTTACCCTCCGTTTTTGGTTTAGATTTATTTATATTGATGTCGTTGGCTGTTTGATCTACAATTTTATATTGTGTAGATTTTTCTTTTGTGCAGCCAATCAATATTGCGCACAAAAAAACAATGGTTTTGCTTTTATTTAAAATTGGCATATTCATTCGTTTTTAAAATTTGTTTTTGTAACCATTGCACATCTTTTGTGGCATGAAACTGGCTAATATACTTGATCATATCTAAAGAGGTAGCCTCTCTCGCAAACAAAGATACAAATTGCCACTTTAACACCCCTTCGCTAAAAGCAATACTATTTGTTAATAATTTGCAATACTCATTTTTATTTACTGCTGCTCCACCAAAAAGAAATCCAGACCTGTTATATTCTATAATTTCGTATGCTTGAAAAAATTCTGTTTTGGTAGGAAATCGACCAAATAAATCGTCAAAACTGGCATTAACAAAATTAAAAGAATTCATATTTATTTCGTCATACACATTATTATTTAATGCATACTCAAAATAGTTTCTAATGTCTATTTTTTTTGTTTTGTATTCGATTTGAGCATTTACAATATTTAATAACCTCATTAGCGCCAAACTATCTGCATATACCCGCAAGGAATCGCCAAGCAATCTAGCCGATTTTATTGAAAATGATATATTTCCTAAACCGTCTGACAATTCTGCATCTGTTGCTCCAGCCAAACATCTTGCTTTAATGGTATTGTGAAAATTATAGTAATATACATCTTTATAAGTTCCATCATTATGTATTTCTACGCTATCTGATTGCAAGGTATGGATAATGGCTAATCGGGTTTCCTCATTTAATTCATTGGTTTTAAGCAATTCTGTAAACTTATTGAGCTCTATATCGGTTGGTGCTCTGCCAAGTAAATCTATGAAAAGCCTGTTTACATAATTTTGCACCACAATTGTTGGCTGCCCTTCTGGATCAATTGGTTTATTGTTATCAAAAACCACATTTTTATCTTTAGAACAGCTAAAAAACAGCATTCCTAAGATTAAAAACAGAACTTGTAATTTATTTTTCATTTATAACCTGTTGCAAATATATATACAAATATTAAACTTTTTTATAATTTTTATAAATATAATCTAAAATATTTTTTTTTGCCCCACTATAAGTAGACATAAATTGTTCAATTTTAGTTGCCTCAATATTTAATTTCATCGCCCCTTCTTGTACTTCATCTAATAATTTATACAATGCCGATTTACCATCAAAAGTTCTTAAAATACCAATTTTTTGCGCGCTTAGGGCCTCCCAATTTTTGCTTATCATAGGCCCTGTAAATACTGGAACATTAAATGAAAACGGCTCTAGTATATTGTGTAATGCATTGCTAAAACCACCGCCAATTATTGCAACATCAGCATATTGATAAAGGTTAAATAGCAAACCGACATTATCAATGACAATAATTTTTGAATCTAAATTTTTACTAAAATCACTCCAAAAACAAAATGAATCTGTATGAAACAATTTTTTAATTCGCGCTAAGTTACGTTGTGTAATATCATGTGGGGCTATAATCACTTGCCACTGGGTTAACAAAGGCAAAATAGTTTGCAAAATTTCTTCTTCTTTTGTCCAAGAACTGCCAAGAATTAAAAGATTTTTATCCTTTTTTTTCCAATCAATAATTTGATCAATAATCAATGCTTGCTTTCTGCGCAAAAGCACGTTATCAAAACGAGTATCGCCTGCCAAACTTGACACTATATTATGCTTAGCCAATAATTGTTGTGAAAAATAATCTTGCACAAAAACATGAGAAAATTGGGAAACTAATTTAAGCCAAGGTTTGCCAATGAGTTTAAATAAAAACTGTTCTTTTCTAAAAGAGGCACTTATCAAATATATTGGAATTTTAGTTTTAAAAATTTCTGAAAGAGATATCAACCAAAACTCATACTTTACCCAAAATATAATGGTGGGGTTTATTTTTGTAATCATTGCTTTTATTTTTGCGCTATCTTCCAATGGTAAATAATTAACATAAAAACCTTGGCTTATATTTTTCACTACTTTGGTATATCCTGATGGAGAAAAAAAAGTGACAAACACTTTCCATTGTGCTTTCAAATAAAAATCGATGAGCGGTTTTGCTTGCTCAAACTCGCCTAATGATGCACAATGAAACCAAGCCAAGTTGGCTGCTTTGTTTTCAAAATTATTCAAATAAATTTCTGCAGCTTTTCTGCTTTCAAAAAATATTTTCAATTTTTTTGAAAAAGGAGTGCCTGCAAGCAATAAAAATTTAATAATTGGTAAAAATAATTTATAAATCGCTAACATTAAAACAAATATAATTTAGAGTCTAAGCTATTTTTTACCTTCCATCTCCATCTATCAAATTACCTAAACTGCCTAAAATTGAGCCTTCTTCTTTTCTTTTGCCTACTCCATAACTCAAAATTCTAGAAGCAAGCCGACTAACAGGCAAAGTTTGCATCCACACAGTGCCAGGGCCAGTTAATTTAGCAAAAAACAAACCCTCACCTCCAAAAATAACATTTTTTACCCCTTTTACAAATTCAATGTCAAAATCAATTTCATTGGTGTAAGCCACCACACATCCTGTGTCCACTTTTAATTGTTCGCCAGCATGCAATATTCTACTATATACATAGCCACCAGCATGCACAAAAGCCATCCCATCGCCTTCTAATTTTTGCATAATGAATCCTTCGCCTCCAAATAATCCTGTGCCTAATTTTCTTTGAAATGCAATGCCTACACTCACTCCTTTTGCTGCACATAAAAAAGCGTCTTTTTGGCAAATAACGGTATTGTTTAATTTACTCAGGTTTAAAGGAATAATTTTACCTGCATAAGGAGCAGCAAAGCTAACCTTGCGCTTTTGATGACCATTATTTGTAAAAGTAGTCATAAATAAACTTTCGCCAGTAAGTAATCTTTTGCCTGCACCTAGTAGTTTATCAAAAATTCCAGTGCCGCTATTTTTACTGCCATCACCAAAAATGGTAGCCATTTCTATATCCATGTCCATTTGCAGAAAACTCCCGCTCTCAGCAATGACAGTTTCTTGCGGATCTAGTGCTATTTCTACACATTGCATTTCTTCGCCAAGTAATTCAAAATCTATGTTATGATTTTCTATTTGCATGCCGCAAAATAAACGAAAAATTTATAAAACTATTCACCTATTTTTTTCAACCCAGATTACACATCTATTATTTTATTTATGAAGAAAGATAAAAAAAATTATTATAAACGATAAAAAAAATACAATTTTGCAAAAACAATTTTTAGCAATGAGTTTGATTAATGGTATTGGCGCTTGGTATTTTAAGAACAGGACAAAAAATATTTTTGATGCCGTACAAAACCCGTTGCCACTGCAAGAAAACACATTGCATAAATTAATCAATACTGCAAAAGAAACCTATTTTGGAAAACTTTTTCAATTTAATCAAATTAAAAACTACGAAAGCTTTAGCAAACTTGTTCCAATTTCTTCTTACGAAGAATTCTATCCAATGATTGATAAATTGTTAAAGGGAGAAGAAAACGTTGTTTGGCCTGGAGAGATTCAATGGTTTGCAAAAAGCAGTGGCACCACAAATAATGTGAGCAAATTTATCCCTGTAAGTTTTGAAACAATGGAACAGTGCCATTTTGAAGGAGGAAAAGATGCCTTAGCTATTCACTGCTATCAGCAGCCTAACACCAAAATTTTTGATGGCAAAGGTTTGTTGATAGGAGGAAGTCATAAAGCAAATCCTGAAAACAAAAAAAGCAATTATGGTGATTTGTCTGCCCTGCTAATGAATGAAATGCCTTTTTGGGCAAGTTTGATAAAAACCCCTAACCTATCAATTGCGCTTATAGAAGATTGGGAAGAAAAGATTGAAAAAATGGCCATCAATACGATGAATGAAAATGTAACAAGTATCTCTGGAGTGCCCACTTGGACAATGGCTGTGCTAAAAAAAGTGTTAACCCTTTCTAACAAAAGTAATATTAAATCTGTTTGGCCAAATTTAGAACTATTTGTGCATGGAGGCATCAATTTTACCCCTTATAAAGATGCTTTTTATGATTTAATTGGCACAGACAAAATTAATTTCATAGAAACATACAATGCAAGCGAAGGATTTTTTGGCCTGCAACTAGTTCAGGGTGAAAACATGAATTTAATGCCTCAATACGGAATTTATTATGAGTTTAGAAACACAAAAACAGGCGAAATTTGCAATCTTTCTAAAATTGAAACTCAAGTACAATATGAGGTTATTATTTCTACCGCCTCTGGATTATGGCGCTATTGTATAGGAGACACCCTTATTTTTACACAAAAAATTCCTTTCAAGTTTATTATTACAGGCCGCACTAAAAGTTGTATAAATGCCTTTGGCGAAGAATTAATGGTGCACAATGCAGATACAGCTTTAGAAAAAACTTGCAAAAAACATCAAGTAAATTTACAAGAATATACCGCTGCTCCTATTTTTAGTCATAATGAAACTAGCTTGGGCACACATGAGTGGATAATTGCTTTTGATAAATTGCCAGTAAATGAAGAACAATTTAAAATTGATTTTGACAACGCGCTCAAAGCGCTCAATTCAGACTATGCAGCAAAAAGAGCGCACAATCTTGCCATGGACACACCTGTCATCCATTTAACCTCCAAAAAAGTATTTTATAATTGGCTGGCGAAAAAAGAAAAATTAGGTGGTCAAAATAAAATACCCCGATTATCAGAAAATAGAGTTTTTATTAAAGACATTTTACAATATTTATAAAAGTAGTAAAAACCTGTCTCATCCTAAAAATAGTTTACACTTTAGAGATGCTACTTACAGCCAAAACTAATACAAACACAAAACAGTTCTCGATTTTCATTCTTAAAATTCAACCACTGTTATCGCGAATTAAAATCTTTCGAGCCCTCTTGTCATAATTGCATTTTTGGCTGAAATTGTGAACTTTAATGTGTAGGCTGGGTTAAAAAAAAAGAAAAAGCTGAAGTAAAATTTTCTAACTAATTTCAAATTTAGTCAAAAAACGGCTACATCTAGTTTTTATTGGCTATTAATAGGTATTTGTTATTGCATCTGCTATTTCTCGCAGTTCATCTCTATTATATTTGTTTTCTGATTTTTGCCACAACCCACAGATGTATAAAAACTTTTCAGCATCATCGCCTTCTATCTCAGCATCTTCTGGCATTGTAATATCAAAACCTTCTGTAGCAGCTATAAATTCATAGCAAAGTCTGATGCTGCGTGTAAGCAATGGGTCATTTTCTGCCAGTGCATAAGGCCTTAGTGCTTTAAGCAAGTCAATTAACTTTTCATCAAATTTACCTTTTTCAGCGGCTTTAACTATTTTTTCTATCTGCGTATTTGCTTCTTGATTTTGCATGTTTTATTTATCGTTTAACGAATTAGTTGCCGCAAAGATAAAATTCTATTGCGATTAAGCTAATCTATTTTTTAGAAAAAAAATAACATTAAAAAAACCGCAAATGCATTTGCGGTTTTTTTGATTGATAAAATATTCCTTATTGAGTAAGTGTAAGCGTTCTGCTGCTGCTGTTGGCAATTCTTTGCTGTGTAGGGCTAGAACTTACAGTAGAGGTAGAAGAAGATGATTTCAGAATCAACTCTTTATTTTTAAGTTGATCGATATCAAAAATACCGTTTGCAAAACCACTTACCGAAATTTGCAACCTTGATTTATTCTTTTTAGAATCTGCCCAACTCCAAGTTCCATTGCTTTTCTCAGTGGTAACTAATCCTACTGAGCTTGTTGTAACATCTTCTATTGCTACATTACCATCTTTCATAATATTAATTTTATAAGAATATGTATTATTGTCTACTGGAGGATTAGTAGGATTGCCGTTTAGGCTTGCTTCTTTTACGATTTTTGAGCCATCAAACTTTTCTTTATTTTTGGTGATATTGCCTAAAAAATCACTCTCTGAGTTGATTTCATAGTTAGCTACTTTCCACTCACCTACCACTCTAGCATCTCTGCTTCTAAATGAGATACCTGGGTCATTTTCTCCTTTTTTGCAGCCTAATAGCATTGCAAATGCTAATGTTGCGATGATGATTTTTTTCATTCGATTTTTATAATTTGGTTAATATATTGGGACAAATATACATATTTATTTAATATAAGAAGAAAAACATGCCATTTGTCAAATTCACATTATCTTTTTACATGTTGGGTTATAAAATCAATAATAGACTTCATAGTTGTACCTGGTGGAAAAAGCTTGGTTACCCCTTGTTTATTTAAGAATTCACTATCGATATCAGGTATTATTCCTCCTCCAATCAGCAACACATTTTCCATCTCGTTTGCTTTTAACAATGCAATTACTTTAGGAAATATAGTATTGTGTGCACCACTTAAAATACTAATACCTATCACATCCACATCTTCTTGAATTGCAGTATTAATGACACTTTCTGGCGTTTGCCTTAGCCCTGTATAAATTACCTCCATACCCGCATCGCGCAGCGCAGTGGCAATCACTTTTGCTCCCCTATCGTGGCCATCTAATCCAATTTTTGCAACTAATACTCTTATGGGCTTCATTCTATTTTTCTAGTTTTACTGAATACTTAGATTTTAGGCCTTTTCGGATAAACGTCCTTAAATTTAAGTCGTCCATAAAGTAGCCATTGCTAATATCTAATTGTGTTTTAAAATTTTTTTGTAAACTTTTTTTATACCTTGCATCCGAGATAGGATATAAAAAAATACATTCTTTTTTAATTTTTAATGGATAGAGTTCCCACTGCTTATCGGGTGTTTGCCAAGCAAGTATAAAAATATCACCGTCCTTTAATAGTTTCAATGTGTCCGATAGTCCAATTTTACTATTTATTTTAAAATCAACTAAGTCTACAAAATCTATCTCTGCACCTTTTATTGAAAAATAGCCAGAATCTGAGTTGCTTTTTTTTTCTTTTGCAACAAAATATTTCCCCTCCATGCTTGGTGGAAAACTGCTTAATTGGTTAAAATTTGGTATACGATCAAATTGGGCTGTTGAGCAAGCATTGAAAACAAGAATGCTTAAAAAAACGGGTATAAGTATTTTATAATTCACTTGGTAAATGGTTTTTAAGTTTATTGATGGCAAAAGATAGCCTATTACATGATTCTGCTTTACCCAAATAATTCATTAGCTCAAACAATGGAGGACCGCCAGCCTCTCCTGTAAGCGAGATGCGCAAAGGCTGAAAATATTGGGTAGGCTTTTGATTGTTCTTTTGAGCATAATTTGTCACCAAATTTTCTATGGAAATTGCACTAAAATCTTCTATAGATTGCATTGCCAACAAAAGATTATTTAAATCTTCAAAGGTTTGCGCATTCCATTTTTTAGTGATCACATCCATATCGTAAGCGGCAGGAATATGAAATAAATAAGGTGCTTTTTCAAAAAAATCTTTTACAAAAACCGCCTTTTCTTTCATTAGCGCAATGGCATCATTTAGTTTATGCTCATTATATTTTGGGTACTTTTCTTTTACAATAGGTCTAATTCTATCAGCTATTTCTTCAATTGGCAATTTATTTACATATTGTTGATTAAACCAATATGCTTTTTGCAAATCAAACTTTGCTCCACTTTTATTAACCCTAGATAGTTCAAAAGCATCTATCAGCTCTGGCAAAGAAAACAATTCTCTATTGTCTGCGGTATGCCATCCCAATAGGGCAAGCATGTTTAGTACTGCGGCAGATTCGTATCCTACTTCTTTATAACCCGAAGAAATTTCATGAGTAATAGGGTCTTGCCATTGCAAAGGAAAAACAGGAAAACCCAACCTATCTCCATCTCTTTTACTCAATTTTCCATTTCCATCTGGTTTGAGCAATAAAGGTAAATGAGCAAATACAGGCATTTGATCCTCCCAGCCAAAATACCTATACAATAATACATGCAAAGGGGCAGATGGCAGCCATTCTTCACCTCGAATTACATGCGTAATTTTCATTAAATAATCATCTACTACATTGGCTAAATGATAAGTAGGCATGCCATCAGATTTTAATAGCACTTTATCATCCATTTGTGTAGTATTTATTACCACCCAACCTCTAATTTCATCAAAAAAGCGAACATCTTCATTTCGAGGCAATTTAAGTCTAATGACAACATCTTCATTGGCTGCTAACCTTTTTTGAACCTCATCTGCTGGTAAGGTTAATGAGTTAACCATACTGGACCTAGAAACAGCATCATACTTTGGCAGCATTTTACTCATTTCCAACCTTTTTCGCATGTTATCTAAATCTTCATCAGTATCATATGCATAATATGCAAATCCTTTTTTAACTAAATCTTCTGCATATTGCTTATACATCCCTTTACGCTCACTCTGCCTGTATGGGGCATACTCGCCCGAAGACAAGTGTGGACCTTCGTCAAAAGTGATTCCGCACCAAGTCAATGAATCAATAATATATTGTTCAGCACCAGGCACATATCTTTTTTGATCTGTATCTTCTATTCTTAAAATAAAGGTGCCCTTATTTTTTTTTGTAAATAAATAATTATAAAGTGCTGTTCTAACACCTCCTATATGCAAAGGCCCTGTGGGGCTTGGAGCAAATCTAACACGAACCATTTTTAAGTTTTATATTGAAATGGCAAAGGTATAGAAATTAATATATTTAACACATTTCTTTTCGGAGTTGCTATTTAGATAAAATATTCTTTCTTTGCAATCAAAAAAAAATATGAACCTCAAATTATCAAAAATCAATATTTTACTTGCATTATTAATGGGTTTTAATTTTTATGCCTGTAAGAAAGAAATAAATAAAGACGATAAACCCCCTGCTCAAAACACAGAAATTACTACTCCTCCAGAAAGTTTTGAATCAAAAGCTGTTATTGAGATGTTTACTGGAGAATGGTGTGATGCTTGCCCCCCTGGACAAACAAAATTAAAAGAACTAACGCTTGCTTACCCAAATAAAATTTATGGTGTAAAAATCCATTATGCGGATTTTTTAGAAGGCCCATTTTATAATTCATTGGCTCAAAATTTGGGCGGGGTGGGCGCCTACCCAACTGCGAGCGTTAATAGAAGTCCTGCAGTAAATGCTGGAAGCCAAACTGATTATGTGATCTACAGCAAGGAGTATTGGGAAACCAATGCAAATAGATTTATAAATAAAAAAGTGGGTATTGGATTAGCCATGGAAAGCAAATTAGAAAATGGGAAAGTATCATTAAAAATTAAAACTTTTAGCAACGGAACTATTTCTGCCCTTAACGCCAAATTAGTTGTATATATTATAGAAAACAATATTTTGGCATTAGAGCAAAAAGGGGCAGCTGCAGATTATAAACACTTTAATTCTGCAAGGGCTTTGCTAACATCCGTGAGCGGTGATGCAATAAATATACCCGATATGGTAATAGCAGAAAAAAACTTTGCATTTGATTTGCCAACGAATTGGAATGCAAAAGAAATCTATTTTTTGGCATTTATAGCCACCCAAGGGGGCAATACGAGTGAGCGAAATGTAATAAATGCTCAGCAAAGCCGATTGGGAGAAATTAAAAATTGGGATTAATTAAAATAAATATGATTAGGATTATCAGAAATATAAAAGACTTTTTACTCTACTTGCCTCTCACAATGGTTTTCAGTCCTTTTAATAAAATTTTTATCTTTTTATATCATTACAATAAGTTGATAAAATGGGTAAATGCCAATAAAAAAACAATCCCTTATTCAGATTTTTATAGTCCTGGCAGAACTCATAGCAAAAGAGATAAGTATTATGATTATTTAAGCGACAATCTTGGCATCGTTGATTCTCAAATTTGTTTTTTAGAATTCGGTGTCGCAGCAGGAGCATCATTTAATTGGTGGTTGAAAAAAAATGAACACCCCAATTCCTGTTTTTTTGGCTTCGACACTTTCGAAGGTTTACCAGAAAGCTGGAATGGGCTTTATACAAAAGGCGACATGGCCTATCAAATGCCAAATATTAACGACCCTCGTGCCCTTTTATCTAAGGGATTATTTCAAGATACCTTGTATCCATTTATTAGCCAAAACATCCCCCAAATAAATAATAGCCAAAAAAGAATTATACACTTAGATGCCGACTTATACTCTGCAACTGCATTTGTGCTTGCAGCAATGTATCCTTTAATAAAAAATGGAGATATCATCATGTTTGACGAGTTTAATGTGGCAACATCAGAATTTAAAGCCTATTTTGAGTTTATAAACAATTACTATGTGACCTTAAAACCTATTGCAGCAGCTAATAATTTTCACCATGTTGCTTTTGAGGTAATTATTTAAATAAATGCAACTTTCTATAAGAAAAGCATTGGGTTTATTTAAAAATAAAATTAGATTTTGAAAACTAAAGAATAAGCAGTCTAAGTCTTCTTTATTCTTATTTAATTTAGAATCAAGAAAATATAAATCGTCATTTTTATTTTCAAATATTTAAAAATAAACTATATCTTTGTGATATGAAAATAGCTGTTCACAAAATATATTTAACTTTCATATTTGCGGTTTTCCTATTGTTGCATTACTCTTGCTCCAAAGTAACTGGACCCATTTCTATGAAATACACCAAGGCTGAAGCCATTTATGGCGATTTAGACTCTATAAGAAATGTCGCCCTTTTAGAAGAATTTAAACCCATTGATGTTCCTGTAGGTCATTTTATTGGAAAAGATTTCATCCTTATAGGTGAGCGTGGCTTGGGAATACATGTATATGACAATACCAACTTTTCTGCCCCAAAAAATACGGCATTCTTGCGCATTCCATTTTGTAAAGAATATTATATAGATGGAGATTACTTGTATGCAGAATCTGGCTATGATTTATTAAAAATAAATATAAAAGATTTTAGAAACCCGTTTATCAGTTATAGGCTAAAAAATGCCTTTGCTGAGGCTATGTTTGATGATAAAGGAAGGGTTTTACTTGGCTTTATTTATAACACAGCCACAGACTATTTTGAGGCTGGCAGCCCAGAGGCGCTAGAAATTAAGAAACAAGGCAAATTGCATATAGATTATAATGGCAAAATGATACCCCTTTCCACAGTGCCCACTATGTTTGCAGGTAACAATGGAAAATCAAAAGGTACTATTAACAGAATTGGTACTTATTATAACCATGTATATATTGTAGGCAAAGACAAACTTCACATATTTTCTTCTGAAGGAGAAAATATGACCAAGCACAGTCCTGTATCAATAGAAGATGCAAGTGAAACTGTATATATAGATAAAAATAGACTATATATTGGCTCTGAATCTGCTGTAACTATTTACCTTTTAAACAATCTTTCATCACCTAGCAAAGCATCAAAAATAGACCACCTCACCTCTTGCGACCCTGTATTAGCAGATGGAGACATCGCCTATTCTACATTGCGGTCTCAATCTAATGAAGGATGTGATGGCACAGAAAATGTTTTAATAGTGATAGATGTTACCAAATCTAAAAACGCAAGCGAAGTGAAAACACTTGAACTAGAAAGCCCGTATGGAATGACTTTGGTAAACAATGTACTCATCGTAGGCGAAGGCACAAATGGCTTGAGCTTTTTTAATGTAAAAGATAGAAAATCGCCTGAATTTAAAGTTAGAAATAAAGATATTGTGGCCTATGATGTTATGGTGCATCCTGTAGATAATGAAATTATAATCGTTACCAATCGTTTGGGAATTAAAGAATATAGGATTAATTGGAATACACTAGCATTGACCCAATTAGGTTCTATAAGCTATAAGTGAAAAAAAATCTGATTTTTAGATCATTTACCCTCGCAGCAGGATTGGTAATCTCTATGCTTTTGTGCACTCCACTTTATGCCTTAAAAAAAGGTATAAGCGATTTTAACATAAAAAAAATAAGCATTTATAATGGGAGATGGTCCCATGATTATGGTGTAATGTTTGGAGCTCTAAAATACTATAACTTTGGAATCCATTACCACTTGAGCTATCAGGCTTTTAAAGCCATATCTTTTCAAGGAGGTATTGCAGTCAATAATTTTTATTATAATATTTATTCTACTTCTGATAAGCACCCCTTATCTATTATGTGGTTTCCAATAATCGTAGGTAGCCGCGTAAACTTGATTAGTAGCAGGGATAAAAGACACATAATAAATGCATATGGTAAAACTGGTATTGCTTTTGCACCGTCTAGAGAAAGCAATAATATTAAATCGGAGCCCTTTTATGAATTCGGTTTAGGGTTGTCAAAGAAAATAAAATCAGGACGCAGCAAGCTTATTTTGGATGTTGGCATGCAAAATTATAAGCTTCAAGGCACGTTAATTTCTAGTTTTCAATCTACCATTGATTACAATTTGAATTTTAGATCCTATTTAATTAGAATTTCATGGAGAAAGATAATTTCTTAATTAGTTTATGCTTGGATATTAAAAAAAAGCATATTTGTATAATGAAATCAATTTTAACAGCCTGCATCTTTTTTGGCTTTTTATCGGTTTATAGTCAAACAGAAGTTTTAGATAATCGAAACAGCATCAGCTTATTGTTTAGGGGCGCTATTAGCAAAAACCCGGTAAATGAAATTTTTCAAACAAACCTTAGGTATGTAAGAAAAATAAAAAAAAATAGCCTTAGGTTCAGAAATTTCAATTATGCAAGTTACTGGTCAATTTGACAACTATGACAAATTTGGAATAGGCTTATTTGGACACTTTGCTATATCTAAAATATTTTATGCAAAACTTGGCTACCATGGTTCGCAAATAATAACATCAGCAAGGGAAAACAATGCAATAGATTTTCTCCCTTTTATTTCATAAGGATTTAAACTGCATGCTTACAAAAATTTTGGAATCGCAGCTCAAATCAGAAATACTACAATGTCAAAAAGCCTTCATTTACTAGCCTGGCTAAAGAGTGAATTGCAAATTTTAACTTGATTATTTTCTTAATTTAACCTCGATAAAGCACATATTTTAGTCTTAAATATCTGCTTGTGGGCGGCTAAACAAAAAAGAAATCGGGAATCTTATAATAATATTAAAAAGCATAAAGCAAAATTGGTATCACCAATAATTTATTAAATCTAAATTAAAAATAAAATTCGGCTTCAAAAACGTACTTTTGCAGCCAATGAGCAACGTACTTTCAGTAGACAAAATTAGTAAATCATATGGCGAAAAATGGCTTTTTAATCAAATCACTTTTGGGTTAGAAAAGGGAGAAAAAGTAGCCATGGTTGGTGCCAATGGAACAGGAAAAACAACATTGCTAAGAACAATTGTAGGCTTAATACCTTCAGATGCAGGAATAATTGCAATGCAAAAGAATACAACACTTAGCTACCTTCCTCAAGAGCCCGAGTTACCTGCAAACTTAACCATCATGCAAACCCTATTCTCTGCAGACAATGTAATATCTGCAACAATAAAAGCCTATGAAAAAGCCATTGAAAACCCAGAAACAGATGGAGACAATTTTCAATTTTTAATGGATGAAATGACTAGATTAGATGCATGGGATTATGATAAAAAAGCGAACCAAATATTGTCTAAACTTGGCATAACACAAACAGATGTGCTCAATGAAACATTGAGCGGGGGGCAGAGGAAAAGAGTGGCTTTGGCCAAAATACTGCTAGAAAAACCCGACCTAATTCTAATGGATGAGCCCACCAATCACCTAGACTTAGAAGCAATAGAATGGCTTGAAAACCTGCTAACAGCTCATCAAATAACCTTATTAATGGTTACCCACGACAGGTATTTCTTAGATAATGTATGCACAAAAATAATAGAACTTGACCAAGGAAAACTGCATGTACACGAAGGCAACTATGCCTATTTTTTAGAACAAAAATCGCTGCGAATGCAAATAGAAAAAGTTGTGGTAGAAAAAGCTAAAAATCTTCTAATAAAAGAGTTAGAATGGATGAGAAGAATGCCAAAAGCAAGGGGAACGAAGTCTAAATCACGCATTACTGCTTATTATGACTTAAAAGAGATTGCAAGCCAAAATATAGGAGGAACTGAACTGGAAATTGGGGTTCAAGCTAGCCGATTAGGAAATAAAGTTATTGAAATACATAATATTTCGCATGGTTTTAAAGACTTGCCTATTGTCAAAAATTTTACGTTTAATTTTAAAAGAAAAGATAAAATAGGTGTAATTGGCAAAAATGGCATAGGAAAAAGTACCCTATTGGATTTGCTAACACAAAAAATTACGCCAAATAAAGGGGAAGTAATTCATGGTAGCACCTTGCAAATAGGCTATTATACACAACATATTAATAACCTAAACCTAGATAATAGAATCATAGATGAGGTAAAAGAAATTGCTGAGTTTGTTTCATTGGGAAATGGAGATCAGATAACGGTAAGCAAACTGTTAGAAATGTTTTTATTTCCACCAAAAGTGCAGCATACCCCCATTCATAAATTAAGTGGCGGAGAAAAAAGAAGGTTGCAATTATTAAAAGTATTGGTAGCAAGTCCTAATTTTTTAATTTTGGACGAACCTACAAATGATTTGGATATTGATACTTTAAATGTTTTAGAAGATTTTTTATTTAATTTTGAAGGATGCCTACTGTTAGTTTCGCATGACAGGTATTTTATGGATAATCTGGTAGACCAATTGTTGATTTTTGAGGGCGAAGGGCTTATAAAAAATTACCACGGTAACTATACTGACTATAGAGAAAATATAGTAGATGTGGCAGAAGAAAAAAAAGTAGTTGCACCAAAAAGCGCAATAGAAACTGCTAAAAAACAAACTCAAAAAACCAAATTAAGTTATAATGAGCAAAGAGAGTTTGAACAATTGCAAATTGATATTGAAACTATTGAAACATTAAAAACTCAATTGACACTTGAAATGGGCAATCAAATTTCTGATTTTGATATGCTTAATAAGTTAGCGCTTCAAATTGAAGATTGTAATATTAAAATTGAAAAAAAAACAATGCGATGGCTAGAATTGTCTGAAATAATCAATGTCTAAAAATTTATAATTATAAATTTTACGGCACAGGATTGCTGCCATGCCCTCCCCAAGGGTGGCATGATAAGATGCGTTTAACCCCCAAGTAGCTCCCTTTCAATAATCCATATTTATTTAGCGCTTCTATCATATAATTACTGCAGGTGGGCTCATATCTGCATGCCATGGGCAAAAGCGGAGATATGGAATACTTATATACTTTTACCAACAATAGTAAGGGAAAAATAACAATTTTTTTAACTTTCATTGTTAAACTTATTAAAAACTTTTTTCATAGCTGCGTCTATTTCCATGTAAGAAAGTTTGTTAGGAGAAATGTAGGTGATGCCTAATAAATAAAACTTGTCAGACGTACTAATTATTTGCTTATTGAGCCTATAAGCTTCACGCATTTGTCGTTTTATTCTATTTCTATCGGTAGCAAGTTTAAACTTTTTTTTGGAAACAGTAAGTAAAACCTGATTATTAATAAGAGTTTCATTGGTTTGCCAAAATAGCACCAATGGAAAAGATTTTATCGAAAGTTTACTTTTAAATAAAGATTCTATCAACAAAAGAGAACATAACTTTTCGCTTTTAGAAAAAGTAAGTTTATTTGATTTCATGGCTAAAAGCGCATCAAACCGCTAGGGCTCGCTTAGCCTAAATTAGCGTTTGTGTCTATACTCGTCAGAAACAGTAAGTTTTTTTCTGCCTTTAGCTCTTCTAGCGGCAAGAACTTTTCTACCGTTGGCACTAGCCATACGCTCACGAAAACCGTGTTTATTTTTTCTTTTTCTGTTTGATGGTTGGTATGTTCTTTTCATTTTTTTGCTTAAAAGGGCTGCAAATGTAAATAATAATACTCACAAAATAAAATTAGTTCTGATTTTTTTTCAATTTCATAAAGTGGGCAGGTAAAACGCTTACAAATACAGTCAATTTTTTTTGGCGAAGTCCCTAGCTTATTGCAAAAATTATACTTTAATATCTTTAAGAAATGGCAAACTTTGCCTAATATTAGCCACCTCATCTAAATTTAATACAGTACATAAAATAGTTTCTTCATCAATAGCAGAAAGTATTTGTACGCCCATTGGGTTCAAAATCTGAGAATATCCGTTATAAAATAATCCTTCACCATCATTACCTACCCTATTGCATGCCAAAACAAAAGATTGATTCTCTATTGCCCGTGCTTTCAATAAAGTATTCCAATGGATAATTCTCTTTTCTGGCCAACTTGCGATGATTATTGCTGCATCATAATTCATAGTGTTACGCAGCCATTCTGGAAACCTCAAATCGTAGCAAATAAAAAATGCCATTTTAAAACCACCTATGTTTAAAACCAATTTTTGCTCTCCTGGATGAAAAATTTCATCTTCTTTTGCCATTGAAAATAAATAATGTTTATCATAATGCCCCAAAACTTTGCTTTTATCTATCACCATTAACCGGTTATAATATTTGCGCTCAACATCAATAGCCAATGAACCACAAATAATAAACTTATCGCTCCAAAAATGCATCCAATTTAAAATTTTATCAGTATCATTTGGCAATATTTTAGAAACATCCATACTAAATCCAGTTGCAAACATTTCTGGCAAAACCACCAATTTTGTATCTTTTGGCACTTTTTTTAAAATGGTGTCGAGCTTTTCTAAACTAGCTGCAACATTTTGCCAAACTGGCGCAAATTGTATGATTGCAATTGTTATACTTTGCATAAAATATCTGCTGCTTTTAGCAATGTTTCTTCAGATTTAGCAAAACATACCCTAATACATTTATGGTCTAAGTGATCTTTATAAAAAACTGATGTTGGTATAGCCCCTACCAAATGTTGATCAATTAGCCATTCTGCAAAAACAGTATCTTTATCTTGACTAATTTTTGAATAATCAAGTAAAGCAAAATAGGTTGCATAGGGCGCTAAAATTTTAAATCTAGAAGGTTTTAAGGCTTCTAAAAACAACTTTCGTTTATCACCATAAAATTTGGTTAAATTAATTTTATCAGAATAGGTATTTAAATAATCTGTGATAGCATATTGCAAAGGAGAATTGACTGAAAAAACCATAAATTGATATACCTTTCTTATTTCTTTCATCAATGCTTCGGGACCAAGAAGATAGCCTATTTTCCATCCAGTAGCATGCAAAGTTTTACCAAAACTTGATGCAATAATACTGCGTTCAGCCAATTTAGGGTATCTTGCCACACTTTGATGCTCATATCCATCAAAAACTATATGTTCATAAACCTCATCGCTTATTAAAACGATATCTGTATTTTTTATCAATTCTTCTAAATGCCTCATATCCTCTGAATTAAATATTGTGCCTGTAGGATTATTTGGAGTATTGATTAAAATGGCTTTGGTTTTAAAATTTATTAGCTTACGCACTTGTTCCCAATCTATTTTATAAGATGGATGCTGTAAAGTTACATAAATTGGTTTTGCGCCTTGCAGCCTAATGGCAGGTGTATAAGAATCATAAGCCGGCTCGAATATTATAATCTCATCACCCTCATGCAACAGTGCTGTTATGGCAGCATAAATACCAGCAGTAGCTCCAGGCACTATGGTAATTTCCGTATCCGCATTATAATGCTGGCTATACCATTGATAAGTTAGTGAAGATATTGTTTCTCGCAATGAGAATAACCCCGGCATTGGCGCATACTGATGTATATTTGTTTTTTTAAAATAATATTCACATAGCGATAAAAGCGCTTTATCGGGTCCAAAATCTGGAAAACCTTGGGCAAGATTAATTGCACCTTTTTCAGCACAAAGCCTACTCATTTTAGAGAATATACTCTCAGAAACATTGGGCAACTTAGTTTTTATCTCTCCTGTAAATATCGGCATTTATTTGTTGAGCAAATTTAGTTCATTTTATAGTATCAAAAAGTTTTTACTTTAACTTATTTTTCCATTGAGTTAGTTGCAATTCTAAAGTTGAGGATATCCTTTGAGGCCAAAATTTTACATTGCTCTTTACAGCACTTGGGTGAACATAAATAGTGTACCATGCGGCACCACTTGTAAAGGTGTAAGAGGGCCAATTAACAATTTTTTTTAAAACATCATTTGGCAAAATTCCGTTTAGGTTTCCATCTATTATTGCCACTGAACTATCTAATAGTTTAACACTTGATATTGAATGTGTTGCCAATACATTTGCTGGCTTTTTGAGATGTGTAAATTCAAACGAACTTTCATTGGGAGGCATTGCATATAGGTTTAAATTTGCAAATTCACTTTTCGAAATTTGAGCGTAGAGATGATAATAATGCCTAAATAAAATATTAGCATCAGAAAGTTGCTTGCCGGGATAATACCAAAAATTGCCCGAAAACAGCAAAAAAAGCGAAATAAACAACCATTTTTTAGATTTTTCTAGTAAAAAAGCAGCTGAAAGTATGCTTAAAACAAAAAATACAGGAATAAAATAACGGTGTGCAATAGAAAATTTTACGGTTAGCCAAATACCTAAAACCAATAAAATAGAAAAACAAGCATAGAACAGCCACCTTTTATCATTTTTATTTTTAGATAACCATAAAAATGCAAAAACTAATATAATAAAACATCCAAAATCTATCAATCTCCAAATTATAATACCCGCATTTTTTAATAAAACTAAAGAAGTTCCTATCCCCCTAAAATCAGAATATTCAGGTGGAAATATATACCAACCCACAGCCCATTTGTGCCAAATAAGCCATGCACAATATGGAATAAAAGCAGTTGAAAGACGCAATATATCATAAATTAACTTTTTCTCTCTTTTTGCCATTAAAAGGTAAGTTCCTAAAAATGCAAAAACAATTACCAAACCTTCATTATGGATTAAAAGCAACAAGGCTAAACTAGCAATGATGCCCCAAAGATTATTATTTAAATTACTCCATAAAAGAGATAGTGTAAATAAAAACAAAAATATATGAGTATTTAAAGAAATACTAAGGGCCAAAAAAATAGGGTTAAAAGCAATAAGGAGAAGCAAAATATTCTTAAAACCATAAAAAGAATCTATTTTTTTTACTAAAAATAATGCCGCCAATGAAGCAATAAAATTAAAAAGGTGACTCCAAAACAAATCTAGACCAAATATTTTCCACAATGATGCATGTATCAAGGGAATAAATATAGGATGCCCAGGATCAATGCCTTTTGGATAAAACACATTTGAAAAATTATTCTGATAAACAGAAACAGCTAATCTGCTTATAGTAGATTTAGAATCACCATAAAAAGGATCGTTACAAGTATAAATAAAAACTAAAAAATAGGCTGTAACAATAGCTATAAAACATACATTATACTTATCTTTAATTAACATTTTTAATGCTACAATATTAATTAAATTTTTCTGAGTAATTGCAAATTAAACACAACTCTGATATGAATAAACTGAAAAATATTACTTTAAAACAGAAAATTAATAAAACTTAAAAAAACCTATAATTGACTAATAAATAGATTATTTGGTCAAAAAGTTATTGGTGTAAAAGTCTTCTAAATTATTTATCACATCATCAATAACATCACCATCTACTGAGCATAACACCTTATTTTCTAAAAGCCATTGCATAAAATTTTGCCATACATCACGATCCATTTTACCCCATTTTCCATCTTTATGCACCCAAGCATCTTTCAATAAATTTAGGCTGGTAGCGATCATTTTTTCATTACTAAAATTTGGATGATCAACATGCTTGCATAAAAAAGATGCAGCGTCTTCTGAATGCTCTGCTGCATATTTAAAACCACTTTGACTGATGGCCAAAAAATCTTCAACAGATTGAGGATACTCCTCTAATATTGATTCTTTTGTCATTAAAACAGGCGAATAACCATAAGGTATTTTGTAATCTTGAAGTCTAAAAACATTGAGAGCCACGTTATTAAATTGAGCCTGAACACCCTCCCACGGCATAAAAATCCAAGTGGCATCTGCCTTGTTTTTTAGCAAGGTTTCCCATATACCCAACTTGGGTGGATAATCTACTTTTAGCATTCCAAAACCCCCATTATTCCTAATTAATTTTTTTACTATGCAATCCTCAAAACGTGCTTGATAACTTGCATATAGTTTACCATCCATTTTTTTTGGCTCATCAATGCCACTTGATGCAAGAGTAACTATTGCACTTGTATCATACTGAAGCAGCGCTGCAACAGCTTTAACAGCAACTGGCTTGGGGAGGGTGCGATAGCTTAACACACTTTCAGAAGGGGCAATAGCAAAATGAACCATATCGTTGGCCAACATTTTAGCAGGTGTTAGGTGATAATTATTTGTTTCTGGATTAACAAAAGTAATGGATATGCCTGCATCACGATACCAGTTTTTATAAAATGCAATTAAAAATCCTGCATGTAAGGTGTTGGGCGACCAATCCAACGCTATTTTTATTTCTTGCATTAGTCTTCATTAACAAAAACAGCAACAATTTGTTTGAACAATAATTGTAGGATGAATTGCCATTTTGATGAACTATTCTATTATTATTGATGTAAAGTTTTTTAAATTTACGAAATAGAAAAAAATGCAAAAGCGCTAATCTCCAAAATGCTTTATGAAAAATGTGAAAATATTTTTGGCTAAAAAAAAATTATTGATGGCACATTTTAAGTTGCAAAATGGAGGTGTTTTGCTAGATTTATGCACCTGCCAATGCTAACTAGGAAAAATTTAACATTAATAATTTGAGCGTTTTAAACTTAATTTTGTGGATTCAGGTTGAAACGTATAGAAAAAACATTACTGTATAGCACTGTACCGCCACCAGCAAAATTTGCAATACTATAGTCTAGCGAAAATGATTTTAATTGAATGCCCACACCAGCAGATGGCAATAAATAAAGCCTATTTTTATCCCCTTTTGCATTAAGTATTCTTTGATAATTGCCTACACCAGCGCGCAAACAAACTTTTGTATTTTCATTAAAGTTATATCCTGCCTCTAAACCCGTTCTTGGACCAATGCTAAAAAGACCTGTTTTAATCAATGTATTTCTTCGTCCATCAAAAGTAATTTCTGCCGCCATTTCTCCTACAAACTCCATATTGCCTTTTTTAATGGTTTTGCTCACCCCTGTTAGCAACCTTGGTAAACTAATCTCTAAAGAGTTTACAGGTATTTCATTACCAGTAACTGAAAAAATGTCACGCGCATAATCTTTGTTGCCGCCCACTGCCAATTTATCCATATCGAAACGCCAAGCAGTAAAAGTAGAAGTGGCATCATACAAGGTGGCGCCAAAAGCCAGTCCGTTTTTATTGTTTTTTATCAATATACCTAAATCTATTCCAAAACCCCACGCTTTTGCAAACTCTCCACCCCTGCGTCTTATTATTTTAAAATTGGTTCCCCAAGAAAAATCTATTTTTTTATACCCTTTTAATTTTATTTTTTGAGCCATATTGGCATTCATTGCAAAATCTACAGCGCTAAAGGAGCTTACCCTATTGTAATTTATTTCACCATTTTCTATCAAATTGATGGTGTTAAGTATTCCATCTACCCCCATTCTAATAAACGAAAATCCAAATCCGCTATTTTTTTTACCCCCAAATGCTACAGCGCCATAATCATAATTTGCAATGCCTCCAAAATAGGCGGCATGCATAAATGTTGCTTGCAAATTATCTTTTATATTTACCAAGCCAGCGGGGTTCCAATATCCTGCATTGACATCATTGGTATGGCTTACCACTGCCCCCGACATTGCAAAAGCGCGCGCTCCAACACCTATGGTTAAAAAATCATTGGAGTATTTTCGCACATTTTGTGCCGTTACCCCAAATGGGTTTAATGTAATGGCAATGATGAGTATGCTGGCAAATTTGCCTTTATTTCTGATAAAATTTGTGGCAAAATAGCCACTAATGAATCGTTCTGCTCTTTTTTCCATGTTTCCTTAATTCCAATGCGAATATAAACCCTTTGTAATGAATGTGGCAACTTTTCATTGTCTAAATATTGATAAAGCCATTTATGGGTTATAAAATTTTGTAATTTTTCCGAAAAAACTGCCCCATCTTTCATACCGCATTGCTCAAAATGGCCCAATAATTCTGAATGATTAAGTAAAGCCAATTCTGAGTAAAAATCATCTAGGGTGCATAAACTATCTTCCATCAATACCCTATCTATTCCCATTTCTAGCAAGATATGTGCGAGAAAAAATGTTTTAGGTATATTGCCCGCAGGGGTACAATTAATCATGGCGCTAATTTTACTGCACATTTTATCAAAAAAAAGGGCATTATGAAAATGCGTATCCCTAGATAGGTGCATAATTGCTCCTTGATCTAGAGGAAGCATATTTTTTTTTTGAGATGGCTTATACCTTTGATGGACAAAAAATTTTAAAAAATCAGGAAATATCAAACCCAAATGAAACATTGGGTCAGAATGATTTTTTTTATCAAAATGATAATGAGAAAGAAAATTCAAGGTACAAATATACTTAAAAATAAACTTTTTAGCTCACAAAAAAATAAGAAATAAATGTCTCAAAGAGCGCACAGCTGCATTTTAAATATTAAAAATTAGTTTGTGATTTTATCTTACAATATCAACAAGACTAATTGTTATAAATGGTTGCTATCTTACACGGCTATTTTTTATAACTAAAGTAACCCATTCCTTAGCTTGGCTTTTTTTTCAAAACCAAATTTTAATCTTTTTTGATAATATAACTTTGTGTTTAAAATTTTATTAATCTTGTATAATTAATGTAATAGTTGAATAAAACAATTACCAGAAAATGAATCTTTATTAAGAATTGAAAAGCGCTCGATAATATTATATTATTTCAAAGTAATCAAGAATATAGATTGTCAAATTACTTAAAACAAGCTTTAAAATTGCAAAAAGAAATACCATTAGCTACTTTTTTTTTCCTAATTTGCTATTTCTACAAAAGGCCAATTATAATATTAATTTCCGCCAATAAAGCCTTACAAATTTTTATTAGTTTAAGTATTTAAATTAATGTGCCTCTAGCCAGTTATTACCCTCGCCAGCCTCTGCCAACACCGGCACTTTTAAAGGCAAGGCTGTGGCCATTTTCTTTAATATCATAGATTTTAGCGATGTCAATTCATCAGGAAAAACATCAAATAACAATTCGTCATGTACCTGCAAAATCATTTTACTTTTAAAACCCTGTTCTTTAATTGCTGCATGTATTTCTATCATAGCTATTTTTATCATGTCTGCGGCTGTGCCTTGTATAGGCGCATTGATTGCATTTCTCTCTGCAAATCCGCGCACTGTTTGATTGGCCGAGTTAATATCTTTAATATACCTTCTTCTGCCCAATAATGTTTGCACATAGCCATTACTTCGTGCAAAGGCAATGGTATCATCCATATAATCTTTTATGCCAGGAAACTGAATAAAATAGTTGTCTATAATTTCTTTGGCCTCTGTTCTGCTGATACCCAAGTTTTCTGCCAATCCAAAAGCACCTTGCCCATAAATTAAACCAAAGTTTACACTTTTTGCTTTGTAGCGTTGTTCTTTAGTAACTTGATCTATTGCGACACCAAAAACCTTTGCAGCTGTTGCTGTATGAATATCTAAACCAGCTTTAAAAGCTTTTATCATTTCGATATCACCGCTTATGCTTGCCACCACCCTAAGCTCCACTTGAGAGTAATCTGCAGATAATAAAATATTGCCTACTGATGGAATAAAAGCTTTGCGTACCTCTCGGCCCCTAGCGGTGCGTATAGGTATATTTTGCAAATTAGGATTGGTGCTGCTTAACCTGCCAGTTGCCGCCACCGCTTGATTATAGGTAGTGTGTATTCTTTGGGTTGTTTGATTTACCAATAATGGCAAGGCATCTACATAGGTAGATTTTAGTTTTTGCAGCTGCCTAAAATCCATAACGTGCTGCACAATTTCGCTTTTATTGTATAATTTTTGCAATATGTCTTCTCCTGTTTTATATTGCCCAGTTTTTGTTTTTTTAGCTTTAAGATCTAGCTGTAGTTTATCAAATAATATTTCGCCTAGTTGTTTTGGCGAGGCTATGTTAAATTTAACTCCTGCAAGTTTATATATATTTGCTTCTAATGCTACAATTTCTGTGGCAAGGCTTTTTGTATAATTATTTAAAAATCCAACATCAAGGCCAATACCTGCTCGCTCCATATCTGCCAATACGGGTATTAGTGGCAATTCTAATTCGTTAAAAATTGCACCCGCATTTTGGGCTAAAATTAAAGGCTCAAAGGCTTCTTTTAATTGCAAAGTAATGTCAGCATCTTCGGCCGCATAATCTTTGATTGTTTCTAAAGGCACATCTGCCATATTTAATTGCCCTTTGCCTTTTTTTCCTATCAATTCATCTATGCCTATCGTGTTGTAATTAAGGTATTGCTCAGCCAATTTATCCATACCATGTCGCATATCGGGTTCTAAAAGATAGTGGGCTATCATGGTATCAAAAAAGGGTAATTTTAGTTCAATATTTTCATTGCGCAACATTTGATAATCAAATTTTATATTTTGCCCAATTTTTACTGCATTGTTTTCAAATACCGGTTTTAATAGGGCAAGTATTGCTGCGCAATCCTCATTGTTTATAGGAACGTAATAGGCCTCACCTTTTGTTATCGCAAAAGAAATGCCTATGATTTTATCAGTTAGTGTATTTAACCCTGTAGTTTCTGTGTCAAAACAAAAAGTCTTGCACAAAAGTAGGCTATTGGCTAATTTTTCTATTGCATCGAGTTGGGTAACTAAGGTATAATTAACTTTTTGATTACTTATAGTGGTAAGAGGCAACTCGGCCGCCTTGATTACTGCAGCTTGAGCAGCAGAGGGAGCGCCAACCACATTGCCAAATAAATCTGTTTGCAGCACCACCGGCTTTTGATTAAACATACGCTGCGCCATTGTTCTAAATTCTAATTCATTAAAAAGTGTTAAAAGTGCTTCTTCATTATAAGGCTCCAATACATATTTTTCTTCTTCAAATTCGATAGGACTATTTAGGTCAATCGTGGCCAATGATTTGGAAATTAATGCTTGTTCCCTATAATTCTCAAAATTTTCTTTCATTTTACCTTTTAAATCATCCAAGTTAGCGAGCACATTTTCCATACTGCCATAAGTTGCGATGAGTTTTTTGGCTGTTTTTTCTCCCACTCCTGGCACACCCGGTATGTTGTCAGAGGCATCACCCCACAATCCCAATATATCTATTACTTGTTTTATTTCTTTAATTTCCCACTTTGCCAATATTTCATTTACCCCCAATATTTCAGCGCCATTGCCTAGCCGAGCAGGTTTATAAATAATTATTTTATCAGTAACCAGTTGCCCAAAATCCTTGTCGGGGGTCATCATATAGGTCATAAAATTTTTATTAGCAGCTTTTATTGCCAAAGTTCCTATCACATCATCTGCTTCCCAACCTGGAAGCATAATAACAGGTATGTTCATGCCTTCTAATAGTTTAAAAACATAAGGCAAACTTTTTGCTAAATCTTCGGGCATTTCTTCGCGGTGAGCTTTGTAAAAAGAATGCTCTTTTGCCCTATTGGTTTGCTCTTTTGTATCAAAAGCTACTGCAATATGGGTTGGTCTTTGATTTTTTATAACCTCCATCACTGTATTTGCAAAACCATAAATAGCGCTTGTATTCAGCCCATAACTTGTAATTCTCGGGTTTTGAGAAAAGGCAAAAAAAGCACGGTAAACCAAAGCCATGCCATCAAGCAGAAATAATTTTTTTTCTTCCATTTGGGCAAAATTACATTTTTTAATGGATTATCTATTTTTTATCTTTGCAGCAATGAAATTGTTTAACACCCAAGATGGAAACCTATTGAAAAAGCAGATGATTGCTGACAATACCCCTCGTAAAACTATTTCTTTCTATAAATATTGCCCTATCAAAAATGTCGCCTTTTTTAGAAATTATTTATACCACCATTTAGCATTATTAGCGGTAAAAGGCAGGATATATTTAAGTGTTGAAGGCATCAATGCTCAAATTAGCATTGAAATAGAAAATGAGCAACAATTCATAAATTTTTTGAATGACATTGATTTTTTAAAAAATATCCGGCTCAATTCTGCCATTGAAGACAATGGGAAATCTTTTTTTAAACTAAAAATTCAGTTACGCGATAAAATAGTAGCAGATGGCATCACAGACCCCACTTTTAACCCCAGTAATACAGGAAAATACCTAAATGCCCAAGACTTTAACACCATTATTGACCAAGAAGATACCATATTAATAGACATGCGAAATCACTATGAAAGCGAAATCGGTCATTTTAAAAATGCACTTTTACCTAATGTGGATACTTTTAGAGAATCGTTGCCTGTTATTGTAGAAAGTTTGTTAGACAAAAAAGACAAGAAAATTGTTATGTATTGCACAGGTGGAATTAGATGCGAAAAAGCAAGTGCATATATGAAACATAAGGGCTTTGAACAAGTTTATCATTTAGAAGGAGGCATTATTGAGTATAAAAGACAAATAGAAAACTTATCCTTGCCAAATAAATTTTTAGGTAAAAACTTTGTATTTGACGAAAGATTGGGAGAACGAATTGGATCAGAAATTATTGCACAATGCCACCAATGTGGAAATGTTTGCGACACACATACTAATTGCTTAAACGAGGCTTGTCATCTGCTATTTATACAATGTAAAACCTGTGCAGCAAAATACCTCCGTTGCTGCTCTGATATCTGTGCACAAGTTAATACTCTGCCAATAGAAAAGCAAAGAGCGTTAAGAAAAGGTAAAAAAATCGGACAAAATATTTTTAAAAAAGGAAGGGCAGAGTTGCCTTTTATGAAAAAATAAAAAGTCGGCAAAAACTGATTTATTAATATTAGCTATTTCATAGGATAAGCAATAAATTTGGCCGAAAGCTGTAATATTTCTAAATGGATTTACAACTGCGAAAATAAGGGCTCTTTTTATGAAAAACATTGCATAATTTCACTAATCTTTTTACCGTAAAATTGCTTTGGGCATTTTCATAATAAGAATAAGTTCTCATGACTAGTCCTAATTTAATTGCCACATGAAAAAACCATATTAAAACCGTTTTAGCAGCTTTTTCAAAAATTAGTCTTGCAGGAACTAACTGTCGCTGCTCCTTAAGGTATACCGATACTTTTACCAATTGCACCAAAACTTTAAAAATGAATTACCGCTAATATTAGCGCTATTATAGAATTTATTTTTTGCTTCTTCCATCTTAACAATTATTTTTGAATATAATTTTTATGAAATACGTTGTATTTTTAACCCTAATATCATGTTCTATTAATCAGCTTATTGCTCAGCAAATGGATTGAGCAAGAGAAATGTCAAGAAAAGGATTACCCAGAAATGCTGGAATAACTGATCTAATAGAACATCAACAAAATACATATATCTTTGGAAGCAATGGCACCTTCGCAGATTTAGACCCAAGTGAAGGAAAAACAATAATAAATAACTCCTATTTGAATAAGATAGGTGAGCATGACCTATATGTAGCTGTTTAGGATAAAAGTATGTCATTAAAAGCATACGCTAAGATTTTATAGCGGACCATTTAGGTAACATATTTGTTTTAGGCTACTTCAAAAAACGGCCTTTGGATGAATAATCAATCAAACGCTGCTTTAAATGCAACTGCAAGCCACGCAAATAATGGCATTATCACAAATTTAGATTCCACCACAGTTCGAACCTTTGCTTTCATGCGCATAAATGCCACAGATTGCAGTTATATTTCTCATAAAAACACTCAACCTGACGTAAAGGGTGACTCAGCGTAAAGTGTTGCCTAGCGAAAAGGGCGGTCTGACAAAAAGCGCGGTCTGACGAAAAACACTGCCCAGCGAAAAGTCATTCTGAGTGTTGCGCCCTAGCGCAATGTATCGAAGAAGGCTTAAGCGGTATTTTATTTAAAAAATTTAGAAATACCAAGTTCTATTTGACCGCGGTACTGAAATTGGCGTTCATACTGATTGCGGGAAGGAATTGGCAAAAAACTTATGCCTGGCATAAAACTAAATAAATATCCATTGCCAAGATTTGATGTCATTCTTAGCCCTGTTTGAGCGCTAATATTTAACGGACTTCCATCAAAGTTTTCACTTGGCAGATTAAAAACTTTTTTATCATATGCCTTAAAAGAAATAGTTTTTGCGGTATTTTTTTGCATAAAAGTAACATGTAATCCTCCACCAAAAAAAGCAGAAATTGTTAATCCTACTGGCATTCTTTTTATTCTTATGGGTGTTAAAAAATAAAACGGCACTACAATTTGATGAAATTTAAAGGTAAATGCTACATCTTTTTCTACACTTTGAGAAAGGTCTAAGACCTTGCCTACATCATCATGTATTGGGGATAGAAATTTAAGATCTTTTTTGCGTCTGCCCCAACCATAAGATTGATATTGTAACCCAACATATATTTGATCAAATCTTCCAGATTTTTTTACAAAAAAAGCACCAAAACCAGGAGAAAAAAACATTTCTTGATCTTTTTTAATACTATCACTAAAAGATTGCCTGCTGTAGTTTCTAAAAGAAGAGGTGGCAGTAACAAAAGCTCCCGAATAACCTGGAGAGCAGCTTAGTCCGAATTCTGTTTGCCCAAAAATGGGTTTATCAATGGCAAAGACGAGTGCAAAAGCCAATATATATAAGGTTTTTTTTATTTCCATTTTAAAGTGCGAAGATGCAAGAAAAATCTTAAATTTAAAACTATTGATGCAATTCCTAATCCAAAAACAAATCCCCACCATATTCCGCTAAGTCCTAAATTCCCAAATTTAGGCACTGCCAGATAATAACCCAAGGGCACCATAATTAGCCAATAGCTTACAAAAGCTATCATTGCAGGTACTTTCACATCTTTTACTCCGCGAAGCATGTTTAATGCAAGATTTTGCAAACCATCAAACAGTTGAAACGCAGCCGCAATGATCATTAAAGGAACTGCTAATGCCAATAATTCCTTATCCACAGAGTATAATTCTACTAAGGGTTTTCTAAATAAAATTAGCACTAAGCAGAATATTAACTCAAAAAAGATAACCAAAAAACCGCAGGCTAAGGCACTAGACATAATATGAGCCTTGTCTTTTGCTCCAAAGCCATTACCTATCATTATATTAGCAGCAGTAGAAATGCCTGTAATAAACATAAAAGTAATGGAGGCAATATTTAATATAACCTGATGTGCGCTCAATGCCAAATCGCCTAACCAACCTGCAACAATATAACTGGCTGTAAATGCAAAAACCTCTAAAAATAGTTGTGCACCAATGGGCAAACCAATGGTTAAAATCTCCTTACTTGTAACTATGAAACTTGTAGCTTTTTTATACCTTTTTCTAATACTAAGTACAATACTATTATTATAACAATATAAAATAGTAAGCAGACACATCATAAACCTAGCAATTACTGTGGCATAGGCAGAACCAATAAACCCATAACTGGGTATAAAATAATATCCAAATATAAACCATTTATTTAAAAAATAATTGAGCACTAAGCAAATAAACGTGATAACCATATTGGGTATAGTTTTACCTAATCCATTCAAAAAACTTCCATAAAGTGTGCTCAACAGTAGAAAAGGGGTACTAATATTTATAATGTTCAAATAATCAATTGCTAATTTATTTACAGTATCAGGTTGCTGAAAAATGCTAAAATTAGAAGTCATTAAAAAAATAAATGCCCCCAATATGATGGTAATAGGAATGAGCAACAATCTACCAATTTTGATATAACGCCAGCTTTGCCTCAGTTCTTTTGCCCCATCGTCTATTGAAACTAAAGAGGTAATACCATACAAAACGCCAAAGCCAATAATCATAACCAAAAAAAATAAAGAATTTCCCAAACCACAAGCTGCTTGACATACAGTGCTTATCTTACCGACCATAATGGTATCTGTGGATCCCATGAGCACAAACCCAAGCTGACTTATTACCACAGGACTGCCAATAACAAGGGCTTTTTTAATGTAAGAAAATGATAAACCCATTACAGATACTATTTTACCATTTTTTTTGCAATTGCTGTGGTAGAATATCCTGCTACCAATTCTATGGTTTCTACACGACCTCCGTAAGCAAGCACCTCCTTTGCGCCCACTATATCTTTTAATTTATAATCTGATCCTTTTACTAAAATATCTGGGGTTAATAATTTAATTAATTCTAACGGAGTAGCTTGATTAAATAGGATGACCGCATTTACAAATAAAAGTGCGCTTAAAACCAAAGCCCGGCTACTTTCATCTTGTAAAGGTCTATTTGGGTCTTTTTGCTGCGCTTCAACAGAATAATCATCATTTAACCCAATAATCAAAATATCGCCTAACAAAGCTGCCTTTGCCAAATATGTAATATGTCCTTTGTGTAAAATATCAAAACACCCATTTGTAAAAATAACCGTTTTGTTAGCTTTTTGCCAAATTGCTCGTTGCAACACCAATGACTGAGTATCTTTGTAAAACTTGGATTCTAAGAGCTGTAAATAATTCATTTAAATTAATTTTCTTTTCTCGATGGCTATCATAAGCAAAGAGATAGACCCTAAAATGACAACCAATATTATATTTGCACTTAAAGAAGCGGATGAAATTAATTTTGCATTTGCATTGCTAAGTCCATAAATATTTTCCATTCCAATAATAACAAGCGCCAATGCTCCGGCTCCTCCTGGCGCGGGAACTATCATTCCTATGCTTGCAAAAACCAATGCTGTTAAACCCACTATTGGCATAAAGCCAGATGTAAAATCAAAACAGAAAAAAACGGAATAGGTCATCATCCAATAACAAATCCAAATTCCCAATGTATAGAAAACAAAAAGCAAGGGTTGTTTTAAATTTTTTATACTCATTAAACCAGATAAAAAACCATCAAGCGTGTTCAATATTTTTTTTCCCATTGGCAATTTTGCAAAAAAATTTCTACCATTTTTGGCAGATACAAGCCAAAGTAAAAACACAAAAATGCTTGCCAAAACAAACAATACAATAATACCAAAAATACCTTTACTAATAATGGGCTGTATTAAATAATCCATCAAAAAACCACCTAATAGGTCTATTTGTAAAATAAAAGCAAAAAATATAGCAATAATTAAGCAGCATAAATCCAATACACGCTCTGTAATTACAGTACCTATTAATACATTAATAGGTACCTTATCCGTTTGATTTATAACTGCACAACGCGCAACTTCGCCACCTCGGGCCGTAACTAAATTAAAAAGATAGCCAATCATTACACTATAAAAACTTCGCCAATTATTAATGCTATAGCCAAGAGGCTGCACTGCTAAATTCCACCTTAATGCTCTAAAAGAGTGGCTAACCACCGCTATACAAATGCTTATAAATAACCAAATAAGATTTGCATTTTGAAGCCCTTTGCGTATTTCATCAAAATTAGTGTTTCTAAAAGCCAAGTAAATAAGTAATATACTGATACCTACAAAAAGGGCGGTTTTTATTGCGCTGCTTCTATTCAAAATTTACTTTTTGCTAAATTTGATTGGCACTGTTGGGAAAAATAGCCCAAGGTTTAAAAGTTTTAGCCGCCTCAAAATCCATGATGGCAAAAGACATAATGATTAAAATATCGCCAATTTGCCCGCGCCTTGCTGCAGCTCCATTTAGCCCAATAATACCTGAGCCTCTTTTGCCTTTAATAATGTAGGTTTCAAAACGCTCGCCATTATTATTGTTTACAATCATTACTTTCTCGTTTGCAATAAAATTAGCGGCATCCATCAAATCCTCGTCTATGGTGATGCTGCCCGTATAGTTTAGCTCAGTTTGGGTAAGTTTTGCAGCATGAATCTTAGATTTTAGTACTTCTATTTGCATGAATATTGGTCGCAAAGATACCCTTTTTGTCTGTTTTTTGTATTAAAATTACAATAAAAATAATCATGTGCTATTCGGCTTCAAAAAATAAATGAAAAACTAGAAAAGCAAAATATTAAAAAAAATTTGTAATTTTGAAGATTGATTAATCAAATATGAAAGTGAGAATTAAAGGAAACACCTTGCGCTATAGGCTAACAAAAACCGAAGTTGCAAAACTAGCTGCAGAAGGCAAGGTGATTGAGCAAGTTCAATTTAATGAGCAAACTCTATCCTATCAGCTTGTAGTCAGTGACTTATACCCTAATCTGCATGCCTCATTTAATAACAACATCATTACTATTTTTTTTCCTTCAGCAAAAACAATTCAATGGAGAGATGGGGAGCAAGTGGGACACTTTTTTGATATGCCAATTGCCAATCAACAAACCATGTTTTTGCTTGTAGAAAAAGACTTTGTGTGCCTAGATGAGACCCACGAAGACCAAGGCGATAATTACCCCAACCCATTATTGAATAAGAAATAATTGAATACTACTAAATAAATCTCAAAATCTAAAGTAAACTTTTTCAAAATACAAAAAGCTATGGTATATAAAAAAAATGAGCAATGAACGAAGAAATACTATTTAAAGAAAAACAAAGAGTGAGGCAATGGTGGATACGGATTCCATTGTTGTTTTTACTTACATTTATGTTTTATGCTGTAATAAAACAAATTATTTTTGACATACCTGTGGGTGAAAAACCTGCCCCAAATTGGGTATTGCTAATGATATTTGTTATTATTTTTACCTTTTGTGTATTGCTTTATATGCTTACTTTAAATACATCAATCACCAAAACGGGTATAGAAATACGATTTTTGCCATTTATAAATAAAATGATTCCTTGGCAGGATATTAATTCTGCTGAAGTGTTAAAATATAGTTTTGTTGGATATGGGATGAGATTGAGCCTCAAATATGGAACAGTTTACAACATTTCAGGCAATATGGGATTGCTATTGATCACCAACAGGGGCAAAATATTATTGGGCACACAAAAGGCAGCTGAGTTAGATAAAATAGTAAAGGATATTTTTATTAGAAAGTGAATGCACATTACTAAAAATAAATAAATTTAACCTATGGGCACAAAAAAATCCATTACATTGGCTCCAAATCCTGAGCCACCTGAAAAATTCACTGGTTTAAAACTAGGCAAGCCTAAGAATGTAGCTGCCGGATTATCTGCTGTAGTTTCATCTGCAAAACATGTTTTTAGCGAAATGGGCATTGCTAGAGGGCTAAAGGCCCTAAGTAATCTAAATCAAAAAGGGGGCATTGACTGCCCTGGCTGCGCATGGCCAGACCCTGATGACGAAAGGAGTAAAATTGCTGAATATTGTGAAAATGGAGCAAAAGCAATTGCAGAGGAGGCTACAAGTAAAAAGTTATTGCCTACGTTTTTTGCAGAAAATAGTGTAATAGACCTTGCCAAACTCTCTGATTATGAAATTGGTAAAAAAGGCCGAATTGCCCAACCTATGTATTTGCCAAAAGATGCTAGCCATTATCAAGCAATCTCGTGGGACAAAGCTTTTGAAATTACCGCCACACATCTAAACAATCTTGATAGCCCAAACCAAGCCGTATTTTACACCTCTGGCAGAACCAGCAATGAAGCAGCCTTTCTGTACCAATTATTTGTAAGAAAATATGGCACCAATAACCTACCCGACTGCAGCAACATGTGCCACGAAAGTAGCGGCTTGGCCCTAAGTGAAACAGTGGGCATTGGCAAAGGCTCTGTAAAACTTGAAGATTTTTATCAAACAGATGTAATAATAATTCTTGGTCAAAATCCTGGCACAAACCACCCAAGAATGTTAAGTGCATTGCAAAAAGCAAAAGAAAATGGGGCTACCATTATTTCTGTAAATCCTATTGTAGAAACAGGGTTGCTCAACTTTAGTAATCCACAAGAATTAAAAGGAGCTTTGGGGATAAAAGCAAAGCTGACTGACATTTATTTACAAATAAAAATAAATGCGGACATGGCATTGATGCAATCCATTATTTATTTAATGCTGCAACGAGAAAAAATTGCACCAAACACCGTTTTCAACTATCCATTTATTGATGAAAAAACGCATGGATTTAGAGAATACCTCTCGCATATTGAGCAATTAGACTTAGAAAAACTAATTTCTCAAACCGGTATCACCAGAGCAGAAATTGAACAAGTAGTTGAAATTCTTTGTAAAAAAGAAAAAATAATAGCTTGTTGGGCCATGGGGCTAACACAGCATAAAAACGCAGTCGACACTATAAAAGAAGTAGTCAATTTACTATTACTCAAAGGCAGTATTGGAAAACCAGGTGCAGGCACTTGTCCAGTGCGTGGGCACAGCAATGTGCAAGGCGACAGAACAATGGGCATTTTTGAAAAACCCAGCGAAGCTTTTTTAGACAATTTAAAAAATGCATTTAATTTTGAGCCACCACGTAAACACGGATACGATGTGGTAGAATGCATAGAAGCAATGCATAAAGAAAAGGCAAAAGTGTTTTTTGCTATGGGCGGCAATTTTTTATCTGCCACTCCAGACACGCTGTATACAGCTGCAGCCTTGCAAAAGTGCGATTTAACTGTGCAAGTAAGCACAAAACTAAATCGAAGCCACCTTATTCACGGTAAAGAAGCATTAATCTTACCTTGTCTTGGAAGAACAGATAAAGACTATCTTAACGGAGAATTACAATTCGTAAGTGTAGAAAACTCAATGGGAATAGTTCATCAATCTAAAGGAAGTTTAAATCCAATTTCTAGTCATTTGTTAAGCGAGTCTTCCATTGTGTGCAAATTAGCCAAAGCAACTTTAAAATCTACAGATATCCAATGGGACCTATACCTAGAGCATAATGACAATATTAGAGACAGCATAGAATCATGTATTCCTGGGTTTAATCAATACAATGAGCGGGTTAGAATTCCTTCAGGATTTTATTTGCCAAACGGGGCAAGAGACAATATGTATTACACCAACAACAATAAAGCGAATTTTAGCTGTGTTGTTTTTGATGAAATTGTTCTTAAAAAACAAGAATTACTCATGATGACAATCAGAAGTCATGATCAATTTAACACCACAATTTATGGTTTGGATGATCGATACCGTGGTATTTACAATGAACGAAGGGTAATTTTGATGAATATAGAAGATATTTCTGACTTAGGATTTAAAGAAAAAGACATCGTAGATATTTATAATTTTCATGGCAATGTGGAACGTGTGGCACACAAGTTTATTATATTAGCGTATAACATTCCAAAAAAGTGCGTGGCAACTTATTTTCCCGAAGCCAATGTATTAGTGCCTATTAATAGTACCGCAGACCGCAGCAATACTCCAACTTCAAAATCGGTGGTTGTGGAATTAAGAATACTTAATTGAGGCAATGAAAAATGATTAAAAATCAGGGGCAACTTTAAAGGCATTTTAGTTGTCTGTAAATCAAATAAATACAGCCATGAATAAAAACCTACAACTATCTTTTATTTGCATACTGCTCATTGCAAATACTACTAATCTAACAGCAAAATGTTTACCCTATGCATCCCTGCGTGCGGGCTGGACTTTTGCCAATAAAGATTGTAAATACACTTTTACTGCCAATACAATGATTGATTCTAATTGCTTTTCTTTTGCTTGGTATAGCGGCAAAACACTTTTGGGCACTGGAAAAACATACACTACAACTTTTTCTACAAATGATACGACAGAATATAAATTAGTGATAAAAAATCTATGCGATACTTCTTGCAAAGACACTAGTATTCTTAAAAAAATAGGTTACAAATGCGGCACAAAATGCAATTGGAATGCTAAAAAAGCAGGCTGGACTTTTGCCAATAAAGATTGCAAATACACTTTTACTGCCAATTCAATGATTGATTCTAATTGCTTTTCTTTTGCTTGGTATAGCGGCAAAACACTTTTGGGCACTGGAAAAACATACACTACAACTTTTTCTACAAATGATACGACAGAATATAAATTAGTGATAAAAAATCTATGCGATTCTACTTGCGTTGATACTAGTATTGTTAAAAAAATAGGTTATAACTGCGGCACTAAATGCAATTGGAATGCTAAAAAAGCAGGCTGGACTTTTGCCAATAAAGATTGCAAATACACTTTTACTGCCAATTCAATGATTGATTCTAATTGCTTTTCTTTTGCTTGGTATAGCGGTAAAACACTTTTGGGCACTGGAAAAACATACACTACAACTTTTTCTACAAATGATTCGGCAGAATATAAATTAGTGATAAAAAATCTATGCGATTCTACTTGCGTTGATACTAGTATTGTTAAAAAAATAGGTTATAACTGCGGCACTAAATGCAATTGGAATGCTAAAAAAGCAGGCTGGACTTTTGCCAATAAAGATTGCAAATACACTTTTACTGCCAATTCAATGATTGATTCTAATTGCTTTTATTTTGCTTGGTATAGCGGTAAAACACTTTTGGGCACTGGAAAAACATACACTACAACTTTTTCTACAAATGATTCGGCAGAATATAAATTAGTAATAAAAAATCTATGCGATTCTACTTGCGTTGACACTAATATTGTTAAAAAAATAGGTTATAACTGTGGCACTAAATGCAATTGGAATGCTAAAAAAGCGGGCTGGACTTTTATAAAAAAAGATTGTAAATATATTTTAGAAGCTACAAACTTAAAAGATAGTTGTACAACATATACTTGGCTAAACTTTGGAAAAGTAATAGGCACCGACAGAATTTTAACTTATGACCATAAAGGAAAGGACTCTGTAGAAATATGTTTAAAACTGAAAGACACTTGTAAGAATTGTGATACGTTTATTTGTAAAACATTATTTAAGCCTTGCCCAGTTGGAATGGATAAACGATTTAACCAAAGCGAGGATATTAAAATATATCCAAACCCATCAAATTCAGGATTTGAAATTGAGAAACTGATTGGTAAAAAATTTACTTTAACAATCTTTAACATTATGGGTTCAGAGGTAAAAGTGCAGCAAACCGAAAACACAAATAGTGTTTTTATAGACACCAAATCCTTGAGCAATGGTATATATTTTATTCAATTAAACTTTAATACAACACTCCAAACTTTAAAAATAGTTGTTCAACACTAAATCAAATTCATAAAGTTTGTTATAAATTGATATTAAAAATTTATGCCACAAAAGTATTAGTATTTAAAGGCTTAGTATTTACAGAATATAATAAAAATGTTTATTACTGGCAAAGGATTGTATTAATTAGTTGAATGTGATTTAGAATAATTGATAAATTAATAGAGTAGTAACAAATATCGATTTATAGAATTTGGTGTTTTATAATCTAATAAAAACGTTTGTGGATTATAAAAAATGCTCCTTTAAGCAATTATTTTAAATAAAATAAAGCCCTAACTAAATATATTTTGAAACAAAAACAAAAAATATTTGTAAAACTATAACTAATATTGCAATATTGCAATATTAATATAAAGTGATGGGTACTACCAAAACAGAACATTTTACAGATAATCAAAACACAATTGCATTAATTGCCAAAGCATTAGGACACCCTGCCAGAGTGGCAATTATAGAGTATCTAATGACGGTTGATGCTTGCATTTGTGGCGACATAGTAAATGAGCTGCCCTTGGCGCAGCCAACAGTTTCGCAACATTTAAAAGAATTAAAATCTGCTGGACTAATTAAAGGAAACGTAGAAGGAAATGCCATTTGCTATTGTATTGATGAAAAAGCAATAGAAAAACTTAGTGCATATTTTGCAAACGTAACCGCTAAATTGGCAATTAAGAAGTGTTGTTGATTCCAAGTAGGCAATAGCTAGATATAATGAATACTCAAAAAAATGAAATTATCCGAAATAAAAAACCACCTAAGCGCTGCAGAAACAGTAAATTTTGAACTTCAAAATGGCACTATGGTGCCTCAACATTTTCACGTTACCGAAGTTGGCGTTGTAACCAAACATTTTATAGATTGTGGCGGAATAGAAAGAAATGAAAAAGTTGCAAACTTTCAACTTTGGGACGCTAACGACTTTGAACATCGTTTAAAACCTCAAAAATTATTAAATATTATAAGGCTTTCTGAAAAGATTTTGGGAATGAAAGATTTAGAAATTGAAGTAGAATACCAAGCCGAAACTATAGGCAAATATGATTTAGATTTTAATGGAAAAAACTTTGTTCTTGTGGCAAAAAAAACGGCTTGTTTAGCTGCTGATGCTTGCGCACTTCCCCAAGAAAAACTGAAAGTTAAATTAGCAGAAGTTATATACCAAAACGCTTGTAAACCAGGCGGAGGATGTTGTTAAAAAATTATGACTGCTAATAATTGTGCCCCAGAGGTAGAAAGAAAAAAACTGAGTTTCTTAGACCGATTTTTAACCCTATGGATTTTTGTTGCCATGGCAATAGGGGTTTTAATAGGTTATGCTATTCCTTCTAGCAGCAATTTTATCCATTCTTTTTCTAACGGAACAACCAATATTCCTTTAGCAATTGGCCTAATTTTAATGATGTATCCGCCCCTCGCAAAAGTAAAATATGAACAAATTGGCGAAGTGTTTAAAAACATAAAAGTACTTGGTGCTTCCCTATTTTTAAATTGGATTATTGGCCCCATTCTTATGTTTATTTTAGCGCTTACTTTTCTTCAAGGCTACCCAGAATATATGGTAGGTTTAATTTTAATTGGTTTGGCTAGATGCATTGCAATGGTAGTTGTTTGGAACGATTTGGCAGACGGAAACCGAGAATATGCAGCAGGATTAATTGCCTTAAATAGCCTTTTTCAAGTTGCATTATACAGTGTTTATGCGTATATTTTTATTACTGTGCTTCCCCCAATTTTTGGCTATAAAGGTTTTGAAGTAAATATTAGCATTGGTCAAATTGCCGAAAGTGTGGGCATCTATTTAGGAATTCCTTTTGCTTTGGGAATTATTAGCCGTTTCTCCCTTATTAAATTAAAGGGTGAACAATGGTTTCAAGATAAATTTGTGCCATTTATATCACCCATTACCTTAATTGCACTTTTATTTACCATTGTAATAATGTTTAGTTTAAAAGGAGAACTTATTGTGCAAATTCCATTAGACGTGGTTCGCATTGCGATTCCATTAGTTATATATTTTGTGGTTATGTTTGTAGTAAGTTTTTTTATAGGAAAATACTTTGGTGCAGATTATTCCAAATCTACAGCAATTGCATTTACTGCAACAGGAAATAATTTTGAATTGGCCATTGCGGTTGCCATTGGTGTTTTTGGCATAAACAGCGGCCAAGCATTTGCAGGCGTTATAGGGCCTTTGGTAGAGGTGCCCGCATTAATTGCATTGGTAAATGTTGCCTTTTGGTTTAGAAAAAAATATTTTACTCAAACTTTATAAAAAAAAATGAGAATAGCGTTATTCAGCGACATCCATTCTAACCTTCCGGCATTAGAAGCATTTTTTAAAGACCTTGAAACCACAAAACCCGATGCCATTTATTGTTTGGGAGACTTGGTTGGTTACAATATTTGGCCAAATGAAGTAATAAATGAAATAAAAAAAAGAGGCATTCCAACCATTGCAGGAAATTATGATTTTGGGGTGGGCAGAACTTCGGAAGATTGCGGCTGCGCCTACAAATCAGACGAAGAAAAAACAATGGGCAGTAAGTCTATTGCATTTACAAACCAATTAATTAAGTCTGAAGAACGCCACTATTTGCGCACACTTCCTGCTCATATTCAATTAGAATACCAGTTAAACAAGGACCATTTATTCTTATTAATGGTACATGGCAGTCCACGAAAAATAAACGAATATTTATTTGAAGACCGCGAGGTAAAAAGCATGTTGCGCATATTTGAAACTGCAAATGCCGACCTTTTGTTTTTTGGACATACTCACAAACCCTATCACCGTATTTTTGAATATTACATTAAAGGACAAACTGCATTTCGCCATGCCATTAATATAGGGTCGATTGGCAAACCCAAAGACGGAGACCCAAGAGGTTGCTATGGTTTAATTACCTTAAACGAAAACAGTTGCAAGTTTGATAAAGACAGCATAAAAGTTGAATTTATACGCGTAGCATACGATGTAGAAAAAGCTGCTAAAGCAATAGAAGAAAGCACTTTACCAAATGCCTATGCCGAAATGTTGCGAAAAGCATATTAAGAACCAAAAATCCACATTGGTAAAATTTACCATTTGAAGTTGCGTTTTTTGGAATTTATCTTTTAAAATCAATTTTTTTAAATACCTATCCAACTAATTATGTACTTTTGGGGGGGTTTTAGACATCCTGCCATTTTATGTTTTTAATGGCTAATGCAAAACGAAATTATTTTAATAAACATGAACGAAATTATATGCCCAAATTGCCAAAAAGCTTTTAAAGTGGATGAAGCTGGCTTTGCCGAAATTCTTAAGCAGGTTAAAGATCATAAATTTGAAGAAGAATTGCAAACTAGATTAAATCTTGCTGAAAAAGATAAAGAAAGTGCAGTTAGTTTAGCGGTAGCTAACGTTAAAAATTCTCTTCAGGAAGAACTTACAAACAAAGAAAAAGAATTGATTCATTTTAAAGCACAAAGTGATAAAAATTTAATAGAACAATTAACAGAAAAGGATACGCTGTTAGCAAATTTGAAAGCAAAAATTGAAAATGCTGACAATGATAAAAAACTTTCGGTGGCGGATGCTATTCAAAAACTCGAAAGCGAAAAAATTGAAAAAGATAAAGAGATTGCTCAATTAAAAGCAACCAACGAAATAGCATTAGCTAAAAAATTATCTGAAAAAGAATCAACAATTATAGAATTAAATTCTAAAATTAATAGTCTTGATATTGAAAAAAAATTAGCTGTTAATGAGGCTGTCAATTTAGTAGAAAAACAAAGAGACGATTTAGCCAATAAATTAATACATAAAGAAACAGAAACACAATTGCTTGAAAAATCATTAAATGAAAAATTTAGTGATAAAATGAAAGTTAAAGAGGAAGAAATTAGAATGAAAGAAGAGGAGATTTTACGATTAAAAGATTTTAAATTAAAACTATCTACTAAAATGGTAGGAGAAACGCTTGAACAACATTGCGAAATAGAATTTAATAAGCTTCGTTCAACGGGCTTTCAAAAAGCATATTTCGAAAAAGACAATGATTCAAAGTCAGGCAGTAAAGGCGATTATATTTTTAAAGAATCAGACGGGTTGGGCAATGAAATTATTTCTATTATGTTTGAAATGAAAAATGAAGGGGATGAAACCGCAACAAAAAAAAGGAATGAAGATTTTTTTAAAGAGCTAGATAAAGATAGAATGGAAAAAAAATGCGAGTACGCTGTGCTCGTAACCCTTTTAGAAGCTGATAACGAGTTGTATAATGCAGGAATTGTGGATGTTTCGCACAAATATGATAAAATGTATGTGGTAAGACCTCAATTTTTTATTCCAATTATTACACTTTTAAGAAATGCAGCAATGAATTCTTTACAATATAAAGCAGAACTTAATTCAATTCGAAATCAAAACATTGACATTACTAATTTTGAAGACAACATAAATATTTTTAAACAAGGTTTTGCAAAAAACTATGAATTAGCCAGTAGACAATTTAAAACTGCAATGGAAGAAATAGATAAATCTATAGACCACCTGCAAAAAACTAAAGAATCCTTATTATCTTCTGTCAATAATCTAAGAATAGCAAACAATAAAGCCGAAGATTTAACCATCAAAAAATTAACAAAAGGTAATCCTACCATGACCGCAAAATTTAAAGAATTAAATACTGAATCCGAATAAAATCAAGCGAGTATTTGGAGCTAGAATAAATTCTTAGATCTCTTTTCTCATTCTAGCAACAGGTATCTCCATTTGCTCTCTATATTTTGCTACCGTTCTTCTAGCAATGCTATATCCTTTCGTTTTTAGTATTTCCATCAAGGCCTCATCTGGCAAAGGCTTCTTTTTATGCTCATTTTCTATTGCATTTTTGAGTATTTTTTTTACTTCTCTATTACTCACTTCTTCACCCGCACTATTAGTTATAGCTTCCGAGAAAAAAAACTTCAAAGATATTATTCCAAAATCCGTTTGCACATATTTACTATTTGCTACCCGAGAAATGGTTGATATATCCATTTTAATATCCTCTGCGATATCTTTTAAAATCATCGGTCTTAACTCAGTCTCATCGCCATCTATAAAAAAGTCATGCTGTCTATGCACAATTGCTTCCATTGTTGCCAATAAGGTATTCTGTCGTTGCTTTACACTGTCTATAAACCACTTTGCTCCGTCTAATTTTTGCTTAATATATTGGGTAGCATCCTTTAAGCCTTGATCTTTTTTTTGCGATTTATCATAGGCATCTAGAGTTTCTTTATAAGATCTCGATATTTTTAACTCTGGCGCATTGCGTGAATTTAGATTTACTTGCAATATACCCTCTTCTTCTGAAACAATGAAATCTGGTACAATATAATCTGTTTTAACCATAGAAAATGATGTTTGCCCGGGTCTTGGGTTAAGCCTAACAATCTCTTTCATAGCTGCTTTTAATTCATCCTCGCTTATTTTCATCCCTGCAAGTATTTTTTTGTAATGTTTTTTTCCAAAAGCCTCCATAAAGTCATTGATTATAATCAAGGCATGATCAATAGCTTTATTATTTCCAGTATCTTTTTTATACAATTGCAGCAATAAACACTCTTGCAAACTACGTGCACCTATCCCTGCAGGATCAAAATTCTGAATTTTTACAAGCACCTTTTCCAACTCATCTTCTGTTGTTTGAATATTTTCTTTAAAGGCAAGATCATTTACAACTGCTGCTAATTCTCTTCGCAAGTAGCCATCTTCTTCTAATTGTCCAATCAAATATATAGCCAATTCCTCATCCCTTTCTTTAAGCAAAGAGCTTTTAGCTTGACTTGTTAAATATTCATAAAAACTAATGTTTTCAGAAATTGGTATCTCCTTATTGTCTTCCTCATTATAATCCTCGCTTAAATGAAAAGCTGCACGATCTCCACCATCATCATTGCTCAAATAATCATCTATATTTAAGGTATTCATACCTGCTTCTTCGGCATTATAATCATCATTTTCTTCTCTCAAATCTTCTTTTTGCTCTCCAAATTCATCCTCGTTCCCTTTTTCTAGTGCGGGATTATCTAGCATTTCCTGATCTAGTTTTTGCTCAAAATCTAATGTATTCATCTGTAACAGCTTGATAAACTGTATCTGTTGAGGAGATAATTTTTGCGATAATTTTTGACTTAATCCTTGTTTCAGCATCTTAGTATTTTAGCTTAATTTTGCAGTACAAATTTACAACATGTATATCAAAGAATTATCATCAAAGTTAGAAGAAATTGTAACACTTAAAGGTTGGGTAGCAAATAAGCGTGAAAGCAAAGGCCTTGTATTTATTATTTTAAGAGATGGCACAGGGCTATGCCAGTGCATTGTGGATGCCAATTTAGTAGATAAAACTGTTTTTGAAAACGCCCAGAAACTTAGCCTAGAAAGTAGCTTGGCAATTACAGGCAAAGTGGTAAAAGATGAGCGCCAAGTTGGCGGATACGAATTACAAACAATTCAACTCGCTATTTATCAAATAGCAGAAGAGTATCCTATCTCTAAAAAAGAGCATGGGGTAGACTTTTTGATGGATAATCGTCATTTATGGCTGCGCAGTAATAGACAATGGGCAATTATGAGAATAAGAAATGGAATTATTTTTTCAATTCATCAGTTTTTGCAAGCTGAAGGATTTGTGCAAATGGATGCACCTATTTTTACCGGAAATGCCTGCGAGGGCACTTCTAACCTTTTTGAAAGCGATTATTATGGTGAGCCCGCATACCTTTCGCAAAGCGGACAGCTTTATGGTGAAGCTATGGCTATGGCTATGGGGAAAATTTATACTTTTGGCCCAACTTTTAGAGCAGAAAAAAGCAAAACAAGAAGGCATCTTACAGAATTTTGGATGATTGAGCCCGAAATGGCTTTTTACGATATTTTTGACAATATGGATTTGATTGAACGTTTTTTAAAATTTGTGATAAATAACGTAATCCAAAATTATGAAACAGAATTGCTACTGATAGGAAGAGATATTGAGAAACTAAAAAATGCCACCCTCAATTTTAAAAGACTTACCTACACAGAAGCTGTAGATATAATAACTGGAAAAGTAGAGGTAAATGGATTGCAAACCATTAATGTATTGAAACAAGATTTAGCAGAAAAAGAAATAGAAAAAGCAAATATTACCAAAGAAATAGACGAAAGAACAAAAAAAATAGCCGTTCAAGGCATAAAAAAAGGCGAAATAAACTTTAATCTTCAAAAAATAGCAGAATTAAAAAACAAACTTAAAGACATTGAAGAAGATTTAAGAAATATACCCGAATGGATTAATTCTGCTCAAGATTTTGAATATGGCAATGACTTTGGCGGCAGTGACGAAACTGTGCTTACACGAATGTTTGAAACCCCTATTATGGTATATGATTGGCCACACGAGGTAAAAGCATTTTACTTAAAAAGAAATCCTGATAATCAATCTTTAGCAAGAGGAGTAGATGTATTGGCACCTGAAGGTTATGGAGAAATAGTTGGCGGTGGAGAAAGAGAAACTGACCAACATTTATTGCGTGAAAAAATCACAGAACATAATTTGCCGATGGATGCTTTTGAATGGTACCTAGACTTGCGCAAATACGGATCTGTTACCCATAGCGGCTTTGGCTTAGGCCTAGAGCGATTAGTGGCTTACGTTTGTAAATTGCCGCATGTTAGAGAAACAATCCCTTTTCCTAGAATGTATGGCAGGCTTTTACCATAATTATGAATTGTTTTTTAAAGAATTTAATTCTATTTTTACTAAAATTTAACAAATATTGAGGTTATCCAAGATAATTTTAGTTTTTTTGCGCTCAATAAAAATTAGTTTTATTAGATTATGTTAAATATAGTATTATTTGGACCCCCAGGTGCTGGAAAAGGAACACAATCAGTAAAATTGGTAAAGAAATATAAACTTGTGCACCTTTCTACAGGAGATATTTTTAGACAAAATATGGCGCAAGAGACCGAATTAGGATTATTGGCAAAAGAATATATGTGCAAAGGCAATTTAGTTCCAGATAATGTAACCATTAATATGCTGCAAGCAGAGGTAGAAAAACACCCAAATGCTTATGGTTTTATATTTGATGGCTTTCCACGCACTATTGCGCAAGCAGAATCATTAGATATTTTTTTGAATACAAAAAAAACAGACGTTAAACTTATGCTTGCCTTAGAGGTGAGTGAAGAAGAATTGGTGAAAAGGCTGCTAAAAAGAGGCGAGGAAAGCGGGCGGGCAGATGATGCTGATAAAGAAATTATTATAAATAGAATAAAAGTGTATCATGAACAAACTGCTGTGGCAGCGGGATACTACGCTAAACAAAATAAATATTTTCCAATAAATGGTGTAGGCAGCTTGGAAAAAATATTCAATAGCCTATGCAAAGTAATGAATAGATTTATATAGCTAATTGCCTACTGCAATGCTATTTCTCAACGAAAAATTAACCCTTAACAAAACAAAAACAATGGCTGACTCTAATTTTATAGACTATGTAAAAATAAACTGCAGAAGTGGCAAAGGCGGTGCAGGAAGCCATTCCTTTTTTAGAGATAAACTAAACAGCAGTGGCGGCCCCGATGGAGGTGATGGCGGCAGAGGTGGAAATATTATTTTGCGTGGTAATGCACAAATGTGGACCTTGCTGCATTTAAAATTTAGAAAACACATTATTGCAGACCCTGGCAAACCAGGCGGTAAAAGCCGCAGTACAGGCAAATCTGGGCTAGATATTATTTTAGATGTTCCCCTAGGCACAATTGCAAAAAATGCAGAAACAAACGAATATATATTTGAAATTACCGAGGATGGAGAAGAAAAAGTATTACTTGCAGGCGGAAGAGGTGGATTAGGTAATTGGCATTTTAAATCTGCAAAAAAACAAAACCCAAAATATGCACAACCTGGAGAAAGTGGACAAGAAGCCTGGAAAATATTAGAATTGAAAGTACTGGCAGATGTTGGTCTTGTGGGATTTCCGAATGCTGGAAAATCCACCTTATTGGCAAGTATTACGGCTGCAAAACCAGAAATTGCCTCCTACCCGTTTACCACATTAGTTCCTAATTTAGGCATTGTGCCATACAGAGATTGGCAAAGTTTTGTCATGGCAGATATTCCTGGGATTATTGCAGGAGCGCATCTTGGCAAAGGGCTAGGACACAGATTTTTAAAACACATTGAACGCAATGCTGCACTGCTTTTCTTAATACCTGTAAATAGCCCTAGTATAAAAAGAGAACTAAATGTGCTTCTGAAAGAATGTGAAAAATTTAATAAAGACTTGCTTCTTAAAGATAGAATCATAGCTATTAGCCAATGCGATGCAATAAGTGAAGAAAACCTTAAGAAAATTAAGAAAAAAGTTGCCTCACTTAAACCCATTTATATTTCTGCTGTATCAGGTTTAGGTCTCGAAGAATTGAAAGACAAACTTTGGGAAATGATTAATCGCTAATATAAATAAACGAAGTGTGTTGATTTATAAACATCCTACTTTCTGAACTTTGCAAAGATCTAAGAATTAAAATCGTCTAAATTTTTTAATAAGTATTTTTGAACTTATTAACTAAATTTACAAAAATAAAATGTCTTAAACCACAAAAAAATAAAACTTGCTTATATAATCTTGTTTATAATAGTGTAAACCATTACTTTCGTTGCAAAAAAAATAGAAAAATGCAAATAGAAATAAAAAATTACTTTTGGGGTGCAATATTAACAACTCTATTAATGGGTTGTGGCAGCGAAACCAAGGTGGAAAGTTTCACCATTGAAAATATCAATCTAGTGGCAGAAGGCCCGCTTTATGAGGGTAGCAATACTGCTCAGGCAGAGCTAAAAAATATGCTTACCTCTTTTTTGGAAACAAAAAAAATTAAACCAGAAAATATTGAAAATATAACCATTCAATCTTGCAATCTAACCATTGAAGATAGTGCTAACTTTAATATTTTTCAATCAATAAATATACAATTGGCATCAGAAAATAGTGAAATGCAAAATATTGCTATTATTAATCCAATAGCTAAGAATAAAAATATACAATTACTAAAAGTAGCTGAAAAACAAGAAAAAATTAAAGATATTTTGCTTGACAAAATGTGTTTTGTAGTGGCCGATGCCATTATTGTTGCCGACACTGCTATGAATATTAATTTAAATTGCAACCTAACTATAAATATTAAATACATACCATAATGAAAATAAAATTAACATTAATTGTAATGCTCATATCGGCATTAAGTTTTACAAAAGTAACAGAAAATAATGGAGATAAGATCATTGGACTTTGGGAGCCTAGCAACGGTAAAGCAAGAGTAAAAATTGAAAAAATTGGCACCAAATACTACGGCAAAATCGTGTGGCTAAAAGAACCCAACGATCCCACGACCCAAAAACCAAAAGTTGATAAAAACAATCCCGATACAGCAATGCGAAATGTACCTTTAAAAGGCTATAGAATGCTAAAAGATTTTACTTACAAAGAAAAAGATGAGTGGATAGATGGCACCATTTATGACCCAGAGAATGGCACTACCTATAGTTGCATTATTACTACCAAAGATGGAAATGTGCTCAACATTAGAGGATATATTGGAGTAAAAGCATTGGGGAGAACAGATACTTGGAAAAAAATTACTGTTAAATAACTGATGATTTCAAAAAAAAGATTTTGCTTTGCAGCAATCTTGATTCCAATTTTATTAATGAGTAATGCCTTATTTTCTCAAACCGACTCTGCAAGTTCAGAAGAAGAAGATTTTAGTCAATACGAAAATGTAGAAAATATTGGAAACGCCAAGTTCTATTGCAGCCCAAAAATTTTTGATTTAAGCCCAAATCGGTTTATATCCATTGGCTACGATTATATTTTTAACACCAAATTAAGCACCTCTCCACTAGGCTCATACTCAGAAAACGACACCATTAGTTTAGGCAGAAGTAGCAATGTTGCAAGCAGAGGATTACGTTTAAATGTAAATATTCCAGTTATTTCCAAAACCAATTTATTGTGGCAATTGGGCGGAGGCTACAATCAAGCAAAATTTATATCAAATGGTATTCAGTCACAAAGCTTTGATGACCATGCTAAGATTTTAAGCGAATTAACCCAAGGGCTAAAAACAATTAATATTAATACCACAATATTTAAACCTCTAAACGAAAAAAAATTTATTATTTTTCAAGGAATGATAGAAAATTGCGGCACCTACACTTATAGCGATTTACCAGAACTTGCCAATACCAGAACATCTGCTACACTAATTTATGGTAAACGACCTCACGACAGATTGCAATGGGGCATTGGCTTGTCTAGAACTTACCGTGCAGGAGAGTTAAATTATATCCCTGTGGTAATGTATAATTACACCGCTCAAAATAGAAAATGGGGTACAGAAATTCTGTTTCCTGCAAGAGCTGCTTATCGCAGAACATTTTCATCTCGCAGTATTTTATTATGTGGTTATGAGCTGGAAGGCAGCACCTACCGTATAAATCTTCCTAACTCTTCAGTGCCACCAATTGGCAACAACCTAGAACTCAGACGTTCAGAAATAAGAATAAAGCTAGATTATCAAAGACAACTTAAAAATTTTATTTGGGTGGGTATCCAATGCGGATTGAGACAAAATTATAGCTTTAATGTAGATGATTTGGGAAACAGTAATAAAGACTTTTTTAGAGGATTTGTTGGTACTCAAAAATATGCAATGGTGAATCAATTAGGTGCAGCTCCTTACATAAATTTTAGCATTAATTTGGTTAGCCCTTAATAAATTAGCCATGTCTTTTGCAGAAAATGAAATTCAAGAAAATAAAAAAATAGGCGTTTTTTCTTCCCTTATACCTGTAATATGTCTTGTTATCATGCTCATGTTTAATGTATTAGTTGCTTTTAAAGATGACGATGCCACTGCTGGCTCCAATCAATTTATTCTGCTTGTAGGCGCACTCATCGCTGGTATTGTAGGCTTATATCACAAAATAAGTTATAAAAGCATGCTTGCAGAAATAGGCGAAAATCTTAAATCTGTTACCACAGCCATTATTATTCTTTTGCTTGTTGGCTCCTTATCAGGTGCATGGCTTGTAAGCGGCATTATACCCACTATGGTATTTTACGGCTTAAAAATACTCAATCCTAGTATTTTTTTACCTGCCGCAGTTATAATTTGTTCTATTGTTAGTCTTGCCACTGGCTCCTCCTGGACCACAACTGCCACAGTGGGCATTGCTTTTATAGCCATTGGCAATGCAATGGGCATACCTTCTCCTATTATTGCTGGGGCAGTTATCTCTGGTGCATATTTTGGAGATAAAATATCACCACTATCTGACACCACAAATCTTGCAGCAGCAATAGCAGGTACAGATTTAATAAAACATATAAAATATATGGCACAAACCACTTTGCCATCTTTTGTCATTACACTTATTGTATTTGTTATTATTAATTTTAATCTAAAACACGGCAGTAGAATAGATGCAACGAATATGCTCAAAACTATTCAAGAAAATTTTCATATTTCTTCAGCACTTTTTATAGTCCCTGTTATTGTAATATTATTGATAGTGAAAAGGGTTAATCCGTTAATTGCACTTTTTATTGGCACTGTGGGTGCAGGTATTTTCGCACTTATTTATCAACCCCATATTATCCAAAAAATTGCAGGAGTAGATAAGCTCAATGCAATAGCAGCTTATAAAGGCGCTATGATTGCAATAACTCAAAATGTCTCAATAGAAACGGGCGATATTCAATTAAACAAATTGTTTACTAGCAAAGGAATGGGAGGCATGCTTAATACCATTTGGCTAATTATTTGTGCAATGATTTTTGGCGGGGTAATGGATGCTATTGGTGCATTAAAAGCTATTAGCAAAGCATTGCTAAACATGGCTAAAACCATTTTTGGACTCTTTAGCAGCACAGTTGCCAGTTGCATTATTTTAAACCTGACAGCATCAGATCAATATTTAGCTATTGTAGTGCCTGGCAAAATGTTTCAAAAAGCATATAAGGATAAAAATCTAGCTCCAGAAAATTTAAGTCGCACTTTAGAAGATAGTGGAACTGTTACATCAGCACTTGTGCCTTGGAACACCTGTGGGGCATATCAATCGGGAGTGCTGGGTGTAGCAGTTGGCGATTATTTTATATATGCGGTATTTAACTATATTAGTCCTTTGATGACGCTTATTTTTAGCTTTTTTAAAATAAAAATTAAGCAACTATCTGTTTCAAAATAAAACTTTTTTCAATTAAAATCATTTATAACTATATACAAATAGCAGCATGAAACTTGAACAAACTAAAATGATAAAATCACCAATAGGAAATAAACTAACCTGCAAAAACTGGGCTACAGAAGCAGCCTATCGGATGATACAAAACAACCTAGACCCAGATGTGGCAGAGCGACCTGAAGATTTGGTTGTTTATGGTGGAACAGGCAAAGCAGCTAGAAATTGGGAATGCTTCTACAAGATTTTAGAATGCCTTAAAAACCTAGAGGAAGACCAAACACTTATGGTTCAAAGTGGCAAACCTGTAGGCATTTTAAGAAGTCACAAAAATGCGCCAAGGGTTTTAATTTCCAACTCCCAATTGGTTCCTCATTGGGCAAATTGGGACTATTTTAGAGAATTAGAAGACAAAGGCTTGATAATGTATGGCCAAATGACTGCGGGGAGTTGGATATATATCGGTTCGCAAGGAATTGTGCAAGGAACTTATGAAACTTATGCAGAGTGTGCTAGACAGTACTTTGGTGGAACTTTAAAAGGCACTTTGAATGTTACTGCCGGTTTGGGCGGAATGGGCGGAGCTCAGCCCCTTGCTATCACCATGAATGAAGGTGTTTGCCTTGCAGCAGAAGTTGAAGAATGGAGAATGCGCAAACGGCTAGAAACCAGGTATTTAGACTACATGGTGCGCGATATTGATGAAGGTATAGACATGGCTTTGCAGGCTAAACAAGATGGACAAGCCGTTTCCATTGGCGTTTTATGCAATGCTGTTGATTTGCTAGAAAGGCTAAAAGAAAGAAATATTAAATTAGATACCCTTACTGACCAAACCTCTGCACATGACCCTTTGGTGGGCTATTATCCGCAGCATTTAGACGTGGAAGCAGCAGACAAATTAAGAAAAAACGACAAAGAAAAATATTTGGAATTAAGCTACAAAACCATTGTTAAACACGTTCAGTTGATGCTGGATTTTCAGCAGAATGGATCAGTTGTTTTTGACTATGGCAACAATTTAAGAGGTAGAGCACTAGAAAAAGGATTGAAAAATGCATTTGACTTTCCTGGATTTGTACCCGCATTTATTAGACCACAGTTTTGCCAAGGCAGAGGTCCATTTCGTTGGGTAGCTTTAAGCGGAAACCCTGAAGATATTTATGCAACTGATAGAAAAATATTAGCACTTTTTCCAGAAGATGAAGGATTGAAAAGATGGATAAAGATGGCACAAGAACGAATAGAGTTTCAAGGCCTACCTGCACGCATATGCTGGCTTGGTCAAGGACAAAGAGAAAAAGCAGGCATCGCATTTAATGAAATGGTTAGAGATGGAGAAGTCTCAGCTCCTATCGTTATTGGCCGAGACCATTTAGACACAGGCTCTGTGGCTTCGCCAAATAGAGAAACAGAAGCAATGCTAGATGGCAGTGATGCTATTGCGGATTGGCCAATTTTAAATGCCCTAATTAATACTGCAGGAGGAGCCAGTTGGGTAAGTTTACACCATGGTGGTGGTGTGGGTATCGGTTATTCTATACATAGCGGAATGGTAATCGTTGCAGACGGAACCGATGACGCTGCTGAAAGATTGCACCGTGTTTTATACAACGATCCTGGCATAGGTGTTATTCGCCATGCAGATGCAGGATACGAAATTGCAAAAGAAACAGCCAAGAAAAATGGGCTGATGATTTAATGCCCCTTGTACAATATTAAGAATTTGAAAATTAAACTATTTTCATTTTTTAGCTCACCTTCCAATTTATAATTGCCTTTTTAATAAATCGCTCAGCCCAATATAAAAAGTTTAATATATACTTTAACAGACCCGTCAGAGTTCTCTAAAATAACAAACCATTAGTCAGATGACTTAATGATAATTCAACAGGTTTTTTATATAAAGTTGAAGATAAATCACTACTCTTCGTAGTCTTCATAGTCTTCTTCCTCATAATCGCTATAGTCTGCATAGTCCGCATTATCGCCATAATAATCGATATATTCATAACTTGAAATTGCATAGCTATAATTATTGGGTTTTTCTGCAAGTAGTTTATATTGTCTTATTTCTTTTGCGATCTGAGCTTCTATTTCATCTTCTACTTTTAGCTCACTTTTTAATGCAAGTTTCAATTTATAGGGAGCACACAAGCTATCTAAAGGAACGTTTGATACAAAAAGCAACTGATTATGCTCAGCAGATGAACGCTTTATGTTGTAAACCAATGTTTTGGACAATATTCTTCCTTTAATGGTATTAAAACTATCAATCAGACTCAGCTCGTCAATTTTATTATAGTAACTATTAAACTTGCCTTGTATCACAGCATAGATAATGCTATCATTTCTTGCATACTTTTTTGGAAATAAATTCTCTTTTCTATTTGATTTAAGAAATGTAAACATAGGCAGTCTATACAATTTTGATGCTGCAAAATAAGGAATTAGTGTATCAGAATAGGGTAAATTATGCTTAATAAAAAATTTAAGAATTTCAAATTTTTCACTTACAGTTCTAATTTTATTAAGATCATCAAAAAACTTAGCATATTTTGGATTTTCATTTTTATACGGCAGCAATAAACGTGCTATTTCTAAATAATCGGCACTGCTATTATAACTATAGCTATTATAACTGCCCCATTTTTCTTCTGCATTCTCTTTTAGTTTTAGCCCAAGTGCCTTTTCATCTTTAGTTTCTTCTTTTACTAATTTTCTTCTAAAACTTATCCAAGCATCCATATAAATACGATTCAAATTTTGCTTATAAACAGCCGGTGAAATAAAGTTGCTATCCAATAATTCACCCAAAAGAAAGTATGGCTTGTTGCCTACTTCGTCAATATAAGTTAGCTCTAACAAATCTGGAAAAAACACTGGACTTAGTCTAAGACTATCTGTCATTTTATATAAAATAAGGTCATCAAAGTTTTTGGCACCTATTGGCAAATCGTCTAGCAGTCTATCGCGCACAAAACTGTATGACTCTTTACTTTTTTGTGCACACATTGCATTTAAAACCGACATTTTATAAGTAATGGTATCACCAGCTTGCTTATAGATATCTTTCAAAGATTCCAAAACACTCGGGTGCTTTAGAGTGCCCAATAATTCAATAAGTTTTGCTTTTTTTAGCACAAAATCTTTTTCTATATAAAAGCTTTTGATAAACAATGCTAACTTGGGCGCATCGGCATCCACAATATCTACTTCACTATACCATCTGCCTCCTATCTTTTTTATCAACCTAGCCCTATTCATACTATCTTTACTAAAATAATCTGCATAAAATGTGTCAAAAGAAGATTTAAAAGGATCTTCTGCCCAAATTGTATCCAAAATTTCAAAAGAATTAAGAAACTCTTTAATAAATATGCTTGGCCCTTCTTTTAAATTATAGCTGCCATATATTTCATAAATTGCGCCTTTGTTGTATATATTTTTTGTAAACCTGACTATGTTGGTTGCTGTATCACCAATAACAATATTTACAATAGTTTTAGTACCAGAAACAGTAATTGTAGTATCTATGATAAAGAAATTCCTATTGGTATCTCGCATCTTTTTTATTTCTAAAATACTTAATGAATCTAGTATTTGGTATTTGCTTTTTGAAAAAAACAATACATTAACCACCTCGGCCCCTCCGTTGGGCACAAATGTTTTCATGCTATAATTGCCTTTTGTACTATCACCTTTGTCTTCTTCGTCACTATAATAACCAAAATAATCATCTTCGTCATCATCTCCTATGCCGTCTTCTAAATCTTGTATTGGCAATTCGGGAACCTTTACCCTATATTTTGCTAAACTATCATAATAGGTAATAAACTTTTCATAGATAGGTTTTTTAAGCGATAAGCTTGAAAAAAAATTTGGATTTATGTTGGGCAATCCTTGATAAATTGCTGCCATTAATACAATCTTTTCATTATAAGATACTACCCTTGCTTTTACAAACCTGTTATTTGCCCCCCTCATCTCACCTTCTATGCTTGGATAGCCGTTATAAGAACTTAACTTATACCCATCTGTAATGTAAAAGTTGTCTGTATTGCTAAAACTCTCTAACAATAATTTTAGTTCAAAAGTATCATCATCCAAATTAGAATTTGCCCTTAGTTGCTCTGTTAGATAGGTAGTGTTTGATTGCTCATCATAAGCGATAAGTCTAAAATTTGCCTGCACTTTATCATCATAGGTGATAGTAGTGTTATTGTTAGCACTTGAAGGCATTTTAAAATAAACCATATTGTCTGGTGTTTGATATTGCGCAAAACTTTGTTGTTTTTGGGTTTTAAATTTAATGGAATTAAAAAATTGCTTTGCATCAGATTTAAGTACATAATCTTTTTTTCCTCCTAGCTTAATAACATATGCATCTAAAGCGGTAATAATGATATAGTATTTTTGATAATCTCCTTCTGATGTTTTATTAATTATTTCATAGCCCTTATGCCCATTTATTACAATATTCTTTTGTTTTATAATTTTACCTGGCACCGCTTCAAATAAACTGCTATCGACTGTCAGCAGTACATCCTCCGGTTTGTCTCCAAATACAGAACTATTGGTTTTGAGCTTATAAACGGTATAAAAATATCCGTTTACCAATTCCGGGTAAATAAATATGTTAAAAGTGCTTCCTTTTTGCGCCACTATCCAATCTCCAGGTAATTTACATGTAAACGAACTATCTGGGCTAATGGTTTCTTTATATTTCAATTTATAAGGCATATCATCATATTTTTTGCTTATTTTACTAATTTTTGTTGCCATACTTTGCACCGGGCGAAGCGTATAACCCATCTTTGCTAATAAATTGATAACCCCTCTTTCTGCACCTAAATGAGCACATCCTACACCTGCAAATATTGATATCCCTAGTTTCATTATACTATCTATTCTCCTAACCATATTTTCATTGCGCACATATAGCATGTATTCTGCAAAATTTGGCCCATTGGTTAATCGCTCAAAAGAATCTATCAATTTAATATTTCCTTTCCTATATGCATCTGCAAAATCAAAGTTATTAAATCTATAATAATCGGACTCTTTCATTAATTTCCGATCCTTTATTGAGCCTTTTTGAGCTTGTTTTACTAAATCTTTAGCCTCATTATAGTCTTCTACTCCCCCTATTTGTTTACCCATTTTTTTTCCTAATCTATAGATATATAAATCTAGATAAGTTTCTTGTTGAAAATCCCCTGAATAGTCATCTCTTCTAAACATAATACTATTAAGCACGTGAGGATCATAAGATATGGCTTTGCTTATAGTTTTTTTATCTATATGTTCTAAGTCAAAAGTATTCAAAGATATACCTGGTGTGTATGAGAAATTATTATTGCGCCTTCTTGAACGCTCTGTTACCCAATCATCTATTACAGTATCCAAATTTTGCTCTAAGGCTACCATATCCGAATTCATGATAGCATGATAAAAAGAATCTCCTAAATGAAAAGCAAGCCTGCTGCTAACATGCATTGTACCATATATATAACTTGGCTTCTTTAATCCATTGCCTGTAACCTCCCATAGCAATCCGTTTTGCTCTGGCAATTGAACCAACATTTGCCCAAATAAATTTGATTGTGAATAAATAAAGAAACATAACCCTACTATTGATTTAACTAAAATTTTCATATACTACTAAAGCCAACGAAAGTAATTATTTATTATTGCTTTCGCTGTTTTTTTTTAAATATAAATTAAATAAATGCATAAATATTTATAAAAACCTCAAAACGGCTCATAAATAGTACTTATTATAAGAAATTGGCTCAAATTATATTTTGGAAAATTTTATGAATACGCATTTTATATTATCAAATAAAAAAAATATGACAACACAATTTAAAAACCAAATCGACAATCAAAACATACCTAATTTAAGCGATGTATTTACGGAGCCTAATTGGATTTAATATTTTTTTTGAACAAAAAAATAATGCCCAATTGAATGCCAAACCAGCCACCAATATTCTATAAAAAGAAAAACAGTTTCAAATAATATTAGCAATGCTAGGTGTAAAAAAATAAGATATTAAAATACGTCTGTTAGACTAAAAGCTATCTATCACCAGAAATTTTAATCTAGATGAATCTAATAGCGAATCTAAGTTTATTGCTAGAGAATTTTTCTGGGGTCTTTTCACCAAGCATTTAAATTAGGAAATCAGGCTGATTTGAAAAAAAATACTGCAAATTTTAAAAACAGACTGCTATTCATAAATATTCCCAAAACTGAAAAAGTAGCGTCTAAAATTATTTAAATAAAATAAAAGACTACCCCACCTTATTAACAAAAAACATATTTTAGTAACAGAAAAGAAGGTTATTTTATTGTTTGGCATATATAAAATAAGAACTTACTTTTGCGTTGAAATAAATAATAGATGTCAATTTCTGTTCAAAATCTTACAAAGCGCTATAAAACTCAAGCTGCCATTGATCAAATTTCTTTTGAAATTAAAAAAGGACAAGTAGTTGGCTTCTTGGGACCAAATGGTGCAGGCAAAAGCACGACCATGAAAATTCTTACCTGCTTTATGCCACAAACAGAAGGAATAGCAAAAATAGCAGGCTATAATACACTAACGCATAGTATAGAAATAAGGCGCGAAATAGGATATTTGCCAGAACACAACCCCCTTTATCTCGATATGTTTGTGTTAGAATACCTCTCCTTCGTAGCAAACATATTTAGTCTAAAAAATAAAAGGCAACAAATAGATAATTGCATAGAATTAACAGGCTTAACGCTAGAAAGAAAAAAGAAAATAGGTCAATTATCCAAGGGCTACCGTCAAAGAGTTGGCCTTGCACAAGCCCTTTTGCACAACCCATCAGTTTTAATATTAGATGAACCAACTTCTGGCTTAGACCCTAATCAAGTTACAGAAATTAGAAAATTAATTAGAAATCTCGGAGAAGAAAAAACTGTGCTATTATCTACACATCAATTGCAAGATGTAGAAGCAATATGCGATAGAACAATTATTATAAATCATGGCAAAATAGTAGCTGATAAATTTACAGTTGATTTAAAATCAGACCTTGGAGACAATATTTTAATAGAAATTGAATTTATTGAACAAGTTAAACTCAACTTTTTTGAAAAAATTGATGGAATATTAAAAACAGAAGGTGGGCCTAATAATTTTACAATAAATGCAACAAAAGATGCAAATATTCAAGCAAAATTATGGGAAGAAGCTGTAAAAAACAAGCTAACCATTACCAAATTAAATCAAAAAACAACCAGTTTAGAAGATGTATTTAAAAATTTAACAACTAATGCTAACAATCCTTAAAAAAGAATTTAGAAGCTTTCTCAGCCTCCTAATTGCCTATGTTGTAATGATTGTTTTTTTGCTCATTACTGGACTTATTTGCTGGGTTTTTCCCGATACTAGTATACTAAATACAGGCTATGCAAATATGGATATTCTGTTCAATATTGCCCCATGGATATTTATATTTTTGGTAAGTGCTATTACTATGCGAAGCTTTGCAGAGGAAAGAAAAAACGGAACATTTGAAACATTGACAACTAAACCAATCACTGATTTTGATATTATATTAGGTAAATATTTGGCCTGTTTACTATTAGTAACTTTAACGATCATACCCACCTTAATTTATTATTTGGCTGTTTCTAAACTAGGATCACCACAAGGAAATATAGATTCTGGCGCAGTAATTGGCTCTTATATTGGCCTCCTATTTTTAGCCGCAATTTATGTTGCCATTGGCATATTTAGCTCTTCAATCACAGACAATCAAATTATTGCATTTATTGTATCAATGTTTTTATGTTTTTTCTTTTATTCAGGTTTTGAAATGTTAAGACATATTACATTTATCCAAGATAGCCCCTTTGGAATAGATTGGCTTGGAATATCTTATCATTATAAAAATATTAGCTTCGGCCGCATCGATACTAGAGATATTGTTTACTTTATAAGTATGATTAGCTTATTTATTTTTTTAACAAAAATGATGTTTAGTAGCAGAAAATGGTAAGTAATAAATCACATAAAAGAAGTTTAAAAACACAAGCATTTCTTAATTTGGCTATCCTTATTACAGCCATAACTGTTATAAACCTGCTTGCTAGTCAATATTATACCAGACTAGATCTTACAAAAGAAAAAAGATTCTCCCTTAGCAGTACTACTAAAAATACAATCAAAAACCTTCAAGATAAAATTATTTTTAAAGTTTACCTCGATGGAAATTTATCTTCTAAATTTAAACAACTTCAATCAAACTTAAGAGATATGCTAGCAGAATTTGCTAATATAAGCAATGGAAAAGTAGAATATACTTTTGCTAATCCTTTGGCTGGAAAAGACCTTAAAGAGCAAGAAGATATTATTGTTCAATTAGAAAAAAAAGGACTAATTCCTTATTATGAAGAGCAAGAATCTGAAAATCAAGCTCAAATAAATAGATTATTTCCTGGAGCAGAGGTAATAGATAATAATGGAAATGAATATGTTGTTAATTTTTTAACCACAGAAATGGCAAGGGCAGAAGAAAATGCAATTAATAGCTCTATAGAAAACCTTGAATACGAAATAGCAAACATTATTAGAAAAGTAGCAGCAAAAGGAAAAAATAAAAAAATTGGTTTTCTTCAAGGCCATGGCGAACTTACAGAGCCATATACCTTTGATATTAGAAAAGAATTATCTACTTTCTATACCGTTGAAAATATAAACCTTAATCTAACTACAAAAGAAACTCTATCGCAAATTGCATCCAAAATTGAGATGGACTCCTTTGACGAAAAAAACATCTTTACTTCCATGCTTCAGCATTTAAACACTTTTAAAGGTTTAATTATGGCTAAGCCTACCCAACCTTTTTCAAAAGCAGAAATTTTTCTGCTAGATCAATATATTATGAATGGTGGCAAAGTGCTTTTTTTAGTAGATCCAGTATTTACTGAATATGATTCTATTGCAAAGTATGAAAAGATGTTAAGCTTTCCCTATGATTTGGGAGAACTTTCTAACATGCTGTACATTTATGGTGTCAGATTAGATAATAATCTTCTGATGGAAGCAAGGTGCCACGATATCGTTATGAGAACTAAAAATGGAGTTCTTAAAAATCACCCTTGGGTATATTATCCCGCATTTACAGACAATGGTCTAAATCCTATTTCTAAAAATATTGAAGTCATCTTAGGAAGATTTGTTAGTACCATTAAGCCCATTCCAAGAGATAATCAAATACAAACGCCTATTTTATTGAGCAGTGATAAGTGTAAGACAGTGAATAGTCCCTCTATGGTAGAATTAGCGTTGATAAGTCAAAATAATAATCCTGCATTTTTAAGAACACTTAATAAAGGAAAACAAATTTGCGGAATTTTAAATACGGGCAGATTCCAATCTGTGTTTAAAGGTAGAAATACAAATGAGTATACTGGTATCAAGGCAATAAACCAGATAGAAAATAATGCATTAATTGTTATTAGTGATGGAGATATTATAAAAAATAGTATTAAATCAATGTCTGATGGATATTTCCCTTTAGGACTAGACCTTGCCACAGGCAAAACTTTTGGCAATAAAAAATTTATGCTAAATTGCATTGATTACCTCTGCGATGATGAAGGATTAATTGAAGTTAGAAATAAAGAATTTCAATTACGTCTCTTAGATAAAAATAAAGTTTCATCCTCAAAAAGAAAATGGCAGTTAATTACAGTTTTGCTGCCAATAATATTAGTAATATTACTTGGCTTTGTGAATCATTTTATTAGAATAAAAAAATATAAGATTTAAAACACTTAAAATTCTATGTTAAAAAAAACCCTTCTGCTATCCTTATTATTTGCAGTATCCATAATACTTGCAGCATTCCTATGTTTTGGCAATGATAGTAACCAACCTATAGCTGGACCGTATTTAATTACTGCACCTCATATCCCGAAAAACTTAGAGTTTGCCGCAGAACCCGTACCATTAAATAATCAAGAGGTATTAGAAAGATTAGATAGAGAGTTAGTATCAAATGTTTATTTTCACTCTCAAACCATTCTAAATATTAAAAAAGCACAAAAATATTTTCCATTAATTGAGAAAATATTACAAGAAAATGGTGTCCCAGATGATTTTAAATACCTTTGTGTTATTGAAAGTAATCTTAGTAATCTAGTTTCTCCAGCTGGGGCTGCTGGTTATTGGCAATTTCTTGCACCTACTGGCAAATCTTTTGGCCTAGAAATTACTAGTGAAGTGGATGAAAGATACAACCTAGAAAAATCCACAAAAGCTGCATGCCAATACCTAAAAGAAGCTTACACTAGATTTAATAGCTGGACATGGGCTGCTGCAAGTTATAATATGGGACAGGCAGGATTATCAGGAAAAATGTATAGCCAAAAAGAAAATAATTATTATAACTTACTGCTAGTTGAAGAAACACAAAGGTATTTATTCAGAATACTTGCAGTAAAATTAATATTTCAGAAACCAGAAACATACGGTTTTCATATATTGAAGCAAGAAAAATACAATTGGCCGAAATATAAAACAATTGCAATTAATAACAATATAAACAACCTTACCATTTTTGCCAAAGAAAACAACATATCCTACAAAGACCTCAAATACCTAAACCCTTGGCTTAGGGATACTATTTTAAGAAACCCTTACAACAAAAGCTATGAAATTAAGATATTAATAAAATAAGTCCGTCTAAACCTCTTTTCCCTTCTTCAAGTATAATTTAATAGAATCAATAAGTTCTAAAGGTACAAATTTTTCAAAATCGCCCCCCCAGTATATAATTTCTCTAACCAATGAACTGCTCACATTTCCAAATTTTAAACCGCTACAGAAAAACACAGACTCTATACCCTTTTCCAATTCACTATTCACGTAGGCTATACGTTTTTCATATTCAAAATCTTCAAAGCTACGCAACCCTCTTAGAATAAATTTTGCATTATTCTTGTTGCAAAAATCAACGGTAAGCCCCTCATAAAAATCTATTTTAATGTTTTTTTGACCTATAAATAATTGTCTAAGTAGTTGCAATCTAAAATCTAAGTCTAAGATTGTTTTCTTATTGGGGTTGATCCCTATTACAACATATATTTTATCAAAAATCAATAATCCTCTTTTAATAATATCCACATGCCCTAAGGTTATAGGATCAAAAGTTCCTGGAAAAACTGCTATTTTCATATATTACTTTTTAAAAAAAGAAATTGTAGACTCACCATATTTACTTGATTTATATGGCAAATGTAAATTAAATATTCTACTACTCCTATGCTCTAAGATAAATAAACCATCCTCTGCCAAAAGATTGCTTAAAATTATTTTGGCAATAAGTTCGTCCATTTGCGCATACTCATATGGAGGATCTGCAAAAATAATTTCGTAACTATCCATTAAATCAAAATTTTCAATCTCTATGTCGAAACATTTTATTGTCCAATAATCAAGTTTAAAAAAATTCTTTATCTCCAACATGTAATTTACAGCTTTGGCATTCTTATCTAAACTAAATAATTCTTTGCCTCCTCGAGACAAAAACTCAAGCCCTACCAATCCTGTACCGGCAAATAGATCTAACATTTTTGAATCTTTAATCGAAATATTGTGCATCAAAAAATTCATAAGTCCTAGTCTTGTTTTTTCTGTGCTCGGTTTCGTTCCTCCCCAATTGAAATCAGGAATCCTTCGTCCCCTTAGATTACCTCCAGAAATTCTCACCGCTTAAAGTATTTTATAATCAAATTTATTAGATATAAATTGCACTCTAATATTCTACTTGTATCCAAATTAATGCAAATTTTACTTACTGGACAATATAAATGATATATATCATTAAAATACAACTTTAAAAAAGAAGTTAATTCCCTATAATTATCTGTACTTGAATATATTTGTAATGATACACTTTTATCAAAATATAATTGCGATATTGCAGATATGTGATAATTTAACTCAATTAATGAATCAAAATTTATCGTTTTATTGTAAACAAGCTTTCTATCACAAAAACAAATAACGTAAGCTGCATTTATATGTATTGAACAAAATATAAAACTATCTCTGGTTTTAGACAATTCCTCTATTATTATACTAACTATATTTAAATTATTATTCTCATTTCTAAATTTAAAGAAATACTCAAAATCAAAGGAGGCATCTTTAATAAATGGATTTGGGTGAAAATCCTCTAGTGATAAACCGATTATTTTTCCATCAGAAACTTCTGAAAATGAATTAATATCGGTTCTAAATAAATTAACAAAAGAAATTTGTCCCTCATAAAAACCAAATCTAACCTTTATTTTATCAATACAATATTCAAATATTTTTTCATATGCTGAATTAATTGACGCAGAAAACATTAATGTATTGCGCCATTCAAGAACTAAGTTATTTCCAATTCCCTGTGTAAATTGCATCAGTTAATGAACCTATTTTCAAAGATCTTTTAGGATTTATAGGCTTAGGATCAGTAACTTGAAATAAAGGCACCCTTATTTCATTAGAAATTAACGTTCCAACTTCAATTTTAAACAAATATTGATTCATTGGTGGCACCTTACCTAAATTATCTATGTTGTAATCCATTCCAAATGTTTCTGCCAATGCGTCCACGTATAAAGTGTCTACTTTAACTATTGCCATCGTATCAGCAGCCTTTCCCCCTAATTTTTTAAACTTTTTAATCTTACCTTTCTTGATAACAAGTATTAAATCGTCAAAATTATTTGCAAATGTGTCTGTTATTTCTTTGTAAGCCATTTGAGCCTTCTTTATTTCCTCAAGCTTATTTATTACCATTGCTTCTATCTTATCCACTTGCTTTTGCTTCTCTATTGGACCCTTTATAGACTTAATTATTATTATCGAAATTAATAATGCAAGGACTATTAAAAAAATATTGAATGATTTTCTTGACATAAGTGCAAAAGTATTTGTTTTTATTTGATTTATCTACTTTGTTTTAAAAGAGTTTACAAAAATATAATCAAAAACTACATATAACGATTACCAACCCAAATAAACCTTCTATTTATATAACTGGAATCTGTAAAAGTTGCATTTCCTGATGGATTTCCGCCTGTTACATGCATATCCGAAAATGCTGCATGTTGATTTACAAAACCTGCACCCTTAAAATTAAATGAGACTGGAACATAAACACTATTCATTTCACTTCTTATATAATCAATCATTTTATCATTTACACAATAACAAAGACATGTTATTGATCCCTTGTTAATGGCAATTTCTTTGGCAATGTTTATAGAACTTTTTGTATTTTTTGTTTTAACAATAAACACAATAGGCCCAAAATTCTCCTCTTTGTATGATTCAAAATCAGCCTCATCCAACACAATCACTAATGGCGAATAAGTGCTAGACTCAGGAAATTCAGAATTTACAATGCGCACTGATTTTAAAATTGCATTTTTATGAGTATTCAATTTCATTAATCTTTCTAGTGTATTTGTGTTTTGTAATGCTCCAAGTGTATTAGGTCCAGCCTTTGGATGATTAACTAAATTGTTTAAACTAGTTGTGAACAAATCACAAAATTCATCAAATGAAAATGAATCTTCTCCTGAATTAATTCCAGATTCAGGCACAAATATGTTTTGAGGAGCCGTGCACATTTGACCAGAATATAAAGAAACAGAAAACGTTAAATTATTGCATAATTTCTGAACATCATCAGTAGAATCAACAATGCAACTATTTACACCAGCTTTCTCAGTAAAAACTTCTTTGTTTTTTAGCCCTTCTAATAATTCACCAAATTTACTATTTCCAGTAAAATCTATTAGTTTTATTGCTTCATGACTTACTAACTCATTTGTAATGGGTTTATCAATAAAATCCACAGCCATTTGAATTATATCGGGATTATAACCAGCTAATTTAAATGCATGTCTAATTTCTTCAACGAAAATTGCAATTGGATATATACTTAAAGGGTGGGGTTTAACAATCACAGGATTTCCGCACATTAGGTTGGCATATATACCTGTAACAGAATTCCATGTTGGAAAAGTACTGCATCCTATTACTAATCCTATACCTTTTGATATAGTCCTATAATCTTTATCAATGATTAAGTTAAATTTTCCTAAATCTTTTTGCCAATTTACTTTTGATGGATATTTTGTCAATTCGTCATTTGCAATCATGATTGTCTCCATAACTCTATCACAAGCATGAGGGCCGCTTGCCTGAAAAGACATCAAAAAAGACTGCCCAGTTGTATGCATTGTTGCATAGGCTAACTCAAAAAATCTATTCTCTACATTTTTAAGACTCTTTTCTAAAATAGAATATCTAGACTCAATTGAAATTTTATCTAATTCATTAAAAGATGCAATCGAGTTATCAATAATCAGATTAACTGGCATACTTAAATATTGAGATTCCAATTTCCTATTATAATATGGAGAAAATTCTGAAGAAATTATAAAATTCTCAGTATTTAAAGTTTGTAAAATGTTGGTCTTTCCTTCTGATATTCTATTTTCAAAAGCAAGCAATCCTTCTAAACGAATTTGTTCGTTATAGTCATTTATATTTTCAGAGAAAAAAGATTTGTAATTTTG
>Ga0209390_10000522_pt1 | contig 76302 bp, 50 predicted proteins | sample BON01_FD_187212 | JGI IMG/M metagenome (GOLD analysis project Ga0209390, IMG submission 187212) | Freshwater microbial communities from Lake Bonney liftoff mats and glacier meltwater in Antarctica - BON-01 (SPAdes) (version 2) | ecosystem: Environmental > Aquatic > Freshwater > Ice > Glacier...
TGGCTAGGATGCTGAATGATTCTAATTATTTTGAAAGGATCAAAAGAATTTTTGAACCAGATCCTAACTTAGAAACTAACCGAAAAGTAGCTTGAAAAGTCCATTTTGGAACAAAAGAAAGAACCTTTTGATTATCAACTGTTTAGCCCTATTTATAGGCACTCAAAAAAAATCTAAATCTCAATGTTTTTGAATTCTTTGGAGGTGCGAAACTTGAGTAGTATAGCTTAACGTCGTTTTTAAATGTTGGGCTGAGTTTCGAGTTCACTTTAAAAAGACAAATAAATGTAATTTCTATTTTAAAACAGCTCTGTTTTTCAAATAGTTAGAATCAAGTCTTGTTTCCCTGCCGGCAGGTTGATTCTAAAAGTGAAACGGTCTTGATTCTTTTGTCGGACAATAATGAATTTAAATATTATAATTCGTGAATTAGTGGTTCTATTTTTTATTAATTCAACTCACTTCTTGTATAAGTTAGATTTTAGTTAAATTTGTGGGGAATCAAAACTACAGTTCATGCAAACCATAAAATACGAAGCATTAAAAATAATTGGTAAAAATCAATCGAAAATAAACGATGTTTTGGTGGTTGAAGCGCCGTTACAAATCAATATTAATAACGAGGCTTACACTGTTGTTATGCGAACTCCAAATGATGATGTTGAGTTGATTCGTGGATTACTTTATGCAGAAGATATTTATAAAAACAGTACTAATTTTGACTTTGAAATCATCGAAGAAAAAGAAGATTTTTCAACAATAATTAACGTAAAAATTTCAACAGACAAACTAGGAAAAGGCTATTTAAACAAAAGAACATTATTGTCTGTTTCTTCTTGCGGAATTTGTGGAAAAAAAGAACTCAAAGACATTAAAGTTTCTGGCGATAAAATAGTAAATAAAAATAATTTTTCAATGCAAGAAGTGGAAGGAATGTTTCTTAAAATGAGGGATTTACAAGAAACGTTTCAAAATTCTGGCGGAAGTCACGCTGCTTCTATTTTTGACAAAAATCAGAACTTGGTAGCTATCAAAGAAGATATTGGAAGGCATAATGCTGTAGATAAAGTTGTTGGTGAATTGTTATTGAAAAATCAGCTTAAAAAAGCCGAATTTTTATTTGTTAGCGGACGTGTTTCTTATGAAATTGTTTCCAAAGCATTTATCGCCAAAATTCCGATTATTATTGCTGTTTCTGCATGTTCTTCTTTGGCAGTAGATTTTGCTAAAGAATTCGGAATCTGCCTCATTGGTTTTTCTAGAGGTAACAAAATGACTATTTATTCAAATACTTCGTATATTAGACCTTAACTATGACGAAAAAAAGAACTAACGCACAACCGCCAGAAAAATTTACAGGAATTGAACTTACAGATGTTCCCCATTCTGCAGTTGGTTTTAAAGCAATAAAATCTGCCATTTCAAATGTTACGAGTGAAGTTGGCTTGGTAAAAGGAATTAAATTATTATCGAAATTAAATCAGAAAGATGGTTTTGATTGTCCGGGTTGTGCTTGGCCAGATCCAGATGAAAAACGTGCTTTTTTAGCAGAATATTGCGAAAATGGTGCAAAAGCTGTTGCCGAAGAAGCAACAAAAAACAGAGTTTCTCCACTATTTTTCGCAACGCATTCTGTGGAGGAATTGTCTAATTGGTCTGATTTTGAAATCGGTAAAAGTGGGCGAATTACAAATCCGATGTATTTGCAAGAAGGAGCCACACATTATCAAGAAATTTCTTGGGAAAGCGCTTTTAAATTGATTGGGAATGAATTGAATTCGCTTGATTCTCCTGATGAAGCCATTTTTTATACTTCGGGAAGAACAAGTAATGAAGCTGCTTTTTTATATCAATTGTTTGTGCGTCAATTTGGGACGAATAATTTGCCAGATTGTTCAAACATGTGTCACGAAAGTAGCGGCGCAGCACTTACTGAAACTCTTGGAATCGGAAAAGGATCTGTGACTTTAGATGATTTTAATCATGCAGATTTGATTATTGTGATGGGGCAAAATCCTGGCACAAATCATCCAAGAATGTTAACTGCTTTAGGAGAAAATAAAAGAAATGGCGGGCAACTAATTACGATTAATCCGTTGCCAGAAGTTGGATTGATGAATTATAAAAATCCGCAAAACCCACTAAAATGGATTGGTTCTGGACAAGATTTGACTGATATTTTTTTACAAGTAAAAATTAATGGTGATGTTGCGTTGTTAAAAATCATTTTAAAATTGATGGTTGAGAAAGAAAATGAGAATTCGAATTCGGTTTTTGATCATGAATTTATCAATCAAAAAACACACGGAATTGAAGATTTTTTATCCGATTTAGAAAACTATACCATTGAAGAATTAGTTCCTCAAACGGGAATTGAGTTATCAAAAATAAAAGAAGCAGTAGCATTAATTATCAGCAAAAAAAATATTATTATTTGTTGGGCGATGGGTTTAACGCAACATAAAAATGCGGTAGATACAATTCGGGAAGTTGTAAATTTATTGTTATTAAAAGGAAGTATTGGAAAAAAAGGAGCGGGAACTTGCCCAATTCGTGGACACTCTAATGTACAAGGTGATAGAACAATGGGAATTTGGGAAAAAATGCCTGATGATTTTCTCGATAAATTAGATGCTGCATTCAATTTTAAATCCCCAAGAAAACATGGTTTTGATGTGGTAAACTCCATCGAAGCAATGCACAAAAATAAAGCTAAAATCTTTTTTGGTATGGGCGGAAATTTCGTTTCTGCTTCTCCAGATACAGAATTTACAGCAGAAGCTTTGCGTAATTGCGATTTGACGGTTCATGTATCCACCAAATTAAATAGAAGTCATTTAATTCACGGTAAAAAAGCATTGATTTTACCTTGTTTAGGAAGAACAGAAAAAGATGTTCAAGAATCTGGAGAACAATTTGTTTCTGTAGAAAACTCTATGGGAAAAGTGCATCAATCTCATGGAGATGCAACTCCTATATCTAAAGATTTATTAAGTGAATCGGCAATTGTTGCTGGATTGGCAAAAGCAACATTGAAAAATAGCGACACAAATTGGAACGAATTAATTGCTAATTATGATACTATTCGAGATAAGATAGAAGCTGTAATTCCGGGATTTGAAAACTACAACAAACAAGTAAGGCAGGACGCAGGTTTTTATTTACCAAACAATGCAAGAGAGAATAATTTTGAGCCAACAGTAACAGGAAAAGCAAATTTTAGCATCAACAAACCATCAGAAATAAAATTAAAAGAAAACGAATTTATTTTGATGACGATAAGAACTCATGATCAATACAATACCACAATTTATGGTTTAAATGACAGATATCGTGGCGTTTTAAATGAAAGACGCGTGTTGTTTATGAATGAAAATGACATGAAAAAACAAGGATTAAAAAAGCTAGATAAAGTAGATTTAATCAATAATTTTGAAGGTACAACAAGAACAGCAAATGGATTTTTAATCATTCCGTATGATATTCCGACTCAAAGCACAGCAACTTATTTTCCAGAGGCAAATGTGTTAGTTCCTATTAAAAGCGTTGCAGATATTAGTAACACACCAACCTCAAAAACCGTAATTATTACGATTCAAAAAAATTAAGATGAAAAAGACAGTATTTGCAATTTTTTTTCTTTTTGTGACTATCAATTCGATCGCGCAAGAAGAAAATAGTCCTATCAAAAAAACTCAAAAAGGATATTTTCAAATGGATTATCTTTCTATAGATATGCCAGTTACTCCAGAATTTTCCAATGAACCAAATATGGGTTTTACAGGAATTCATTATAACTTACAATTTAATGATTTTTATGCTGGAGTTGGGCTTTATGGATCTGTTTCTGGAATAAGAGGCGGTTTTTTTACGCTTGGTGTAAATGCAGGATTTAAAAAAATGATTTCTGATCGATTTTTTATAGATACTGGTTTTCATTTTGGTGGAGGTGGAGGAGCAGGAGCACCAGACGGTGGCGGCGCTTTTATTTTACCACATGCGAATTTGGGGTATGAATTTGATAATTTTTCTTTATCCGCAGGATACAGTTATATCAACTTTTTTGATGATGGTTTAATTAAAAATCATCAATTGAATTTTGGACTTCAAATCCCGATTGATTTTGACTATACAAATCATTCAAATTCAGGCAAAGATTATGAAATTTCAGAATTAAAAAACAGCAGTTGGAATCAAGAAGTGAGTTCTATTTCTGTAATGATGCATTTGAATAATTATTATGTTTTAAGTGAAACACTGTTAACAACAGGAGAAATTTTAGAAGGAAAGACGATACAATTAGCAGGATTTGAATTAGCAAAATATTCTGATAATAATTTTCTTTATTTTTTAAAGGTTGACGGTGCTTACAGAGGAATAAGAGCTGGTTATATGAATGTTTTTTTAGGAGCTGGTTATGAGTTTTCATTTAATAAAAATAGCACAAATTTAGTAGGTAAGTTTGCAATTGGTGCAGGTGGAGGTGGAGGAGTAGATACAAATGGAGGTTTTTTAATTTCTCCCGAAGTTTCTTTAGAACAAAAATTATTTAATTCGGTTTTTTTGACAATAAATGGAGGATATTTAACAACGCCTGATGCCAAATTTGAAACAGCGACTTTTGGAGTTGGTTTGAAGTATAATGCCAACTTAAACGGTATATTTTCTAAAGAAACTGATTTTTCATCATTCAAATTTCAAGGAGTGGAAGCAATTGTGAAACAAGATATTTATTTTGATGCAGAACGAGATTTTGGCGTTATAGAAAATTTATATCAAATTTCTTTACAAGTCAATTTTAATTTAAATAAACATCTTTTTTTAGCTGGACAAACATCATTTGCTAACTTCGGAAATGCAGGAGCTTATGCTGAAGGAATTGTAGGTTTTGGGTTGAATACGAATCCGCTTTTTAATTCTAAAATAAAATTATTCACACAATTTTTAAGCGGTGCTGCAGGTGGTGGTGGTTTAAGTACAGGTCAAGGTTTAATTATAAAATCAAGTGCAGGATTAGATTTTAGCATTAGTAATGAATTTGCGTTAAGAACATCTTTAGGCTATGTAAAAACAATTAATGGAGAATTGAGTAGTCCGTTTTTAAATTTTGGAATTAAGTATAATTTGTCTTTTTTACAGTCTAATTAAGTTATAACGAACCCCTTTAAACATTAAAAACATCTGTAAATAGAATTTTATTTCACTATTGTCCGACAAAAGAATCAAGACCGTTTACTGAATCTAGTTCAGCACAAGTCACTTTTAGAATCAACCTGCCTGCCGGCAGGGAAACAGGACTCGATTCTAACTACCGGATGAAGAATGGTAATTTAAAATAAAAAAATTCCGTAATTGAAGTTACGCTTTGTTCAACTCATAAGGGCAACAAACTTATTACTTGAGCTTATAAATACTAAAAGTGCTAAAAATAATTTTTGTTATGATTATAAAATTTAGATTAGTTAATAATTAGTTTTTTGGTACTTATTTTATTGATGTTTTCTTTTATTCTGATAAAATAAATGCCTTTTTTTAAACTAGTTACTGTGAATATATTATTTTTAATTGTATTTTTTTGAAACATTTTTACTTGTTTCCCAGTTACATCATAAACGCTTACTGCTAATACATCTTGATTTAAGGAAAAAGCAGTAGAAGTAGGGTTTGGGTAAATACTTAAAATATTTTTATCTAAAATAACATTGTCTGTAGAAAGAGTTGTTGGTTTATTTCCAAATATTTTAAATTCGCCAGGTTGTAATGTAATTGTAGTTACAGAATAGGTAGTGTTATTTGATTCATCCATTAAATCTAAATACGCATCAGCTGTTGGAAAATTGGTATTTACTGTTTGTGCAACTACATCAAAATTTGCTAAAACCACCACGTTTCTTAATTCAGATGCTGGAATACTTGTGTTATAAATATCTATCCTTGGCGTTAAACTACCCGAAGAAATGGTGTAATCACCTTCAAAAACGTCTTCATTTATTTTTAACTCATTTATTCTTGCCCAATCGTCATAAATCTTTTTTCTAATTGCAGTTGTTAACCAGTTATCTTCCCATTGAGGTTGTGGTTTTGTAGCTAATTTACATCCATCATTTTCATACGTTCCATCATTACAAGTAAAAATGGAATTTTCCATACCTAAATCGGCAAAATGCCAAATCATTTTAGGTCCAGGAATTGTTAAACTTACTGCGCCAATTGCAGACATTCTTGATAATGCAGTATTCAAATCTTTAACATCATGAGATGAGATAGAACTATTACCAAATGTAAGCGCTTGATACATTACACGCTCTTCATCATGGCTTTCTGCATAACCCATTAATCTTGGTTTGTTAAAACCTCTACTTTTATGACCCATTCTAGCAATGTTTTTATTGCCAGTTTGTCCCATTGCTAATTCGCTATACTCGCTCGTTAGTTTACCCCAAAGCATAATTCCTTTGCCTTCACTTTCTCTGTGATTTGCCCATTGTTGCTCTTCATTATCGCTGCCTAAATGTTCAAATATTACATAATGATTTGGGTCTAAAGACCAAGAATAATCTGCATATGTTTTTAAAATATCAACTCTATCTTGCTGATAACTATTTGTACAACCATCATCTCCACCAGAGCAATTTTGTGTAAAACCTTTTGTTAAATCCCATCTAAAACCATCAATGTTAAAATTTTCAATCCAATGTTTTACTACTCTTCTTGTATATTCTTGTGTTAATGCACTTTGATGATTAAAATCTTCACCAACATTATAAGAATGTTTTGCTTCTACATTAAAATACGGATTGTCTGTACTAATAATTTTTGCTGATGAGCTACTGTCATCTCCGCCCCAACCATTGTTGTCTGGATCATTCATCCACATTCTAACCATAGGATTTCTTCCAAAAGCGTGATTCAAAACAATATCTAAAATTACTGCAATTCCGTTTTGATGGCAGATGTCAATCAATTCTTTCAACTTGTCTTCAGTGCCATAAAACTTATCTAAAGCCATGTGAAAAGACGTATTGTAACCCCAACTTTCATTGCCTTCAAATTCCATTACCGGCATTAAATGAATCGCATTGATGTTTAAGTTTTTAAAATAAGTCATTTTATCAATCAAATCTTGATAGTTTCTGTTCGCATCAAAATCTCTTACTAAAACTTCATAAACGATTAAATCCTCTTTTTTAGGTTTCTGAAAATTAGGAACTATCCAATTATAAGGCATTTTACCAGTTTGTAAAACAGTTACTTCTCTTTGTTGTCCCTGCGGATAAGTAGGAATATTTGGATATGAAGTTGCTGGAATATACGGATCATCAAAAGGCGATAAAACCAATGTAGAATAAGGATCTGCTGTTTTTACTAAACTTGGAGAACCTACTACTGGAGATTGATCAAAAACCCAATATTGATAGGTTTCGATTTTATTTGCTGTTAAGCCAGAAATTTCTAGCCAAAACTTTCCAGAACTTGGATCTTTTTTCATGGTGTACCCAGAGGTAGGAGTGTAGTTGTTAAAACTACCCGCAACCTGAACAAAATCTTTTCCAGGTGCATTTAAAACTAAAATTGCTTTTGTTGCATCTGCAACATAATTGATTCCGTCTACCATTTCAGCTGGCAACGCTTCATTGATTACAGTTGGTACAACAATAACATTGAATTTAGCTTCGTTGGTTTCTGTAACTCCATTAGGAGGTGTACCAACTACACGAACTTCGCCACTTTCTGTAATGTTTGTAATAGTAGCTACACAAGTAGGAGTACCACAAGTTCTTGTTGCAACAGAAATATCATTATAAAAAACTTCAATTGTACCTCTAATTGTTGTACTTCCTTGATAATCTATTACAGCTCTTACAGTTAAATCATCGCCAGAATTTACCACCACTAAATTGCTGGTTGGTTGCGTTAATTTTACTTGAACAGCGCCAATTGGAAAAATAAAATCTTTACAAGAACCACTTTCATTTAGTTTTAATTCTTGTAATTCATCTTCGCTTCTAAACACCATTCCAATTTGTGAAGCAGTGTCAATTTGAGCTTGTGTTAATGTAAAGTAGTTCTGCGGAATAATGGTAATACTATAAGTTCCATCTCCATTGTTGGTCATTTCACCAACGCCATCATCCATTCCCCAGTTTCCAACAACATCAAAAGCAAAAGCACTGGTTTTGTTTCCAATACCTGCGTGCATATATACTTTTGCAGGATTTACAATATTGTTACATGCGCCTGTAGTAGTAATATTAACAGTAAAAGTTACAGCCTCATCCACTTTTATAGCACCAACATTTTTTGTTACTTGTGCTATTGATAAAAAAGGAATTAAAAATAGAATACTAAAAAGTAATTTTTTCATCATAGAGTATTTGAGTTAAAATAAAAAAAAAGCTGTGAATGTTATATTCACAGCTTTATTTTTTTAAATTAATTTATAGATATTGTTTTATTTACTGTGTCAACTGTAAGTGTATACGTTCCAGGAGTGCCAATAAATCTCAAATTATTGTCACCATCTAATGCGTCTTCAAAATTAGCATCAATAGTATAACCTTCACCATCAAAATAAGGGAAATTGTAACTTGGAGAACCCCATTCTAACGCTTTGTCTAAAAAGAATCTAAAAGCTTCATTCGCAAATGTTATTTCGCCAGAATATACACCTGCACCAGTACAAGGTAGTGCCACAGGAGAAGCCCAACCCCAACCAGCAGCAGGAACACCATCACCAACTAACCAAAGTTGATCTAATTCGCACTGAGATTGCTCTGGAGCTAACGTAATTGTTTTCCCCACAGTATCTATGCTTAAAAAGTATGTGCCAGGAGTTCCTATAAACTTGAAGTTATTATCGCCATCTAAAGCATCTTCAAAATTAGCATCTATAGTATACCCTTCGTTTACATAATACGGATAATTAAAGTTTGTCGATGCCCATTCTGTCACTTTATCGGTAAAAAATCGAAAAGTATCATTAGTTAAGTTGATGTTACCTTGGTACAAACCAGTTCCTGTACATGCAATCTGAATTGGATTATTCCAGTTCCATCCAGCATCAACAGCACCATCTCCAACAACCCAAAGTTGGTCATATTCACAATTTGGTCCTACAACTGGAGCACTTAATGTAATTGTTTTATTTGCAGTATTAATTTCCATGAAATATTCGCCTTCAACTCCAATAAATTGGAAATTATTTTCTGCATCAGATGTTCTTTCAATTAAATTTGAATCAATTGTATATCCTCTTTCAGCAAAATAAGGATAGTTGTAATAAGGAGAATCCCATTCTAGTGCTTTGTCTATGAAAAGTCTAAAATTTCCTCCATTATCAGGAGATAAATTAATATTACCAGACCATGTTTTTCCTTGTAAAACTAATTCTACAGGAGAAGTCCAACCCCAACCTGCATCTACAGCACCAGCACCCACTACATATAAAACTGTAGGTAAAGCAATACTGTAAGGTGTAATAGAATATGTTGTAGCATTGGATGTTCTAAACAAGTCTCCCGCAGCTGTTTGTGCAATTGCTCTTACTCTAAACTCAAAATCAATCGCTGTTCCTGGAACTCCATCTTTCCCTAAAACATAACTATTTAAATCGCCTTGTTTTACTGATAAAGAATTTGCTGTCGTTTCGCCCAAAGAAAAAATGCTTGCAAAATTAGTTCCTGCTTTTGCAACTTCTAATTGATACTTAACATTTACCGTTGATGAAGCCGTGATTTCTGGATCTTCCCAGGTTATTATAGTGGCTACTAATTCTGGGTCTACATCAGATAATACAAATGATTCACCAGTAGTAGGACTTGTAATAACAGGAATTTGAACCGCGAATTTTGTTATTTGAAATAAAACAACATTCGATATTGATGTTCCAGTAATAACTCTCATATAAACAGGAGTTGCTGTAAATGATTTAAAATTAGCATCATTTAAAACGCTATTAAAATTATTAACAGTCATAGAAAAGTTTGTCTTATCTGAAGTACCTAATGTAATAGGAGTTGTAAATTCTGCATCAGTAGCCATTTCTATGGTAAACGTACCTTTTGCATTTACCTCATCTACCCAACCAATTGTAAAAGCAGGATTATCTGGAAGTGCAAAATTCAAGAATATGGTACTTATTCCAGGCGTATTCAAAACAAAGCTTGGCTCTGGGCTAGTAATATTTAAGCTTTCTTCTGGTTCACAAGCTCCTAAAAGAAGCGTTAATGACAATAAGAAATAGCTTATTTTTTTAAAATATGATTTCATAATTATTATTTTTTTAAGATTATAAGTTTAATGGAATAAGTATATATCTTCCAGTTAAATCATTAAACCAGATATCGTAATCATCTTCTACAATTACTGGAATAGCATCACCGCCACTTGTTGCAACACCAGAAAAAGAAGAAGAACTTCCCCAGTTTGCGCCTGCACCAGTAACAAATTTAAGGTTACCTGGTATTAATCTTTTATTTTTTGCGAACCAAATATGACCGTCAAAAGCTAACGAACTCATTGTTATGCTTGCAGTGCTACTTCCTTCAACAGTAAGTGTTGCAGGGCTTGTAATTCCGCTTGCATCAAAAGGGTTTAAAGTATATTTTTTAGTAGAAAAATCGATCATAAACGTGTAGTAACCTGATGTTTTAACACCAAATCTTCCAGGATCGCCAGCTTGTGTTGTTGGGTTGCCAGCGATCTCACCACTTGTACTTGGATCATCACTGCCTTCAGAGTTTAAATCACCCCATTGTGGTTGCCATTCGCCTGTATTTTCTATAATTTTAAATCTACCCTTATTATAATCTGATGTGCTATTTTGGATAAATCCAGTATAATAGAACACGTTTTTATTTGCTTCATCTCTAAACAAAGCAGGGTTATTATTGTTATTGTTCCATCCTGGAGCAAGTCCGTTTCCAACTAAAAAGTAATCATCAAAAACATAGTTATAATAAGGATACACCTTAAGTTGTACTATATTTGATACTGCTTTTTGACCGTTTTGTGTTCCTAAAGATGACACTACTCTTGTATAAATAGTAGTCCATGTAAAAGGATTTAAACCTGCGTTTCCTGCTGCTGCATTTACTTCATTTACAGATAATGTAACGGTAGATTTACCTGTTACAGTGGTTGCCAATACTGGTTCTGTAAAAGCGTCATCTTTAGAAAACTCTACCGAATAATTTACAGCAAGTTGTTGCCCATATTCTGCTTTGTCCCAATTTAAGGTTAAGGCAGGGTTTGTTGGGTTCGTAGCATCTAACTCTAATTCTGCAAAATTTAATTCTGCTAAAACCGCTGCATTAGGTGCTGTTGTATTAAATATTTCTGAAGTGTCATCACACGAAGAAATAAAGAGCAACAATAAACCAGCAAAGGTTAATTTTGATAATTGTTTAAAATTTTTCATTGATTTTTTTTTAAATTAATAACCTGTGTTTTGCGTCAAGTTTGGGTTAGATGCAAGACTTGGCGATGGAATTGGATACACGTTAAAATGATTTGGAATTGCAATTCCATTTGTACCATTTCCTTTCCATGCCCAATTATAATTTCCTCCAGTAAATTTATTGTAACGAATTAAATCTTGTCTTCTGTGTGCTTCCCAATGTAATTCTCTAGCTCTTTCGTCTAAAATAAAGTTTAACGTTACTTCTGCAGCTGTTAAATTATCTTGTGGATTGTTTGCACGACTTCTTAATGCATTGATGTTGCCTATTGCATTTGATAAAGTTTCCCCAGTTCCACCTCTTAAAATTGCTTCTGCCTGCATTAAATACACATCAGCTAAACGAAATAAAGGAAAATCTGTATCAACAAAAGTTTTATCAACTCCAAAACCACCAGTTGATGTTGCATTCGAATACTTCTCTAAAACATATCCTTGATCTTTATTAGAAATATCTAAAATTTGTTTTGGTCTTGAACCAGCTATAATTGTATTTCTTGTATCATTATTATAAATAGCTTCACTAAATAAATCTACAAATTGCTCTCTTAAACGAATTGCGCCACCCCAACCAGAAGCTGCAACACCTAAAGGAGCTCCGTTTGCTTCTAAACTACCAATAGAGCCATTAATTAGAACTGTTGTAGGGCCGTAATTTTGAGTTGTAAGTCCATCAGAAATTAAGGGAAAAATAATTTCGTTAGTTGCTGAGTTTGTATTGTTGTTTGCTTGAAATAGTTCAGCATAATTAGTTGCTAGTACGTAGCCACCATTAATTATTTTTCCAGTGTATTGTACACAATCCGTAAACCGATCTTGACCAATATACACTTCTGCATTTAAGTACATTTTAGCTAAAATCATCCATGCAACTGCTTTATCTGCACGTCCATGTTCATTTTGTCTAGGTGCTAATAAATCTGCTTCAATAGCTAGCAATTCAGATTCTATGTACGTAAATAATTCTGGTCTTTCTATTTGAGGTGGATTAAAATTTGTTGTAGGATCATTTTCTGTAACCAAAGGTGCTTTACCAAATAAATCTAATAAATGATAATAAGATAATGCTCTTAATAAACGTGCTTCTGCTCTGTAATTAACTATTGCAGCTCTTGTTGTTGTAGATACGTTTCTTGCATCTAGTTTAGCATCTGTAGTTTCACGTAAAAAGTTATTTGCAAATGCAACACTTACAGACGCTCTACTAAACATACCAATAATTAAAGGATTTTGAGCCGTCCAAATTGTTCTTTGAATTTCTCTAACTCCAGGATCACTTTCATAAGACCAAATTATTTGATCTGCAGATAAGGTTTGTAAATACAATAATACTCGTCCATATTGACTTGTACCTGCGTCTAAACCTTGTATGTTAGAACTTCCTGGTCCGTCAATACCTGTTAAAGATAAATTTCCATAAATACCTGCTAACACTTGTTTGTAGGCAGCTTCGTCTTTAAACAATTCTTCACTAAGAACTGTTTGGTCGTCTTCTGGAGTAATATTCAAATCTTTTGTACAAGAGGTAAATATTGAAACCAAGGCAATAATTGCTACTAAATTTTTTATAGTTTTCATATATTTTTTTTTAGAATTTAATATTTGCTCCTACCAAGAAGTTTCTTGATCTAGGGTAAATTAAATTATCAATTCCGTTAAAAACTTCTGGGTCTAAACCAGAGTAATTTGTGATTGTAAATACATTTTGAACACCAGCCCACAAACGAACACTGTTTGTTGAGAATTTTTTAATTGGTCTATCAAAAGTATATCCAAATGTAATGTTGTCCATTTTTAAGAAAGACGCATTTTCTAAATAAATATCAGAATTGATAACATCTGATGTTCTAGTGAAATTAGTTTTCAAAACAGCAGTTGGAATATTTCCTAACACTGAATTGTCTTGTAATAACTCATATTGAGATCTTGCTGAATTCACATTATTATAATTATAATTTCCGATACTTGCTCTCATGTTAAAAGACAAGTCAAAATTTTGATAACTAAAATTAGATTGAAAACCGAATGTAACATCTGCATTTGGGTTTTCTTTTAAATATCGGTCATCGTCATTTACAACTCCGTCTCCATTAGTATCTACATAAGCGCCTTCAATTGGATTCCCAGAAGTATCATAAACTTGTTTATAAACATGAAAAGAGTTTGGTGCAAAACCTTCTCTAAACAATTGAATTGTATTTCCTGTTCCACCCGCAGTTCCACCAGTTCTAACATCTTGACCGTTTGATAGTTTAGTAATTTCTCTATCTAAATACGTAGCATTAAATGTTGCGTTCCAATTAAAATCTTGTGATTTTATAATATCTGCGTTAATGGTAAACTCTAAACCTTTAATTTGTAATTCACCAATATTTTGTATAACACTGTTTCCAAAGTTTGTGCCATCTGCTAAAGCAGCATTGAATAATAAATCTGTAGATGTTTTTCTGAATGCGTTAACAGATCCTGTTAAGTAATTGTCAAACAATCCATAATCTATACCAAATTCGATTGTAGTTGTATCTTCCCATTTTAAATCTGGGTTTACAATAGAAGGTACTGTAGATTGTATTTCTGAATTACCAAATAAAAATCTTGAATTCTGATTTCCGAAACGGTATCTGTCTAAATAAATATCATTTACTCCTGGAATGTTTTGTTGTCCTGTAACACCATAACTTACTCTTAATTTTAAATCAGAAAATACGTTAGAGTTTTTTAAGAATTCTTCTTCGCTCATTTGCCAAGCAAAAGCAGCTCCTCCAAAGTTACCCCATCTGTTCGCATCACTAAAACGAGATGTACCATCTCTTCTAAAGTTTACCGTTAATTTATATTTGTCTAAAACAGAAAAGTTAGCTCTACCAAAGAAACCAATGTTTACTACATCTGGATCTGCAAATGTTGTAGCAAAAGATACAGGATTTCTAATGTTACCTGTATTTCCTCCAAAATTTTCAAATCTTTGGTAAGAATAACCCGCAGTTAAATCGATTTTTGAGCTTTTAAACTCTTTTGTATAATTCAAATACGCATCTAAAAGTTGATTTAATCTTTCTTGAGTTCCGCTAGATTGTACTCCAGCAAAACGCAAAGCAACATCCGCATTTCCAATATCATAAGGACTAGTATATCTAGATCTTCCTTCTGTTTTATCAAAACCAATATTTGTAACCGCTTTTAATTCTGGTAAAAAATGAAACTTATATTCCAAGTTTAAATTTCCATAATGTCTAAATGAAAAACCAGTATTGTTTGCTAGTAATAAAGCGGCAACAGGATTTTGTGTCCCGTTTTTAACTTCATTCCCGTTTCTATGTTGATAAAAGCCACCAAAAGGAGAACTTGGGTCATAAACAGGTTGTGTTGGGTCATAACGTAAAGCAGCACCAATTTGCCCTGAATCACCAAAACGAGAATCTTCAAAAGCTCTGTTGTAGTTTAAGTTTATTTTAAAATGATCTTTAAATAAACTAGGGTTCATAGATAAAGAAAATGTTGCTCTATCAAATTGAGAAGTTAAAACAGAACCTTCTTGACCTGCTAGACCAATAGATAATCTTGTTGGTATTGCTCCAAAAAGAGCGCCTCTAGCAGTTAAATTATATAAAGAGGATGTAGTTGAACGCAATACTTGGTCTTGCCAATCTGTGTTTGCGCTTCCTAATGCAGAATCACTTAAAGTAGTTCCGCCAATAGGTTGTGCGTTTATTAAATCTCTATACGCATCCGCAGAAAAAACATTTACTCTGTCTAAAACTTCACCAAAGGTATATTGTACATCTAAATCTAACGTGAATTCTTTTTTCCCTTTTTTAGTTACAATAATAATAACCCCGTTGGATGCTCTAGAACCGTAAATTGCAGTTGCAGATGCATCTTTTAACACAGAAAAAGATTCAATGTCATTTGGGTTAATACTTGCTAAAACTCCACGAGATCCAGCAACTCCATTTTCTCCAATAGGCAAACCATCAATAACAATTAATGGACTGTTAGAGGCACCAATAGAAGACCCACCACGAATGGTAATTTGTGATCCAGAACCTGGCGCACCACTTGTAGTAACATTAACTCCAGAAACACGCCCGCTTAATAAATTTTCTGGCGTTACAATGTTTCCTTTTGTAAAATCTTTTGCAGTAATAGCTTCTACAGAACCTGTTGCGTCTCTAACGGTTGTTGTACCGTAACCAATCACAATAATTTCATCTAGCTGTTCTGCAGATTCATCTAATTCAATAACAACATTAAAGTTGTTAGCAACCGTAAATTCTTTTGTTTTGTAGCCCAAATAAGTGAACACTAAAACATCACCTGTTTTAATAGTACTTAATTGGAATTTTCCATCAAAATCTGTAGAAGTTCCAGTTGTAGTTCCTTTTATAATAACACTAACGCCAGGTAAAGTATCACCCGCGTTTTTCCCTTTTACCACACCAGTCATAGTTTGCTGTGCAAACATTGCAGAAGATGATAAGAGAATCCCCAATAACAATAATTTAAATTTTCTCATGTATTTTTTGTTAAATAATAACTGTAAATTTGATTTTTTGATTTCAATAAATTAACATTCCACAAAGTAAATATAAGACGTAGAATTGTATTTTCATTAACTTAAATTTAACGAAAACGGTTTCGTGTTGACAACTTTTTTAATAGATTAAGCGAATCGATAACAAATAAACTTAAAAACTAGTAATTTTAAAATTATGAAGCGAAAAATTACGATTAAGACAATAGCAAAGGAATTAGGAGTATCTACTTCTACAGTTTCTAAAGCACTTAAAGATAGTCATGAAATTAGTACAGAAACGAAAGAGAAAATTAAAGCTTTTGCTAAACTTTACAATTATAAACCTAATAATTTAGCCTTGCAATTACGCAATCAAAAGACCAAGGTTATTGGTGTTATATTGCCTAAAATTGTACATCATTTTTTCTCTACAGTTATTATGGGAATAGAAGAGGTTGCAACAAAAAAAGGATACAATCTTATGGTTTGTTTTTCTAACGAATCGTATCAAAAAGAAGTAGAAAATTTAAAAGTATTATCTAACGGAAGTGTTGATGGAATTATTGTGTCTATTGCTAGTGAAACCCTTCAAAACAAAGACTTTAATCATTTTAAAGATTTGGTAAATGAAGAGATTCCATTGGTTCTTTTTGATAGAGTTGTAGATGAAATTTTATGTGATAAAGTTGTGGTAGATGATGTTGGTGCCGGGTACAAAGCAACACAACATTTACTTGAAAACGGATGTAAAAAAATAGCATTAATCACTACGCCACAGCATGTAAATGTTGGTGCGTTAAGAAGACAAGGTTATGAGAAGGCGCTTATTGAAAATTACATTAAAACAGACAAGAATTTAATTGTAGAAATAGATGAGAAAAAAGATTTTAAATCCCAAATAGAAACTATTTTTAAAAACGATATCGACGCCGTATTTGCTGTAAATGAAATATATGCAGCAATTGCAATGAGAATAGCCAAAGAAAAAAAGTTTGAAATACCAGAAGACATTGCAATCATTGGCTTTACAGATGGTTTAATATCTGAATATTCGTCACCATCCATTACATCTATTGCGCAACATGGCTTGGAAATGGGAAGACAATCTGGTGCAGCACTTATTGAGCGAATTGAGAAGGAATCAGAAGATTTAAAACCAAGAAAAATCGTGATTTCTAGCGATTTAAAGTTGCGGGAATCAACGAAACCGTCGTCGTAAATATTTCGTGCAAATATTAGCAACTCTACAAAATAAATATATATTTGTTGCATTAAACCGATTTATCAATAAATTACATTCCACAAATAGTAATTGATAAGTCTCAACGCTTATCGTAGTATTAACTAATTTAATTACGATAATGGAAAAGCGTAAATTAAGTTTCTGGCAAATTTGGAACATGAGTTTCGGTTTTCTGGGAATACAATTCGGGTTCGCTTTACAAGGCGGATTTATGTCAAGAATTTTTCAAACTCTTGGTGCAACCAAAGATGACATTCCAATGTTGTGGATTGCAGCACCATTAACAGGTTTACTTGTACAACCAATTATTGGGTATATGAGTGATAGAACCTGGAGCACAAGATGGGGAAGAAGAAGGCCCTATTTTTTAGTTGGTGCTGTTTTAAGTTCTGTCGCGTTACTTTTTGTTCCAAACTCACCTACACTTTGGGTTGCTGCTGGTTTATTATGGGTTTTAGACGCTTCTATAAATATTTCTATGGAACCATTTAGAGCATTAGTAGCAGATAAATTACCACAATCGCAAAGATCGTATGGTTTCGTAGTTCAGACATTAATTATTGGAATTGGAACATGGATTGCTAGTAATTTACCTTGGATGGTTTCACAATTAGGTGTTAGTAATTCTGCCGAATCTGGAATTGTACCGATGTCTGTAAAAATTGCATTTGCAATCGGTGCTTTCGTTTTTTTAGCGAGTATTTTGTATACTGTTTTTACTACGGATGAATATCCACCAGAGGACATGGAGGAATTTGAGCTAGAAAAAGCGAAGAAAAATAATTTTATTCCAGATATTCTAAATAATATTGGAAATATGCCAAGCACAATGAAAAAATTGGGAATTATTCAATTTTTCTCTTGGTTTGCATTTTTTACGATGTGGAGTTTGGCGAATCCTGCTTTGACAGAACACGTTTATCAATCGCCTGCACCAATTGAAACAGACTATAATATGTCTGATTTATCTGAAAAAAACACCTACGATACTGCAAACACAAAATTCCAAGAATCATCAAATAATGTTGGTTCTGCAATGGGAATTTATGGTCTTTCTTCTATGGCTTTTGCATTATTATTGACTTTGTACACTTCAAAAAGAAACATCAACAGAAAATATGTTCACATGTTTTCTTTATTTCTTGGTGGAGCTGGTTTTCTGTTGATGAGTCACGCAAATCCAGAAAATTTAAAATATTGTTTTGTGTTAATTGGTTTTGCTTGGGGAAGTATTTTATCCATGCCTTACGCAATGTTATCAAGTGCGGTTGATCCGAAAAAAATGGGCGTAATTATGGGGATTTTCAATATGTTTATTGTAATTCCGCAAATTATAGCAGCTTTAGGTGGCATTAATTATGTCTCAAATTTAATAGGAGAAGAAGCAATTAATGCAATGACAGTTGCAGGAATTAGTTTATTAATTGCAGGATTTTGTAATTTTTTAATTACCGATAAAAACGCAATTAGTTATCAAGAAGAAATTTAAAAATGAGTAAAAAAGGATTTATATTCGATTTAGATGGAGTAATTGTTGACACAGCTAAATATCATTATTTAGCTTGGAAAAAGTTAGCAAATCATTTGGGTTTCGAATTTACGGCAGCACAAAACGAATTATTTAAAGGCGTTAGTAGAAAACGTTGTTTAGAAATTCTGTTAGATATCGGCAAGATTGATGCTTCTCAAGAACAATTTGATAGGTGGATGATTGAAAAAAACATCGATTATTTAAAATATATTGAAAATATGGACGAATCAGAAATTCTTCCAGATGTTCCAAAAATATTAAATTATTTAAGAGAAAATAATTTTCCAATTGCATTAGGATCAGCAAGTAAAAACGCACAACCTATTTTAGGAAAAGTTGGTTTGTCTTCTTATTTCGATTTTATTGTAGATGGAAATAATGTAACAAAAGCAAAACCAAATCCAGAAGTTTTTCTTTTGGCAGCAGAACAATTAAATGTATCTGTGAGTGATTGTATTGTTTTTGAAGACGCAGTTGCAGGAGTAGCAGCAGCAAACAGCGCAAACATGATTTCTATTGGTATTGGAGATAAAAAAGTATTATCTGAAGCACAATTTAACTTCAATGATTTTACAGAAATCAGTATTGATTTTATTGAAGAATTGATTAATTCGGAAAATAGAAAATAGAAAATAGACAAAAGAAAGGGAAGCAAGAAACACGAAACACGAAACAAGAGAAAAACTTTGCGTCTTTGCGACTTTGCGTGAAAAAACATAAACAAATTTAAAACGAAAGATAACAATAGACATATACAAAGAGAATATAAAAAACTTTGCGTCTTTGCGAGAAAGAAGTAAAATATCAACCTTATTTAAGGACAGATAAAAAGAAAAAAGAAAATAAAGAACAAAGAGTATACGAAAAAGAAGATTCGGTAAGCAAAAACTGCACCGTCTATTATCTATACTCTCTAAATCTAAAAAAATATATGAATCAAGATTATATCATACCAAATGAATGGTCTATTATTGAAGAAGGCTTTAATCCAAAAACCGTAGAATCTTCAGAAAGTTTATTTAGTATTGGAAACGGTGCAATGGGGCAACGTGCCAATTTTGAAGAAACATATTCTGGCGCAACTTTTCAAGGAAGTTATATCGCAGGTATTTATTACCCTGATAAAACGCGTGTTGGTTGGTGGAAAAATGGATATCCAGAATATTTTGCAAAAGTATTAAATGCACCAAGTTGGATTGGAATTAACGTTGCTGTAAATGATGAAAAATTAGACTTACATACGTGTAAACAAGTTTCAAATTTTAGGCGAGAACTCAACATGAAAGAAGGTTGGTTGTCCAGAACTTTTGAAGCAACACTGCAAAACGACATCAAAATTAAAGTAGAAACCAAACGTTTTTTGAGTTTAGAATTTGATGAGGTTGGTGCAATAAACTACAATATCACACTTTTAAATGGGGGTGCAAAAATTACATTTGAATCGTATTTAGACGCAAGTATTACCAATGAAGACACCAATTGGGATGATAAATTTTGGGATGTTTTAACGGTTTCTCAACAGAATAATCAAGCATTTATTGAAGCAAAAACAATGAAAACAGCTTTCCATACCTGTACTTTTATGGAAAACGAGTTGTTTTTGAACAATCAAAAATTAAATGTAATTCCAGATAATTCAAAAACAGAAAAAACGGTTTCATCAATATATACTGCATCAGTAAAATCTGGTGAAACGCTTACTATTAATAAGTTTGCTGGATATGTGGTGGATAGAAATCATCCGAAGGATAAATTAGTCGCAGCAGCAAAACAAGCATTAGAAAAAACGACTTCTTTAGGATTTGATAAATTATTAATTACTCAAATAGAAGCTTGGGCAAATATTTGGGAAATGGCAGACATTACTATTGATGGCGATGTTAAAGCACAACAAGGAATTCGTTTCAATATTTTTCAGTTAAATCAGACGTATTTAGGCACAGACGCCAATTTAAATATTGGCCCAAAAGGATTTACAGGAGAAAAATATGGTGGAAGCACGTATTGGGACACAGAAGCGTATTGCATTCCGTTTTACATGGCGACAAAAGATCAATCTGTAGCTAGAAAATTATTAGAATACAGATACAATCATTTAGAAAAAGCGATTGAAAATGCGGAGAAATTAGGTTTTCAAAACGGAGCAGCTTTGTATCCAATGGTAACCATGAATGGCGAAGAGTGTCATAACGAATGGGAAATTACTTTTGAAGAAATCCATAGAAATGGCGCAATTGCATTTGCGATTTATAACTATCACAGATTCACAGATGATTATTCTTACATTCCAGAAAAAGGATTGGAAGTTTTAATTGCGATTGCACGTTTTTGGCATCAAAGAGCTACTTTTTCGATTGATAAAAATAAGTTTGTTATTTTGGGCGTAACTGGTCCAAATGAATATGAAAATAACGTAAACAATAATTTTTATACCAATTATATTGCAAAATGGTGTTTGAATTATGCGATTGAAAATTTCAACAAAGTTAAAGACAATTTTAATGATGATTTTTTAAGAATTATCTCGAAAACAAATCTTTCTACGGATGAAATTACAGAATGGCAAAATGTTGCTGACAATATGTATTTTCCGTATTCAGAACAACACGAAGTGTATTTGCAGCAAGATGGATTTTTAGACAAAGAAATGACGACAGTTGCAGACTTACCAAATTCTGAAAGACCAATAAATCAGAAATGGAGTTGGGACAGAATTTTACGATCGCCATTTATAAAACAAGCCGATGTTTTACAAGGATTTTACTTTTTTGAAGACGATTTTTCTACAGAACAGTTAGCAAAACATTTCGATTTTTATGAGCCATTTACCGTTCATGAAAGTTCGCTTTCGCCTTGTGTTCACAGTATTCAAGCAGCAAAACTAGATAAAATGGATCAAGCATATACGTTCTATTTAAGAACGTCTCGCTTGGATTTAGATGATTATAATAATGAAGTTCATGAAGGGTTGCATATTACATCAATGGCAGGAACTTGGATGAGCATTGTAGAAGGTTTTGCAGGAATGAGAGTTAAAAATAATACACTTTCTTTTTCGCCGAAAATTCCTAAAGAATGGAAAACGTACTCATTTAAAGTAAACTTTAGAAATCAGGTTATTACTATAAATGTTACTCAAAAGGGAACTCATTTTGAATTAGAAGGAAAGCAAGAAATCAGCATTTTAGTAAATGGAGAATTGGTTACTGTTTCTCCGAATAAATTACTAACTATTTAAAATAGAAGTTATGAAGTTTAACAGAGGCATTTTTTTATCATTATCTATTCTCTTTTTTTTATCATGTAATAATGTAGATCTTCAAAAAAAGGCTTCTGAAGATTCAATTTTAAATTCTTCTTTGGAAAGAGTAGAACCAACCAATTGGTGGGTGGGTTTAAAAAATACATCACTACAATTATTAGTAAAAGAAGAGAATATAGGACACTCAAAACCTAGTATTTCTTATGCTGGCGTTTCTATTGAAAAGGTACATAAAGCAAGAAGTGAAAATTATTTATTTATTGATTTAAGTATTGATACATCGACTAAAGCAGGGAAATTTGATATCGTTTTTACTTTTGATGATGGAGCTAAAAAAACACATACGTACGAGTTAAAATTAAGAGAAAAACCTTCGAATAATTTTGTTGGTTTTGACAGTTCTGATGCCATTTATTTAATTACTCCAGATCGTTTTTCAAATGGGGATGAAAGTAACGACATCAATCAAAAATTAAAAGAAACAACGATTGATAGAACGGATGGATACAAGCGACATGGAGGCGATTTAAAAGGAATTATTAATCACGTAAATTATATTTCTGACTTAGGTTTTACTGCTGTTTGGCCAACACCTGTTTTAACAAATGATATGCCAAAAGGTTCTTATCATGGGTATGCAATTACAGATTATTATCAAGTTGATCCACGTTTTGGAACCATGAAAGAGTACAAAGAATTAGCCCATGAGTTAAGACAAAAAGGAATGAAATTAATCATGGATCAAGTTGCGAATCATTGTGGTTTAGGACATTGGTGGATGAAAGATATTCCTTTTTCTGATTGGGTAAACAATCAAAAAAACTACGAAGAAAATATTGAAAATTGGAATTACAAAACCAATATTGGTTCTAATCACAGAAGAACTACAAATCAAGATTTATATGCTTCAAAAATTGATAGAAATGGTAACAATGAAGGTTGGTTTGTTGCAGATATGCCAGATTTAAATCAACGTAATCCATTTATGGCGAACTACATTATTCAAAATAGTATTTGGTGGATAGAAACATTAGGTTTAGGTGGAATTAGACAAGACACATATCCATATCCAGACAAAGAATTTATGGCAAATTGGGCGGGAACAATTATGGAGGAATATCCTAATTTTTCTATAGTTGGCGAAGAGTGGAGTTACAATCCGCTATTAGTTGGTTATTGGCAAAAAGGTGCAAAAAATAAGGACGGTTATGAGTCTAATTTAACATCTACGATGGATTTTCCGATGCAACGAAATATTATTCAAGCCTTAAATGAAGAAGAGTCTTGGGACAATGGTTTGGTTAAAATCTATGAAGGTTTGGCCAACGATTTTTATTATCCGACGCCAGAAGATATTTTGATTTTTGCTGATAATCATGACATGAGTAGAATTTTTACGCAATTAAATGGCGATATTCCAAATACAAAAATGGCACTGAGTTATTTATTGATGTTGCCAAGAATTCCGCAAATATATTATGGAACAGAAATTTTAATGGACGATTTTAAAAACCCTGGCGATCACGGTTTAATTAGAACCGATTTTCCAGGCGGATTTCAAGATGATGCAATAAACGCATTTACTGGAGAGGGATTAACAGCCGATCAAAAAGAGATGCAAAATTATCTAAAGAAAATCCTCAATTTTAGAAAAAATAGCAAAGCGATTCACGAAGGAAAAACAATACATTTTGCACCAATTAACGAAACCTATTTTTTGTTTAGAAAATTAAACAATGAAATAGTTGTTCATATTATTAATAAAAATAACCAACCCATTACAATTGATTTAAAACGTTTTGAGGAAATTGGTTTAGAAGGTAAAACGTTGAAAAACATTGTTTCAGGTAAAGATTTTATTTGGAAAGATAGTATTGAATTAACAGAAAGAGGAAGTATTATTTTATCAACTAAAATATAAAATATTAAAATGTACAGACCTCAAAGGTTTTCAAAACCTTTGAGGTCTAAAAGACTTAATTATGAAAAAATTACTATTACTTTTATTCATTTTACCACTTGCATTTTCTTGTCAGAAAAAACAAGAAGTGGTGAAAAGGGAGACAAAAAAAGAATATTCAAATATAAAAGTAGTTCATTTAGAAAAAGCTATTCTGGCAGAAGGAAAATTATTCAGAATTGATTCTTTTCCAACTCGAAATATTGTGCCAAGACCAGTTGATATTTGGTTGCCAGAAAATTATTCTTCAGCTAAAAAATATGCAGTTTTATACATGCATGACGGACAGAATTTATTTGATGCTACCACAACTTGGAACAAGCAAGAATGGATGGTAGATGAGGTTGCGAGTAAATTAATGAATGAAAATATAACGAAAGATTTTATTGTAGTTGGGATTCATAATATTCCGAAAATTCGTTGGCAAGATTTATTTCCAGAAAAAGCGATTGATTATTTAAACGAAAAGGTAAAAGATTCTCTTTTTAGTGATTCGAAAAGCAAAAATTTCAATTTAGAATTTAAAGGAGATGAATATTTAACCTTTATAGTTGAGGAGTTAAAACCTTTTATCGACAGTAACTATTCAACAAATCCAAATCAAGAAAACACTTTTGTTGCTGGTTCTTCTATGGGCGGATTGATGTCGATGTATGCGATGACAGAATACCCGCAAATTTTTGGAGCCGCAGCTTGTTTGTCCACACATTGGGTTGGCGGAATGCCGTCAAAAACAAATCCGTTACCCAAAGCTATTTTTGATTATGTTGCAGAAAATACACCGTCAGCAGAAAATCATAAAATTTATTTTGATTATGGTGATAAAACGTTAGATCAATATTATCCTCAATATGCAGCAAAAGTGGATTCTATTTATAAATCTAAAGGATATTCTGATGAGAATTTCAAGAATTTATACTTTGAAGGAACAGATCATTCGGAATTGTCTTGGCAAAAAAGATTAGATATTCCGTTGACTTTTTTATTGAAAAAATAAATTAAATACAAAAGACCTCACAGGTTTTTGAAACCTGTGAGGTCTAAAAATAAAATCACGATGAAATATAAACTCTTTTTTTTACTCCTTTTTATTTCGATTTTTTCTTTGGCTCAAAATCCGAATAGAATTTTTGAAAATTTTACTCAAAAAGAATCTCATTTAGAAGTAAAAGTAAATGATGGTACATACCAAATTCAGTTCTACACAGCTGAAATTGTAGAAACCACTTTTATTCCAAATGGAGAAGAATATTCATCAGATTCTCATGCTGTTGTTTTGCATCCGCAGAAAATAAAAATAAGATTAAATCATGATAAAAAGCAAATTGTTTTTTCATCCGAAGAAATTGATATTGTGATTCATAAATCTCCTTTTAAAATTTCATATTTCTATAATGAGAAAGAAATCATTTCCGAAAAGTTAGGTTATTTTAAATCAAAGCATATTCCTTTAGATTTAGTAAAGGGCAATATTGTAGCAGAAGAAACAGAGAAAATAGAATTCAATTTAACAAGTGACGAAGTTTTGTATGGTGCAGGTTCTAGAGCTTTAGGGATGAACAGGAGAGGTAACAGATTGCCATTGTACAACAGAGCGCATTATGGTTACGAAACGCATTCTGAATTGATGAATTTTACAATACCAATTGTTATTTCGTCAAAAAAATATTTGATTCATTTTGACAATGCGCCAATTGGGTATTTGGATTTAGATAGTAAAAATGACAATTCGTTAACCTATGAAACTATTTCTGGACGAAAAACATATCAACTAATTGTTGGAGATTCTTGGTTAGATTTAATTGATAATTATACTGATTTAACAGGAAAGCAACCGTTGCCTCCGCGTTGGATTTTAGGGAATTTTTCTAGCCGATTTGGATATCATTCTCAAAAAGAAACAGAAGAAACTATTGCTGAATTTAAGTCAGCAGAAATTCCTGTTGATGCTGTAATTCTCGACTTGTATTGGTTTGGAAAAGAGCTTCAAGGCACAATGGGGAATTTGGACGTTTACAAAGATTCTTTTCCAGATATAAAGGGAATGATTTCCGATTTTAAAAAACAAGGTGTAAAAACTGTATTAATTACAGAACCATTTATTTTATCAACTTCTAAAAAATGGGACGAAGCTGTTGAAAAGGATATTTTAGCAAAAGATTCCGTTGGAAATGATGCGAGATATGATTTTTATTTCGGAAATACAGGTTTAATAGATATTTACAATCCGAAAGGAAAAAAATGGTTTTGGAACATTTATAAAGAAATTTACGATTTAGGAGCAAAAGGATTTTGGGGAGATTTAGGGGAGCCTGAAGTTCATCCTTCTTGGGTAAAACACGCAGCAGGAACGGCAGATGAAGTGCATAATATTTACGGACATGATTGGGCGCGGTTAATTTTTGAAGGGTATCAAAAGGATTATCCAAACGAAAGACCATTTATTTTAATGCGTGCTGGATATTCTGGTTCGCAGCGATTTGGAATGATTCCTTGGTCTGGAGATGTGAACAGAACTTGGGGCGGATTGCAATCTCAACCAGAAATTGCGTTACAAATGGGCATGCAAGGTTTGGGTTATATGCACTCTGATTTAGGCGGGTTTGCAGGCGATAATTTAGATGATAATTTGTACGTTAGATGGTTGCAATATGGTGTTTTTCAGCCGATTTTTAGACCACATGCGCAAGAAGATGTGCCAAGTGAGCCTATTTTTAGAAATGAAAAAGCGAAACAATTAGCGAAAAAAGCGATTGAATTACGTTATAAATTATTGCCATATAATTACAATTTGGCTTTTGAAAATAATCAAAAAGGAACGCCATTAATGCGTCCTATTTTCTTTGAAGAAGATGCTGAAAATTTAATGACAAATTCATCAACCTATTTATGGGGAACTAATTTTTTAATAACACCAATTTTAAAAGATTCCGTAAAAACGGAGGAAATTTATTTTCCGAAAAATCATGTTTGGTTTGATTTTTATACGGGGGAAAGAATTGAAGGAAATCAAACAAAATTAATTGAAACTAACCAAAATTATATTCCGACGTATGTAAAAGCAGGTGCTTTTATTCCGATGACAAAAGTGGTTCAAACTACAGACGATTATACAGGAAATCAGTTAGAAATCCATTATTATTTTGATGAATCAGTTAAAGAAAGTGAACAAAAAATGTATAATGATGATGGTTTAACAGCAAACGCATTTGAAAAAGGAAAGTTTGAAATCTTAAAGTTTGAAGCAGAAATTACAAAACGAAATTTAGAAATTAATTTTGAAAGCGAGTTTGGAAACAATTGGAATTCAGAAAATAAGGAAATTACTTTGATGATTCATAATTTACCAAAAAATTCTAGAAAAATTAGAATCAACAGAAAAAAAGTAAAACATCAAATAGAAAATAATCTTTTAAAAATTCCTGTAAAATGGAATCCTACTAAAGAATTATCAGTAAAAATATCGTTAAAATAGCATCAATTATGAGAAAAATATTCAGCGTTTTATCCGTCTTAATTTTAGTAGTAATAATTGGTTGTACAGCAGAAAAAAAAGTATCAGAAGTGAATATGGAGAGTACGAACTCAAATAAAAAGATAGTTGTTTATCAGGTTTTTACACGGTTATTTGGGAACACAAACACCACCAATAAACCTTGGGGAACTATTGAGGAAAATGGCGTGGGTAAGTTTAACGATTTCACAGATAAAGCATTAACAGAAATTAAAGATTTAGGAGTTACACATATTTGGTACACGGGTGTTCCGCATCATGATGTGATTCGTGATTATACAGAATATGGGATTTCTAACGACGATCCAGATGTTGTAAAAGGTAGAGCAGGATCGCCTTATGCAGTGAAAGATTACTACAATGTAAATCCTGATTTGGCAGTAAATGTTGACAATAGACTGCAAGAATTTGAGGAGTTAATTGTACGTTCTCATAATAACGATTTAAAAGTAATTATTGATATTGTTCCAAATCACGTTGCTAGAAATTACCAAAGTGTAACAAATCCTGAAGGAACAAAAGATTTTGGATCAGATGATGATATTTCTGTAGAATATCATGTAAATAATAACTTTTATTATGTGCCGAATTCGCCATTTGAAGTTCCAGATTTCTTAAATGGATACAAACCTTTGGGAGGAGAAAATCATCTCTTATCGGATAAACAGTTTACCGAAAATCCTGCAAAATGGACAGGAAATGGCGCTCGTTCTCCAAAACCAGGTTTTTATGATTGGTATGAAACTGTAAAAGTAAATTACGGAATTACGCCAGATGGAAAAAAAGAATTTGACGAATTGCCAGCAGGTTTTGATACTGAAGATTATAAAAAACATTTTGAATTTTGGCAAGATAAACGCGTTCCAAATTCATGGATTAAATTTAGAGATATTGCGTTGTATTGGATAGAAAAAGATGTTGACGGATTTAGATATGACATGGCAGAAATGGTTCCTGTTGAATTTTGGAGCTATTTAAATTCGGCAATAAAAATGAAAAATCCTGATGCTTTTTTATTGGCAGAAGTGTACAACCCTAGTTTGTATAGAGAATATATTAAAAAAGGAAAAATGGATTATTTGTATGATAAAGTACAGTTGTATGACACCATAAAACATATTATACAAGGTCATGGATTAACAGATAATATTCCACCAATTATTGAAGATTTAAAAGATATTGAGCACAATATGTTGCACTTTTTAGAAAACCATGACGAGCAAAGAATTGCAAGTCCAGAGTTTGCAGGAAATGCAGATAAAGGGAAACCAGCAATGATCGTTTCTACCACAATTTCTTCAGCGCCAACAATGGTTTATTTTGGACAAGAACTTGGAGAGGATGGTTCTGAAAACGCAGGTTTCGGAACTCCTTCTAGAACTTCAATTTTTGATTATATTGGCGTTCCGAGTTTTCAAAGATGGGTAAATGACAAGAAATTTGATGGAGGAAAATCTACAAAAGAAGAAAAGTTATTACGAGATTTTTATAAGCGATTGTTAAATTTCACGATTAATTCTGATGCATTAATGGGTGAATATCAAGATATTCATCTGTTTAACAGAGAAAACACAGAAAGGTATACTGAAAAAGTGTTGTCTTTTTTACGTTGGAGCGATGACGAAAAATTAATTGTAATAGCTAACTTTAACGTAGAAAAAACCTACGGTTTCGATTTAGGTTTGCCACAAAATATAATTAAAAAGTGGAACTTAAAGGACGGCAAATACAAATTCGAAGATCAATTGTATAAAAAATATTCATCGACTTTAGTTGTCAGGAATAATCAAGCAAAAATAAGAGTAGAACTGAAACCTTTGGAATCTTTTATTTTGCAACTTCAATAAGTTAGAATGAGAAAAGCATTTTGAATATTCTGTTCTATTTTTGTACGCAATCTTGTAAAAGATAACTATTTTAAAGAAAATACGAGTGTAGAATTACAGCCTTAAGGTTATAAAGTAGATATAAAGTAAAAACAAATACAGATGATAAAAAAAGTAATTGGTCTAGTTATATTGATGAGTTTAATTAATTGTCAAGAAAACACATCGAACAGAAAAGAAGAAAATAAAGTTGCGGAAAAAATATTTGTTTGGGAAGCTGCAAATATCTATTTCTTGTTAACAGATCGTTTTAATAACGGAGATTCATCAAACGATATTAATTTTGAAAGAACCAAAGAAACTGGTGTTTTACGGGGTTTTGAAGGCGGTGATATTAAAGGAATTACTCAAAAAATACAAGAAGGTTATTTTACCAAATTGGGAATTAATGCCATTTGGATGACACCAGTTGTAGAGCAAATTCACGATGGCACAAATGAAGGAACAGGAGTAACATATCCTTATCATGGATATTGGACAAAAGATTGGACATCTATTGATCCTAATTTTGGAACAAAAGAAGATTTAAAAGAATTGGTTGCTGCGGCGCATAAAAACGGAATTCGGGTTTTGTTGGATGCTGTAATAAACCATACAGGTCCAGTAACAGATAAAGATCCCGTTTGGCCAAGTGATTGGGTTAGAACAGGGCCAGCTTGTAATTATAAAGATTATGAATCTACTGTAATGTGTACTTTAGTTGAAAATTTACCCGATATAAAAACAGAAAGTAACGAAGATGTCGCATTACCGCCACAATTGGTGGAGAAGTGGAAAGCAGAAGGGCGTTATGAGCAAGAGGTAAAGGAATTAGATGCTTTTTTCGAAAAAACAGGACATCCAAGAGCGCCACGTTTTTATATTATGAAGTGGTTAACGGATTATATTACCGAATTTGGAATTGATGGTTACCGAGTCGATACTGTAAAACATACAGAAGAATCTATTTGGCAGGAATTTAAAGTTGAATGTGATGTTGCTTTTGCAGAATATAAAAATAATAATCCTGATAAAGTTTTAGATGATAATGATTTTTATTTAGTTGGAGAAGTGTATAATTATACCATTTCTGCCGGAAAAGCATTTGATTTTGGCGATAAAAAAGTAAATTATTTTGACAAAGCTTTTAATAGTTTAATCAATTTTGAATTGAAATGGAATGTTGCTCAAATGGAGAGAGAAGCGGTGTTTTCTAAATATGATTCCATTTTAAATACCAATTTAAAAGGCTACGGAATTACAAATTATTTGTCATCTCATGATGATGGTCAACCGTTTGATGCTAGTAGAGAAAAACCTTATAAAACTGCAGAAATGTTATTTTTAACGCCAGGAACAGCTCAAGTTTATTATGGAGATGAATCTGCAAGAAGCTTAATCATTGAGGGTGCTGTTGGAGATGCAACTTTACGTTCTAGCATGAACTGGGAAGCGATTAATAATGATTTTAAAACGCAAGATATTTTGCATCATTGGCAAAAATTAGGAAAATTTAGAGCGCAACACCCAGCAGTTGGAGCAGGGAAACACAACATGATTTCACAGAATCCTTATTTATTTTCAAGAAAATTTACAAAAGGAGATTTTACAGATAAGGTAGTAATTGGTTTAGATTTATCCGAAGGAAAAAAAGAATTAAACGTTGGTGGTATTTTTGAAGATGATATAGAATTAAAAGATGCTTATTCTGGCGAATCTGCTAAAGTAAAAAACGGCAAGATTACTATTAACTCTAAATTTGGAATTGTTTTATTAGAGGAAATAAGATAATTATTATTTTTTATTGGTTTTGTTGTATAAATTAATCATGTATACAGCCCAAATGCCAACTAAAGCAAAAATTACAATCGAAAAAACAAATACAATATTATTTGCGTCCATTCTGCACTAATTTTAAATAAATTAAAAGACCTAATACTGTTGGTGCCCACAAACCGATGAAAATTCCGTGAAGTTTGTCACCATTTAAGAAAATATATTCAGCAACTAAAATAATAATAACACAAATAATAAGCATAATTAGGTCTCCGATGATTCCTGCTTTTTTGATATTACTCATTTTAAACAAATTCTGTTTACATTCAATTTGTAAAATTAAGATAATTTTAACATATCACATAATTTTTTTAACTTTTTTTAGGGCTATAAATTGACCGTTAAAAAGCCTAAATTTTCTAATAGTCAATTTTGATTTGTTATCATATATCACATTTTTTTTTATTAATTCCTATTTTTTTATTAATTTAGTAACCGTACATTTTGTTTCTTTACTGTATCGTCAAATTAATAGTTATGAAAATAGTTCAAATTGTTTTTTTCTTATTTTTTTATTTGAATAGTATTGGTCAAGAAATTCCGCCTACCAAAATTTTTACTACTGAAAATTATAAAGCTCAAAATCAGAATTGGGGAATTGCCCAAGCATCAAATGATTTAATATATGTAGCAAATAATGGAGGGCTTTTAGAGTATGATGGTGAGCATTGGCAATTGTTTTCAGACGAATCAAATCCTATTTTAAGATCTGTTAATGTTAGTGAAGGAGTTGTTTACACAGGCTCTTTTATGGATTTTGGTTATTGGATAAAAAACACAAAAGGAGAATTAAAATATTCTTCTTTAGTTAAAAATTATAAAATTAAATTAAAAGAAGGGGAAGAGTTTTGGAGTATTCATATGTATCAAAAATGGATATTATTTCAGTCTAAAGCTAGTATTTATTTTGTGAATACAATTACAAAAGAGGTTAAAAAAGTAGAATCTTCAGAAACAATAACAGGATTATTTTTGTTGGATGATAAAATATTTTTTCAGAAACAAAATAAAGGTTTATTCATTATAGAAAATGGGCAGGAGAAACTTTTTTCAGATGCGCTGTTTTTCAAAGAGAACAGAATCATAAATTGTTTTAATCAACAACAAGAAGTTGTTTTTTTGAGCGAGGAAAAAGGGTTTGTCTCAATCAAAGAAGGAATTGTTGTTGAACAAAAATCTACCTTAAACAAAGAAAGTTATTCCATCTATTCTGCTATTCAACTGGCAGATAATACTTTTGTTTTAGGAACAATCTCTAGCGGTGTTTTATTTTTAAATGAAAACAGAGTAATAGTAAATAAAATTAACAGAAAAAATGGTTTGAGTAATAATACAGCACTTTCTTTATTTCAAGATAACTTTAATAATGTCTGGGTTGGATTAGATAATGGTATTAACTATATTAATATTTCATCACCTTTTAAAAGATTTGAAGATGAAGATGGTTCTTTAGGTACCGTTTATACTTCATTATTGTATGACGGAATTTTATATTTAGGTACAAATCAAGGTTTATTTTATAAAAAATATAATTCTAAAAATAAATTTCAATTAGTAAAAAGGACGAAAGGTCAAGTATGGTTTTTAAAAGAAATTGATAACCTTCTTTTTTGTGGTCACGATAAAGGAACTTTTATCTTAAAAAATAATAGAATTATTAGTGTTATAACTGAAACTGTTGGGGTTTGGGATGTTAAAAGTGTACCGAATACCACGTCCCTTTTGATACAAGGAAATTATAAAGGATTGTCTATTTTAGAAAAACAAAATGGATTGTGGAAATTTAAAAATAAAATGGAAGGATTCGATATTTCTTCTCGATTTTTTGAGTTTCATGAAGATAAAATTTACGTAAATCACGAACTAAAAGGTCTTTACGAATTAAAAACAGATGATGATTTTTTAAGAATAAAAGAGAATAAAAAAATTAATATTCCAGAATCTGGTTATGGCTCTAATGTTTTTACTTTTGGTGATGAATTATTTTATTCTTCATATGCAGGTGTTTATAAAAAAAACGGGAACAATTTTTTTGTTAAAGATTCTCTTTTTACAAAAGTTATGGGTGATTATAATGATATATCAACGTTAAGATCTTTAGATACTCAAAAGAACACTTTATATGTTTTTTCGAATACCAATTTACTTTTTATTAGCTTAAATCCAATTAATTTAGCACCTCAAATAAAAAAAATTCCACTTTCTGTTTCAAATAGAAATACTGTTTTAGGTTTTGAAAATTTAACCCAAATAAATGAGGATAAATTTTTAATAGGAACATCTTACGGATATCTTATCTATGATGAATCTATAAAAAATAAAGCAGAAAATGTTTTTATTTCATTTAGATCCATTCATGTAAATAGAATTGATGAAGCTAAAACAAGCATATCAGTTTTAGAAGAAGCACTTTTAGCTAATGAACAGAATAATATTGAATTTTCGTACAGTATTTCAAAATTCAATCAAATTGTAAAAAATGAATATCAGTATCAATTACTTGGCTTATCTGACAATTGGTCAAATTGGTCACAAACGTCCACCCAATTGTTTGAAAATTTACCTTACGGCAATTACATATTAAACATAAAAGGAAAATATGGGAATCAAATTACAGAGGTAGAATCGTTTCAATTTAGTATTAAAAGACCTTTTTATTTGAGTAACTTAATCGTAGTTATTTATATAATTGCAATTTGTTTACTGATTTTAGCGATAAATTTGTACTATAGAAGAAGGTATAAAAGAAGAAATGCTATTCTTTTAGAGAAAGTAAGAAAAGATTTAAAGCTAAAGGAATTAGAAAATCAGAAGGAAGTTATCCGTTTACGAAACGATAAATTACGAAGTGATATTGAAAGTAAAAATAAAGAGTTGGCGAGTTCTACAATGAATATCATTAAAAAGAATGAGCTATTGAATAACTTGAAAAAAGAGTTAAATACGATTGAAGATCGTAAAATTGGTCAAGTAATAAAAATTATTGATAAAAACTTGAACAATACAGATGATTGGAGATTGTTTCAAGAAGCCTTTAATAATGCAGACAAAGACTTCCTTAAGAAGATAAAGCTGAAACATCCATTATTAACCCCAAATGATTTAAGGTTATGTGCTTATCTCCGATTAAACCTATCATCCAAAGAAATTGCACCACTTTTAAATATTTCTCCAAGAAGTGTAGAAGTAAAACGATACCGTTTGCGTAAAAAAATGGATTTAGAACATGATTCTAACTTATCAGACCATATCTTATCTATTTAATACCATAACATCAATTTTTTTAACCAAACATTACCACAACATTTTTAATTTTTCGTAAATATTTGTTAATTAAAAGTTAATAATTAAAAGGGATTTTCACTCCTTTTGCATTTTTTTTAATGTGTATGTTTTTTGTATTGTGCTTTTTTATCAAATTAGCAATATATCGTCTTAATTTTATCAAAAGATTAAAACTAATATTTTATGAAAAAAATTATTTCATTTATTTTCTTTATGTTATGTGTTGGTATCATACAATCGCAGAACATAACAGTAAAAGGGAAAGTTACAGATGCACTTACTGGAGACGCACTTCCGGGAGTTAGTATTATTGTAAAAAAATCTACTAAAGGAGTTATAACAGACTTTGATGGAATTTATCAAATAGAAAATGTTTCTAAAGGAACAGTTTTGGTATTTACTTATTTAGGTTTTGCAACAAAAGAAGTAACAGTAAATTCATCACTTTTAAATGTCGCTTTAGAAGAAGGAGCAGAAAAGTTAGATGAAATCGTAGTAATAGGTTACGGAACTCAAAGAAGAGCAGAAGTTACTGGTGCTGTTTCTGTAATTAGTAATGAAACGATAGAAGATTTAAAACCAACAAGAATTGAGCAAGCTTTACAGGGGCAAGTTGCAGGTGTAAATATTACATCTTCTTCTGGTTCTCCAGGAGCAGCTTCTAACATTAGAATTAGAGGTGTTTCTACAAATGGAAATAACAACCCATTAATTTTGGTTGATGGAAACAGAATTGAAGACTTAAGTGTTATTAATCCGTCAGATATTGAGTCGATTAATGTTTTAAAAGATGCTACTGCTGGTATTTATGGAGTTCAAGCAGCAAACGGAGTAATCTTAATTACGACCAAATCTGGTAGAAAAAATAGCGATTTTAAATTTGTATTTAATTCTTACGCTGGTGTTCAAGAAACGTCGAGAAAAATTCCGCAATTAAACGCAACAGAATATGCGTTACTTGCTAACGAGGCATTTGCTGCGAATGGTGAAACGTTACCATTTTCTAACATCGTTGGTTTAGGGTATGGTACAGATTGGCAAGACAAAGTATTTAAAACTGCTTTTATTGCGAATACAGATATTAACATTACAAAGGGGACAGAAAAAGCGGCGTATTCTTTTGGAGCATCTTATTTAGACCAAGATGGTATTGTTGGTTTAGATAAATCAAATTTTAAAAGACTTACAGCAAAATTCGGTATAAATGCAGATCTTCTTAAAGATTTAAAATTAACATCGACTGTAATTTATACAAATACATATAGAAAAGCGTTGTCTGAAAACACATTAGGATCTGTACTTTTTAATGCATTAAATTTTGCGCCAACTTTATCAGTAAGAGACATAAACGGGAATTATACGTTAACTCCAGCAAGTGGTTTTGGGCAAGAAGTTATAAACCCTTTAAATCAAATAGAAAATACTTTTAATGAAACTGTTGTTCACAAAATTGCACCAACATTAGGTTTAGAATATTCCTTTTTAAATAATTTTTCTGCGCAAGTAAAAATGCAATACAATTATGCAACTGTAGATTCTAGAGGATTTAATGATATTATAAATTACGGAGAAAGTTCTACCGTTTTTGATCAAACAAGAAGTTCTTTAAGTAATTATAAAGTTGCTTATGAAGATTATATTTTTGATGCATTTGTTACGTATGAAAAGAATTTTAATGACATACATAATGTGAAATTATTATTAGGAACTTCAATCTCTAAGGCTACTTTTTATAATAAAATTAACAAAGCAGGTTTTAATTTAATAAATGGAAATTTAGATTCAAATTTTAATGAAGCTGCAACCATAGAAGACTACAATGTTTTAAATAATACGCCAAACGAAATTGACGGAAATCGATTACTTTCTTATTTTACAAGATTACAGTACAATTACAAAGGGAAGTATTTATTTTCTGGTGTTTTTAGAAGAGATGGTTCGTCTAAATTTGGACCTGAAAATAAGTTTGGTTATTTTCCATCAGCATCTATTGGTTGGATACTTTCAGAAGAATCCTTTTTAGAAAACTCAAATTTAGTTAATTTTTTAAAGTTAAGAGCGAGTTATGGTGTTATAGGGAATGATAGAATTCCTGCTTTTAGATACACATCATTATTAGAAGGTGAAGGAGAATACATTTTTGATGATACTATTTATTATGGTGCTGCAAGTTCTGCTTTATCAAATCCAGAAATAAAATGGGAAAAACAAAAACCTTTTGATGTTGGTTTTGATTTAAAATTAGCCAATAAATTTGATGTTACTTTCGATTATTTCTACAAGAAAACAGAAGATTTATTATTAAATCCGCAGGTTTCTGGAATATTAGGAGTTAGTGCTCCAGGTGCATCAGGACCAACAGTAAATGCAGGAACTGTAGAAAACGAAGGTTTTGAATTTTCTTTAGGATACAAAAACAGAGTTTCAGACGACTTTAATTTTAGTGTAAATTATAACATCACAAAATTAAGAAATAACGTTTTAGAAGTTACTGGAGCAAATAGTTTTGTGCCAGGATTTACTTTTGGTTTAAGCGAGGCAGGTTCATCAAGAATGGAAGCTGGTTTTCCAATAGGATACTTCTACGGATACAAAACAGATGGTGTTTTTCAAACACAAGCAGAAGTTGATGCGCATGCAACACAAATTAATACGAATCCAGGAGATTTAAGATTTGTAGATACTAATAATGATGGAGAAATTACAGAAGCAGACAAAACAGATCTAGGAAATCCGATTCCAGAGGTAACAATGGGTTTAAATTTCTCTTTTGATTATAAAAATTTCGATTTTAACATATATGCCTTTGCATCTTTAGGAAATGATGTTGTTAGAAATTACGAACGTAATTTACCACTTACAAATAAATCAATTTACAGTTTAGATCGTTGGACGGGACCAGGAACAAGTAATTCTTCTCCAAGAGTAACAACAGGTGCAACAAGCAATACGTTGTTTTCTGATTTTTATGTAGAAGATGGTTCTTTTGCAAGACTACAAAATGTACAATTAGGGTACACAATGGATGATAGTGTTTCTAAACAAATAGGAATAAATAAATTGCGATTTTATTTTACAGTAAACAATTTATTCACACTAACAAAATACAAAGGTTATGATCCATCAGCATCTAATGGAGACCCTTTATCAAGTGGTGTAGATCAAGGTTTTTATCCTGTTCCAAGAACATTTTTATTAGGATTAAACTTAAACTTTTAAAATAGTAAGAAATGAAAAAATTAGATATAAAAATTATAGTAGCTTTTTTAATTCTTATAGGATTAAATGTAAGTTGTAGTGATGATTTTGTGGATGTAAAATCAGTATCAGAAAACTCTGAAGATTTTTTTAATTCAGAGCAAGATTACCAAGATGCATTAATTGGCGCTTATGATTTGTTGCAATCTACTTACCTAAATGTAATATTAGGTGAAATAGCGTCAGATAATACTTTGGCTGGTGGAGAAAGTGCAACAGATGTTGTTGGTTTCCAAGAAATTGATGATATGATTCACACTCCTCAAAATGCGCAATTGAGAAATGTATGGAGCTGGATGTTTGCAGGAGTTAATAGAGCAAATTATATTTTAGAATTTCAAGATAAAACAGATTTTGCAGGAAAAGAGCAAGTAATTGCACAAGCAAGGTTTTTAAGAGCTTACTATTATTTTGAATTAGTGAAGTGGTTTGGAGACGTACCTTTAGTTGTTGATAAAAGAATTCTATTTGGAGATCAATTTAATATTGATAGAACTCCAAAAGTAGAGGTTTATGCTCAAATGGAATTAGATTTACTATTTGCAGCGGATAATTTACCTTACATCCAAGCAGAAAAAGGAAGAATTACTAAAGGTGCAGCTCAAGCTTTGTTAGGGAAAGTATATTTATTTCAAGATAAATTTGAAGAATCATCAGCTGTTTTAGACAATCTTATTTTAAGTGGTCCTTATGATTTGGCTCCATTGTACACAGATATTTTTGAATTGGAGGATGAGAATAATATAGAATCTGTTTTTGAAGTTCAGTATAATGATATGCAAGGTGCAGGTTTTGGATGTTTACAATGTAGTGAAGGTAATGTTGCGGTTGGCTTTAGTGGCATAAGAAGTTATGTTGCTACTCCAGGAAGTGCTGGTGATATTTTCTCTTCTGGATTCAGTTTTAATGTTCCAGTACAAGAAGTTGTCGATGCTTTTGAAGCTGGCGATACTAGAAAAGATGTTGCTATTTTAGATATCGAAGCCTGGGCAGCACAAACTGGAATCACTTTTGGAAAGGGATATGAGCACACTGGTTATTTTAATAGAAAATACATTCCTAGAAAAAGAACCACCGATGCGGCTGGAGATAGAAATTTAACAAACCCAAATAATTACAGAGCAATCCGTTTTGCAGATGTTTTATTAATGGCAGCAGAATCTTTTAACAGAAAGGTGACACCAAATACTGGAAAAGCACAAGGCTATTTAAACCAAGTTAGGCAGCGTGCTTTTGGCGATATGTTGCACAATGTTTCATCAACAGGAACAACCTTAACAGATGCTATTTATAAAGAAAGAAGAGTAGAATTAGTTGGTGAAGGACATCGTTTTTTCGATTTGGTAAGAACTGGAAGAGCTGCTCAAAATATCCCTGGTTTTGTTGCAGGAAAACACGAATTGTTTCCAATACCATTAATTGAAATTCAATTAGCGGGAAACAGATGGTCTCAAAACTCTAACTATTAAAAAATATAAAGATGAAAAACAATAAAGTTTTATATAAAATTATTATTGCACTTCTAATTTTTAGTGCATGTACAGATGAGGTTAGAGATTTTGATTTTTTAGACTCAATTCAGCCTCCATCAAACGTTGCGGCAACCTATACTATTACGCAAGATAATACAGGTTTAGTTACCATTACACCAACAGCAGATGGTGCCCAAGAAATTCAAGTATTTTTTGGTGATGGTACAAATGAATCTGCAACTGTAGTTAATGGAGAAAGTATAAAGAGAATTTACAAAGAAGGTTCTTTTAATATTAAAATTATCGCTTTAAATGCAACAGGTAAAAGCACAGAAGCAACACAAGTATTAACTATTTCTTTTAAAGCACCACAAAATTTAGTGGTGGTTTTAGAAAATGACGCCGCTGTTTCAAAGCAAGTAAATATTACAGCAAGTGCAGAGTTTGCCACGATGTATGATTTTTATTCTGGAGAAGCAGGTTCAAATCCTATTTCTGGAAATATAGGTGAAACAATTTCTTATCAATATGCAAATCCAGGAACATATTCTGTTAGAATAGTAGCAAAAGGAGGTGCGATAGAAACTACAGAATCTGCTCAAGACTTTACGGTGACAGAAATTTTAGCGCCTTTAAATGCTGCACCAAGTCCACCGAACAGAGTTGCAACAGATGTTGTTTCAATATTTAGTGATAAATATACAAATGTTACTTTAGATGAATTACCAACAACTTGGTCTGGAGGAAATTTTGAAGCGACTACAATTGTAAATAATAATACTTGGAAATTAACAAGTTTAGATTTTTTAGGTATCGTTACAAATTATGCAAACGGAATTGATGTTTCTGGAATGGAAAAAATGCATATTGATTATTGGGTTCCAGCTGGTGCTGTAAACGAACTATCTGTTAAAATAGTAAATACAGTTGATGGAGGAGAAGCAGTTTCTTCTTTAGGAACTACTGTTAGTGGATCTTGGCAAAGTATTGAAATAGATCTGACTGCTTTTGATGCTGGAAACTTATCTAATAAAGAAAAGATAACACAACTAATAATCGATTCTGACGGTATTGCAGGAGTAGTTTACATAGATAATTTTTATTTCTATAAAGCAAGCACAACTACAGGCGCTTTTGATGATGGATTATTAACAAATGGAGATTTTGAAAACGGAAGCGATTCTTGGTTAGTAGGTGTTGATGATAATTCATCTGCTCCAGTTTTAACAAATGGAGGGAATACCTATTATTCAGTTAATGTACAAAGTGCTGGGAATAGCTATGATGTAAATACAAGTCAAAAATTAGAAATAATTGAGGGTAGAACATATACGTTAACTTTTGATGCATGGTCAGATAGAAATAGATCTATTGTTGCAGGTGTAGGATTAAGTGGAGGTAGTTTTGCAAACGATGCAAAATCTGTAGCAATTACTCCAACAAGAACCACGTATTCAGTTACTTTATCATCAGCTGGATTTGGAGCTGCAGATGCAAGAGTTCTTTTTGATTCTGGATCAGAAGTAGGTATGGTGAATATAGATAACGTATCATTAATATTAGGTACAGGAAATTTATTGGTAAATGGAGATTTTGAAGCAGGAAGTGATCCTTGGATTATTGGAGTTGCAGATGGTAGTCCTGCACCGGTAGTAATAAATGGAGGAAATACATATTATTCTTTTACGGTAACAAATGCAAATCCTAATGAACCATATCAAGTAAATGTTAGTCAGAAATTAGAAATAATTGAGGGGCAAACATATACCCTAACTTTTGATGCTTGGTCAGATGTAAATAGATCTATACTTGGAGGAATTGGTTTAAGTGGAGGTAGTTTTGCAAATGATTCTAAACCTGTAGCTATAACTACAACAAGAACTAGGTATTCAATTACGCTATCATCAGTAGGTTTTGGAACAGCAGATTCACGAGTGCTTTTCGATTTGAATGGAGAAAATGGTATGGTTAATATAGATAACGTATCGTTGTCTAAAGACTAAATCACTAACAAAAGCTTTATAATAATCATCAATTTTTATTAAAACATAAAAAAATGAAAAAACTTAAAAACATTAATATCATATTATTCTCTTTATCATTGATTTTCTTTGGTTGTCAAGAAAATGATTTTGAGTTTGGAGAAATTATTACTCCTTCAAACATTACAATAACAGCAACTATTGCTGGCGCAGACGCTGCAAATCCTAATGGAGATGGTAGTGGAGTTGTACGTTTTAAAGCAACCGCAGATAATGCAGTTGCTTTAAAATATATTTTTAATGGAAGCACCAGTGTTGCGCTTTCAGGAGAATATACATACAGTTTTAGTAATTTAGGATTAAACACATATACGGTAACTGTTGTGGCATCTGGAACCGCAGGTGTAAGTTCTAGTAAAACCATTCAAGTAGAGGTTTTATCTACATATTCACCGCCACAAGATTTATTAGAAAAATTATATGGTTCAGGTGAAAAAACGTGGAAAATTCAATCTGCTAAATCAGGTCATTTTGGTTTAGGTTCTGTAGGTGGACCAATGAATGAATATTACGGAGCAGGACCAAATGATAAAGCCGGAGTTGGTATGTATGATGATCGTTTTACATTCAAATCAGATGGTACTTTTACCTATTTAACCAACGGAACTATTTTTGGGCGCAATCCATATATTACTGACGATTTAGGACCAAATACCACAGGTAGTGCAAACGGTGACGATATAGAAAATTATCCTTACGGAGATTATTCTGCAACATACAGTTTAACTGCACCTGCAGCAAAAGAAACTATTAATTTAACAGGTATTGGTTATATTGGTTATTACACTGGTGGTTCTCACTCGTATCAGATAATAGACAGAGGCGTAGCTAACGAAATTGTACTAAAAACAACAGATGGTAACAGTCAATTCGATTGGTGGTTTATCATTGTATCAGAGTAAAAAGGTGTGAAAAAATTAAAAGTTACTTATTTATTAATTGTATCCATTTTTCTGATGTTACTTTCTTGCGGAAGTTCAGATGAAGAAACAGATGTAATTGAAGAGAAATCAATAATTCCAACAAATTTATCGATTAATATAATTGTTAAAGGAGCAACCACAGCCAATCTTTTAGGTGATGGTTCTGGAATAATAGATGTAATTCTCTCTGCAAAAGATGCAGTGCGTTACAAAGTTAAATTTGGTGATGGAAATGAAATAGAATCTACTTCTGGAAGCATAAGTTATACGTATACAAATGCAGGAACTAAAAAATATACGATAGAAGTAATTGCCTTTTCTAAAACAGGTAATTTTATAAGTGATTTTGTTCAGAAAGAAATAGTAATAAATGCAGGAGGATCAAAATTAGTTTGGTCAGATGATTTTAATGTTGATGGTGCTCCAAATACAGCAAATTGGACATACGATCTTGGCGCTGGAGGTTGGGGAAACAATGAACTGCAAACGTATACTAAAAATTCAGAAAATGTTAAAGTTGAAAGTGGGTTTTTAAAGATTACAGCAAAGAAAAATGGAAGTAGTTACACCTCTGCTCGATTAAAATCTCAAGGATTAAGGAAGTTTAAATATGGCAAATTCGAAATAAAAGCAAAACTACCTGCTTCAAAAGGTACGTGGCCAGCAATTTGGATGCTTGGTTCTAATTTTCCAGATGTAGGTTGGCCAAATTCTGGGGAAATAGACATTATGGAACAGAAAGGAACCGATAAAAATACGGTTTTGAGTACATTGCATTATCCTGGTAATTTTGCAGGAAATGGACCTTCAAAAGGGACTAGTTTGTCAACATCTACAACACAATTTCACGTGTATTCGGTAGATTGGTCTTCATCAAAAATTGAATTTGCCATTGATGGCAATGTTTTTCATACGTTTACAAATAATTCTAACACCCCTTTTAATGCAGATTTCTTCTTCATTTTCAATATTGCAATGGGCGGAACTTTGGGAGGTACTGTTGATGCTAATTTTACAGAATCATCAATGGAAATCGACTATATTAAAGTGTATCAATAATGAAAAAAATATTTTTTGTAGTAATCTTTATTGCTTTTTTATCATGCAAAAATGATGAGAAAAAATCTTTAGACTATAAAAATGTGAATTTATCAATTAACGAACGTTTAGAAAACCTACTTTCAGAAGAGAAAATTGGTCAGATGAATCAGTACAACGGATTTTGGAATGTTACAGGTCCAACACCGCAAGACGGGGATACAGCAAAAAAATTATTGCCATTAAAAAAAGAAGGTCAGAAAATTGCGTTGATTGGTACTTTTTTAAGATTTCAACAAAGTATGAAAAACAAATTATTCAATTGAACTTATCTAAAAAATAACATCACAATATGAAAATTAAATTTCTAGGTTTAATTATTTTATTACTCTCAATAAACCTTAACGGTCAAACAAATATCGTAAAAGTTGTTAAAGATGATACAGGAATGCGTTTGGTTGTAAATGGAGAAGATTTTATGGTAAATGGGATGAATTGGGATTACATTCCAATTGGAACCAATACTGTAGATGCAAACTTTTGGAAAAAGCCGGATGATATTATTAAATCTGGTTTAGATGCAGAAATGTCTCTATTGAAAAATATGGGCGTTAATGTTATTCGTCAATATACCGGAGTTCCTGCAGAATGGATTCAATATATTTATGAAAATTATGGTATTTATACCATGCTTAATCATTCTTTTGGAAGATATGGATTGACTTTAAACGGAGTTTGGACACCCGTTACAATTTATTCAGATCCAAAAACACAGAAGCATTTATTAGATGAAGTAGGTAATTTAGCAAAAGAATATAAAAATACGCCGGGCTTGCTATTGTATCTTTTAGGGAATGAAAATAACTACGGTTTATTTTGGGCAGGAACAGAAACCGAAGATTTTCCTGATGAAGAAGAAAAAAAACAAGCAATAGGCGAAAGTAGAGGTCGTCCAATGTATAAATTAATGAACGAAGCTGCAAAATTGATAAAAGAGATTGATTCTTCTCATCCAGTTGCAATTTGTAATGGAGATGTTTTGTTCATCGATATTATTGCAGAAGAATGTAAAGACATAGATATTTATGGAACAAATACCTATAGAGGTGTTTCATTTGGAGATATGTTTCAAGTTGTAAAAGACAAATTAGACATGCCAATTCTTTTTACAGAATTTGGTGCAGATGCGTTTAATGCAAAAGAAAATAAAGAAGACCAAAAAGCACAAGCATATTATATGGTTGGCAATTGGAAAGAAATTTATCAAAATGCAGCAGGCTTAGGAAAGGTAGAAAATTCATTAGGGGGTTTTACATTTCAATTTAGTGATGGTTGGTGGAAATATGGTTTTGATGACAGAAAAAATGCCGAATTACACGATAATAATGCATCATGGTCCAATAGTGGTTATCCGATAGATTTACCAGGGATAGGTGAGAATAATATGAACGAAGAATGGTTTGGTATCTGTGCAAAAGGGCCAACAGATCCAAGAGGTTTATATACACTATATCCAAGAGCAGCTTATTATGCACTTAAAGAAGCGCATCAACTAAATCCTTATCAAGAAGGGGTTGATTTAAACTTTATAAATAATCATTTTGATAATATTCAAATAATGGATGCTGTTTTAAGAGCAAGAGGAGATAAAGCTGCATTAGGTGGAGATGAAAAAATAAAACTAAGTAATTTAAGGGCAGAATTTACCACATTTCATATAGGAGGTTCATTATTAACAACTCCAGAAATGGTAGAGCCAGGTGCTCAAAATTTCCCAAACAGTCGTGGTTTCGATCACATGCAATCTTATTTTGTTGGAGTTCAAGCTAAACCTGCTGCAAATATGCGAGCAGAAGTAAACTTTAATATTTTAGGGAATGTTGCAGGGAATCCTATTGACGAAATATTTTATGAAAATAGAGGAAGAACCGTAGAAAACATAAATTCAGATAACGGTAATGTTACATTAACAGACGTAAATCGATTACAGGTTTATAATGCCTCTTTTGAATGGAATGCAAAAGATTTTGATTTGCGTGGTTTTTATAGAGTTGGTCACTATCATTGGGCATATGAAGGAGATATATTTAATATTTATCCAGAAACTAATTATGGTCCAAACTTAGATATTTATAATGGAGAAACTTTAGGAATTGAAATTGATGGTAAAGGAGCTTTAAAAGGACTAAAAGCAGCTTTTGGACCACAGTTATGGTGGGGAGCAAATCCAGCACTTTTGATTAAATATAGAAGAAAATTTGGACATTATAATATTACAGGAGTTTATCATAAAGATATTGTGCAGGGTAGTTCTTTAGATCAAAACGGAAGACGAATCATTGATCCAGTTCGTGCACGTTCTGGTATAATTCCTCCAATTCCTACAGAAAGATTAACAGTTGCCATTGAAAGAGACTTTGAAAGTCTTGGGTTTCAATTAGGTGCAATGTGGGGAGGAAGTCCTTTAAACGGAAGTGTTTATCAAGATTATACCGGTGAATCTGGCAATTATACTATTTATAATGATCGTGTTCAGGCGAAAGACAATTGGGGTGGTAAAGCTAAAATTACGTATAGTGAAGGTGGCATAAATTGGTATGCACAAGGTGCAATAATGGGTTTAGTTGCTAACGGAGGTGCAGATCAAACACAAACATTTACAGGTTGGAAATTAAAAGACAATGGAAGTGGAAATCAGGCAAATTTCTTATCCGGTTTTGCTTATAATTTTGATAAGTTTCAAGTTGCACCAAATTTTTTATGGCAAAAACCTTTGGTTGAAGCCATGCCGAATGATGTGCAAGGACCCGGTAAATTAAGAAATGTTATTGATGATCCATTCGCAGTAAGAGGAAATAGAGAGACTTACGGTAGTGAGTTATTGTTCACTTTTGACCCAACACCAGGCACTTGGATGTATCAATGGGACAATGATCGATCAGAAGATGCTAAGTTCGCTATGAATTTAGGTTTTGTTTATCGTTATTTACCAACAACACAAGATGCTGCAATCGGTTTCTTAGCAAATAGAACGTTTTTTCCTTTTGCGAAATCTGCTCCTGCAGAAGATTTATGGGAAGTGCACTCAAGAATGGTGTCAAAAGTAAATCCAGAGCTTGGTTTAATTGCGAATTTGTATTATGGAAATGGTCAAGCAAACGGAGATAGCGAAAGATTAATTAGAAGGTTTGGAGCAGATGTTAGAATGATTTATCAGAAGATTAAAGTTACTACAATGGTAAAAGTAAATGATTGGGGACCTTTTGATTATCACAGAGATTTTAACTTAACGTATCCTTTGCAATTAATGTTAGATTTTTCTACAACAGTAGGTAAACCAGATTGGTTTCTTTTACCAGATACAAAAATAGGAGTTAGAGGAACTTGGAGGTCTTTAGATGAGTTTTCTCCAAGATACTTACCAAACAATGCATCAAGCACATTTGCAACTGCGCCTATCGTAAGTCCGGTTGGTTTTCCTAACGGATCTGAATGGGAATTAAGAACATATATACATATTAATATTGGTCAGTAAATATGAAAAAGATGAAAAATAACATAAAATTATATTCGAAAATAAGTTTTTTATTCATGCTTGTTTTTCTAATTACGATTAGCTGTGAAAGAGAATTGTCTGATGATGCAGAATTAACAACGTTTTCTACAAATGGAGATGTTTTTAACGATAGCTTTAGTGCTGGATTAGATTATCAGCCTTTTGGAGACTCTTATCAAGAAGCATTTGCAGTAGATACACAAACGAAGTATTCTGGGACCTCGTCAATGCGTTTTGATATTCCTGTTTTCGGTGCTGGTTATGGAGGTGCTAATTTTCCAGTTAGTTCTCCAAGAGACTTATCGGGTTATGATGCCTTAACATTTTGGGCAAAAGCTTCTAAAGGAGCAGACATAAATGAAATTGGTTTCGGAATAAATCCAGAGACATCTAATAAATTTAGAGTTACAAAACAAAATTTAGCGATTACAACACAGTGGAGAAAATATACAATTCCTATTCCAGATGCATCAAAATTAACAGAAGTAAAAGGAGTACTTTGGTATGCAGAGGGCGCAATTAATGCAGATGATGAAGGTGGTTACACATTTTGGTTAGATGAAGTAAAGTATGAAAAGTTAGGAAATATTGCACAATCAAGACCTTCTATCTTAAACGGAACAGAGATAGAACAACAAACTTTTATTGGTGCTACAGAAACTATTGGTAATTTAACTCAGACATTTAATTTAGAAAACGGAGTAAATCAAACTGTTGTAAGTGCACCAGCTTATTTTGATTTTGAATCTTCAAATCCAAATGTGGCTACAGTTAGTGAAACTGGTTTAGTTACAGTAGTTGGTGCTGGAAAATTGGATGCAACAGGAAATAGAATTGAAAATATAGCTATCATTACAGCAACATTAAATGGTTTAAAAGCAAAGGGTTCTTTAACATTAGAGTCTTTAGGTACTTTTGTAGGTGCACCATCGCCAACAAAACCAGCAAGCAATGTTATTTCTATCTTTAGTGATTCTTACAATAATTTACCAGTAAATTTTTATAATGGTTATTATGCACCATTTCAAACAACTCAAGGGCAAGATGACATTGAAATTAATGGAGATAATATTATTAAATATACCGAGTTAAATTTTGTGGGAATAGAATATAACAAGCCAACAATTAATGGTAGTACAATGGCTTTTTTACATATTGATATTCAGGTTGAAAATCAAATTAATACGGGAGATTTTATTTCTGTTGAATTTGTAGATTTTGGCGCTAACGCTGCATTTGGTGGAGGTGATGATTCAAGTGGAAGAATCCGCTTTCCAGGGAGTAGATTTATTACAGGAAATTGGGTTAGTTTAGATATTCCTTTATCAGATTTTAATTTGACAAGCAAAGCTAATTTAGGTCAAATGTTGTTTATAACAGATGGAACAAACCCTACTATTCCCGGAACAATAACAGATATATTGGTAGATAATATTTATATGTATAGAACTACAGGTCCTACAATTCCTTTTAATTTTGACAATCCTAATATTGATTATAAGTTTAGTGTTTTTAATGGGTCTTCATTTACTGTAGTAGATAACCCACAACTGTCAGGTATAAATTCAACGGCATCTAAAGTTGGTGCATTAACAAATAGAGGTAACAATTTTGAAGGAGCTGCAATTGATTTAGAAAATCCGATTAATTTAAACAATGGTAAAAAAATTAAATTAAAATTTTATTCAACTAAAGCTGCACCTGTACTTTTAAAATTTGAAGGTGGTGCAAGCGCTCCAGCAGAAATTGAAATGGTTGCAAATCATACAGGTTCTGGTTGGGAAGAATTAGAATTTACTTTTAATTCAACAAATCAATACAATAAATTAGTGATTTTTGTTGATGGGCCAGGGAGAACAACTGGAACTTTTTACATAGATGATGTTATACAAACAAACTAATAAAATTAAATTATGAAATTAAAAAATAATATAAAATCAATTTTAAAGTCTTTTCTCTTAATCTTGATAACTATTTTTTATGGTTGTGATTCAGATGAAACCCAAACGGTAACTACTTTAGAAAATTTAGTTTGGGCAGATGAGTTCGACGCAAATGGTGCACCAAATTCAGCAAATTGGATTTATGATATTGGAAACGGTGGAAACACAAGAGCTGGAGCAGGTTGGGGTAATAATGAATTACAAAACTACACAGCTAGACCAGAAAATATTATTGTTGAAGATGGGATTTTAAAAATTATTGCTCAAAAAGAATCTTTTATGGGTTCTGGTTATACTTCAGCAAGAATTTTAACAAAAGGTTTGTATCAAAATAAATATGGTAGGTATGAAGCAAGTATAAAATTACCTTGGGGACAAGGTATTTGGCCAGCATTTTGGTTACTTGGTAATGATGCTAATGGAACCGTAATTTGGCCTAAAGTTGGCGAAATTGATATTATGGAATATAGAGGTCAACAACCTACAGTAGTAGATGGCACAATTCATGGACCGGGTTATTCTGCAGGAGAAGCAATTACAAAAAAATATACTTTAGATAAGGATAGATTTGATACTGGATTTCACAGATTTGGAATTGAATGGGGACCAAACTACATAAATTTTTATGTAGATGATGTTTTATATAACCAAATTACGCCTTCAGATCTTCCAGACGACGGAGAATGGGTTTTTAATGATAATGAATTTTATATTATTTTAAACGTTGCTGTTGGAGGTAACTTTGTAGGTCCACCAAATGAAGAAACCGTTTTTCCACAAACAATGGAAGTAGATTATGTAAGGGTTTATCAATAATAATCAGTTTATTAAAAAATAAAACAATTAAGAATCAATTTTTGTAAACTATAAAAATTGGTTTTTATTCTTCAAATTAGTTTTAAAACTAATATTTACAGTAAAAGAAAAAATGACAGACAAAAATATTTATTTAGGAAAAAATCAAGTTAAAAATAGTGCTTTAGAAATAAAAGGAGATTTAGTCAACTTTGAAAACGAAATTTATTACAAGATCTCTAATAGCAGTAAGATGCGTCCTTTTTTTATGAGTCTTATTAGTAACTCAGATCATTGGATGTTTATTTCTAGTAATGGAGGTTTAACTGCAGGTAGAAAAAATGCGGAAAATTCTCTTTTTCCATATTATACGGATGATAAAATTACAGAAGCCGCAGATATTACAGGAAACAAAACAATAATTCAGGTTCATAAAAATGATAAAACATTTTTATGGGAACCATTTTCAAATAAATATCAAGGAGTTTACTCTATTACACAAAATCTCTATAAAAATAACTATGGAAATAAAGTAGTTTTTGAAGAAATTAATAATGATTTAGGTTTGTCTTTTATTTATCAATGGAATACAAGTGATGCTTTCGGGTTTGTAAAAAAGTCTAAGATTACGAATCATTCATCAGAAAAGATAGCAATTACCATTTTAGATGGTTTGCAAAATATCTTACCAGCTAGTGTAACTTCTGATTTACAAAATAGCAGAAGTAATTTAGTTGATGCTTATAAAAAGAACGAACTAGAAGTAGCGTCAGGAATTGGTATTTTTGCTTTAAGTGCCGTAATTATTGACAAAGCAGAGCCTAGTGAGTCTTTAAAATCAAGTATTGTTTGGTCTATTGGTCTAGAAAATCCAAAGTATTTAGTTTCTTCTTTGCAGTTAGATATGTTTAGAAGAGGTAAACAAATTAAACAAGAAGTAGATATTAAAGCAGAGAAAGGCGCTTATTTTATAATACAAGATTTAACTTTAAAGCCAAATGAAAAGAAAGATTGGTGTTTTGTGGCAGAAGTAAATCAGACTATTACCGCTATTAATAGCATTGCTAAAAAAATAGAAAATAAAGAAAATCTAGAGAAAGAGATTCAGCAAGATATTAATTTAGGAACCAAAAATTTAATTCATTTGGTTAGTGCTTCAGACGGAATTCAATTAAGCAATAATAAATTAAGAAATACAAGGCATTTTGCAAATACCCTTTTCAATATTATGAGAGGTGGAATTTTTGATAATAATTATCAGGTTGAAAAGCAAGATTTTATTACTTATTTAAAAAATGCAAATAAGCAAGTTGCTAAAAATAATGAGCATATTTTAAATGATTTACCTGAGTTATTCACAAAGATTCAATTAAAAAATATAGCAGAAAATACAAGAGATAAAGATTTCAAAAGATTAAGTTTTGAGTATTTACCTTTAAAATTTAGCAGAAGACATGGAGATCCAAGCAGACCTTGGAACAAGTTTTCTATCAATACAAAAAGTGAAATAGACGGTTCTAAAATCTTAGATTATGAGGGGAATTGGCGAGATATTTTTCAGAATTGGGAGGCATTAGCACATTCTTATCCAGATTTTATTGAAGGAATGATTTATAAATTTTTAAACGCAACTACGTTTGAAGGTTATAATCCGTACCGTGTTACAAAAGACGGTTTTGATTGGGAAGTAATTGAAGAAAATGATCCTTGGTCTTACATTGGATATTGGGGTGATCATCAAATTATTTATTTGTTGAAATTTTTAGAATTTATAGAAAATCATTATCCAAACAAATTAGCGAAAAGTTTTGGAGAGGCTGTTTTTGTTTATGCAAACATTCCTTATAAAATTAAAAGCTACCAAGACACGTTAAAAAACCCGAAAGATACAATTGATTTTGATTATCGATTGAATGAAGAGATAGAAGCAGAAAGAGAAAAAATTGGAGTAGATGGCGGTTTGTTAAAAGATGCAAATCAAGAAATTTACAAAGTCAATTTAATTGAAAAATTATTGGCAACTGTTTTGGCAAAGGTTTCTAATTTTATTCCTGAAGGCGGAATTTGGTTAAACACCCAAAGACCAGAATGGAATGATGCGAATAACGCGCTTGTAGGAAACGGTGTTTCTATGGTTACATTGTACTATTTGCAACGTTTCTTGAATTTCTTTGAGGAATTAGTATCAAAATCCGAATTAGAAACTATTTTAATTTCTGATGAGTTAGTGGCTTTTTTCAATAAAGTTGTAAAAACGCTAAACGATAATAAAGCAATTCTCACAAATAAAGTTTCTAATAAAAATAGAAAATCCGTTTTAGATAGTTTAGGAAATGCAGGAAGTACGTACAGATTATCTATTTATAAAGACGGATTTCAAAATAAAAAATCATCCATCAACAAAAAGGATATTTTAGAATTTTTTTCAGTCACAAAACCTTATTTAGAACATGCTATAAAAGCGAATAAGCGTGCAGATAATTTATACCATGCTTATAATTTAATGACCTTAGAAAATGAGCAAGAGGTTTCTATTTCTTATTTGTCAGAAATGTTAGAAGGGCAAGTTGCGGTATTAAGTTCTGGCTATTTAAAACCAAAAGAGGCGTTAAGTTTATTAGACGGCTTAAAGGCAAGTGCGCTTTTTAGAGAAGATCAATACAGTTATATTTTATATCCAAACAAAGAATTACCAAGGTTTGTAGATAAAAATAACATTCCAACTTCCGCAATTAAAAAATCAGAATTATTGCAGCAATTAGTTGCAGATTGTAACACACAAGTTTTAGAGAAAGATGCTAAGAATCAGTATCATTTTAACGGAAACTTTAATAATGCTAAAAGTCTCAAAAAAGCAATTGACAGCTTACCAGAAAAATATAGAAATTTAATAAATAAAGAAAGAGAAGTAGTTTTAGATGTGTTTGAAGACTTGTTTGACCACAAATCTTTTACAGGAAGATCTGGAACATTTTTCGGCTATGAAGGTTTGGGTTCAATTTATTGGCACATGGTTGCAAAGCTGCTTTTAGCTGTTCAAGAAAACTGTTTGTTAGCCGTTGAAGCAAATGAAAGTGAAGAAGTAATTGGACGTTTAATTGAGCATTATTTTGAGATTAATGCAGGAATTGGTGTTCACAAATCGCCAGAATTATATGGTGCATTTCCAACAGATCCTTATTCGCACATGCCAGCAGGAAAAGGGGCGCAACAACCTGGAATGACCGGTCAAGTAAAAGAAGATTTTTTAGCTAGATTTGGAGAATTAGGTGTTTTTGTAAAGGAGGGAAAATTACAATTTAACCCAAGATTATTGCGTAATCAAGAGTTTTTGAAAAGTGCGAGTGCTTTTAATTATACGGATGTAAATCAGCAATCGAAAACAATAGAAATAGAAAAAGGTTCGATTTGCTTTACTTATTGTCAAATCCCAATTGTGTATCATTTATCAACAGAAAATAAAATAGAAGTAATTGCAGATGATAATTCAATTACAACATTTAATTCGTTAAAATTAGACAAGGAAACAAGTTCAGTAATTTTTGAAAGAACAACTAAAATTATTCAATTAAACGTTTTTTTGAATAAGTAAAAATTTATAATTAATGATACAAAGTCTTTTACAATCTGCAAATATATTATTGTTTTTAAGTATTATTTTAGTTGTTGTTGGTTGTAAAAAGAAGACCATGAGTTTAGATAAAAATCAAATGATAGAACAAAAAGTCGATTCTTTACTAGCGTTAATGTCGTTAGAAGAAAAAATTGGGCAAATGTCTCAAGTACGTCATTTTTGGGATATTGCTGATGATGACGTAGCGACTAAATTCATAGGTTCTGTGATTCATACCGAGGGACCAGTTCCAGGGAAAACTGCTCTAGAATGGCAAGAAAAGTTTATTAAATTACAAAAACAGGCGTTATCAACAAGATTGGGAATTCCTTTATTATTTGCTGTGGATGCTATTCACGGGCAAAATACATTTGAAGGCGCAACTATTTTTCCGCATAATATTGGTTTGGGCGCAACAGGAAATGCAAAATTAGTGGAAGAAATTGCTGCAATTACAGCAATAGAAGTTCAAGCAACAGGTTTTAGTTGGACGTTTTCGCCGTGTATTGCAATTCCGTATAATGAAAAATGGGGACGTGTTTACGAAGCCTTTTCAGAAAGCACAGCATTAACTACAAAATTAGCAATTGCCTCTGTAAAAGGATATCAAGGAAACTTAGCAGATTTAAACACAATTATGGCAACCGCAAAACATTTTGTTGGCGATGGCGCAACAGATTTTGGTGTAGAAGGCGGAAACACAACTTTGTCAGAAAAAGAAGTAAATGAGCGTTTATTACCACCTTATAAAGCAGCTGTAAAAGCAGGAGTTGGCGCAATAATGTCTTCTTTTAATTTGATGAATAACAAACCAATGCACGCGCACAAAGCAATGATTACAGACACGTTAAAAACAAGTATGAAGTTTGACGGAATTGTAGTTTCTGATTGGAAAGCCTATTCAAGATTTGGTGGGAATGACATTGTAAACGCAGGAATCGATATGATTATGGCAGTTGACGGTGATTTAGATGATTTTCAATCTGGTGTAAAAAGTGGAGTGAAAAACGATTCAATATCAATTTCAAGAATAGATGACGCGGTAAAAAGAATTTTACGTCAAAAATTTCGATTGGGTTTGTTTGAAAATCCTTTTCCGAAGAAAGAATTAATCAAAGAAATAGGTAGTAAACCGCATCGAAATAAAGCAAGACAAGCGGTAAGAGAATCTTTGGTTTTATTAAAAAATGAAAACAAAATTTTACCAATCGATAAAAAAACAAGCAAAATTGTTGTTGTTGGAGAACATGCAGATAATGCAGGTTTACAATCTGGCGGTTGGACGATAAATTGGCAAGGAACAAAAGAAAATTATAAAGGTACAACTACTATTTTAGACGGAATTAAATCTATTTCAGAAGGAGAAATTGTTTATGAAAAAGATGCTTCAAAAGTTCATAAAGATGCAGATCTGGCAATTATTGTAGTTGGCGAAACTCCGTATGCAGAGTTTTTTGGAGATATTGGTCACGAGTCCAATACATTGACTTTATCGCTTATAAAAGAACACCAAGAATACATTGGCAATTATAAAAAAGCAGGTGTTAAAATTGTTACAGTTTTAATTTCTGGGAGGCCTTTGGTTGTAACAAATCAACTTCAAAAATCAGATGCTTTTATTGTAGCTTGGTTACCAGGATCTGAGGGAAACGGTATAGCAGAAGTGCTTTTTGGAGATTATAATTTCAAAGGAAAACTACCTCATTCTTGGCCAAAATCTGAAGCGGATATTAGCGGGAAATATGGGCCGAATTTTTGGAATGATTCAATACCAGCACTGTATCCTTTTGGATATGGGTTAAATTATTAAACATAGAATTTAAAAACAAAGAAAATGAAATCAATTTTAAATAAAACAACTGCGGCTTTACTATTAACAATTGTTTTTGCTTGTAATGTTAACAAAGAAGATAAAAAAGTACTAAAAGAAGAAATTAAAGAAGAAATGACGGCAGCGAAAATTTTAGGGAATCCAGATTATTTAGCAATATCCTACGGAGGTTATCGAGAAAAATCGAGAGAAATTCAACCAACAATAGCACAATTAAAGGAAGATTTAAAATTAATGCATGCAATGGGAATTCGCATTATTAGAACCTATAATGTGCAACCAGAATTACCACATGCTTCTAATGTTTTAAAAGCAATTAGCGAACTAAAAGCAGCAGATTCAAATTTTGAAATGTATGTGATGCTTGGTGCTTGGATCGATTGTTTAAATGCTTGGACAGATAAAGGGCCAAATCACGATATAGAAAGTGCACAAAACGAGGGAGAAATTGGTAGAGCAGTCGCTTTAGCGAAACAGTATCCAGACATTGTAAAAGTAATAGCAGTTGGTAACGAAGCAATGGTAAGATGGGCAGCAAGTTATTTTGTGCGTCCTAATGTTATTTTAAAATGGGTAAATCATTTGCAGGGTTTAAAAAAATCTGGAGAATTATCTAAAGATTTATGGATTACAAGTTCAGACGATTTTTCTTCTTGGGGCGGAGGCGATTTAAGTTACAGAGTGCAAGATTTAGAAAGGCTCATAAAAGCGGTAGATTATGTTTCTATGCACACATATCCTTATCACAACTCGCATTACGGCCCAGATTTTTGGAAAGTTCCAGATTTTCATAAATCGCTTTCAGACAAAGAAAAGATAGATAACTCAATGTTACGTGCTTTAAACTTTGCTAAAAATCAGTTTAAAAGTGTTCAGAATTATGTGAAAAGTATAGACAGTACAAAGCAAGTTCATATTGGTGAAACAGGTTGGGCAACAGTTTCAAGTGGTCATTATGGTGTAAACGGATCTAGAGCAACAGATGAATATAAGCAAGGTTTGTATTATAATCAGTTAAGAGAATGGACGAATAAAGCGAATATTTCTTGTTTCTATTTTGAAGCGTTTGATGAACAATGGAAAGATGCTGCAAACCCAGATGGTTCAGAAAATCATTTTGGTTTAATTAATTTAAAAGGTCAAGCTAAATATCCGCTTTGGAGTTTAGTTGATGAGAAAGTTTTTGAGGGTTTAACAAGGGATGGAAAAAACATTACTAAGACTTATAATGGAGATTTAAAAACTTTAATGGAAGAAGTTTTGGTGCCAAATACAGATTACCCAAGATAAAATTTCAACTATGAAAAATTTTAATTATTATTTTTTTTTAGCGTCTTTCTTTATGATGATGAATTGTACAAATGATGAAAGTAAATTGGATGTTACTGTTTATGAAACATCAGAAAATGGGAACAAATTAAAGAAAATTGAAAATTTTTCTTCGGATGTTGATGCAAGTACAATTACATTATTCCCAGAAAAAACAAGACAAACAATTACAGGTTTTGGTGGTTCTTTTACAGAATCTTCTGCGTATTTGTTGAATAACATCAGTAAAAAAAACAGAGATTCTATAATTGAGGCTTATTTCGGCGAAAGTGGTGCAAAGTATTCTTTAACGAGAACACACATGAATTCTTCTGATTTTTCTTTAGGTCAATATTCTTATTCGCCTGTAGAAGATGACAAAGATTTGATTCATTTTTCTGTGGATGAAGATAAAGATGACATTATTCCGTTTATAAAGGACGCAATGAATGTTTCTAAAGATGGGTTTAAAATTTTGTCTTCCCCATGGACAGCTTCTCCTTGGATGAAAGACAATAACGATTGGGTTGGCGGAAAACTACTACCTAAATATTACGACACGTGGGCGTTATTTTTCTCAAAATACGCAGCAGCCTATAAATTAGAAGGCATTGATATTTGGGGTTTTACAGTAGAAAATGAACCTTTAGGGAACGGTAATAACTGGGAAAGTATGCACTATACACCAGATGAAATGACAAATTTTGTGCAGCATCATTTAGGACCACAATTAGAAAAAACACATCCAGAAGTAAAAATTTTAGGATACGATCAAAACAGAGAACACCTTAAAGAATGGGTAGATTCTATGTTTGCAACCGAAGAAACGTCTAAGTATTTTGACGGAACAGCAGTGCATTGGTATGCAAGTACATTCGATTATTTTCCAGAAGAATTGCAATATGCGCATAAAAAAGCACCGAATAAATATTTAATTCAGACAGAAGCTTGCGTGGATTCAGAAATTCCGAAGTGGAAAGATGACGCTTGGTATTGGAAAAAAGAAGCCACAGATTGGGGTTGGGATTGGGCGCCAGAAGAAGACAAGCATAGACATCCAAAATATGCGCCAGTAAACAGATATGCGAGAGATATTATTGGTTGTTTAAACAATTATGTAGATGGTTGGATTGATTGGAATATGGTTTTAGACACACAAGGAGGGCCAAATTGGTTTAAGAATTGGTGTGTTGCGCCTATAATTGTAGATCCCGCAAAAGATGAAGTTTATTTTACGCCAATTTATTACACATTGGCTCATTTTAGCAAATACATTAGACCAGAAGCAGAAATTATTGAACTAGAAAATACGGATGCAGCATTAATGGTAACCGCAGCTAAAAACCTCGACGGAACAATTGCTGTTGTTCTTTTTAATGAAGGAATACAAACAAAAAATATAAAATTAATTTTAGAAAGTAAAAGCGTAAATGTGACTATAAACGGACAAGCTATTCAGACTATTGTGATTCCTAATTAAGAATAAAACCAACTTAAAACCATTAAAATATGTCAAATTCAAAAGAAGAAACAAGTATAGTTCCAATGGGACAAAAGATTGCTTTTGGACTAGGTATGCTAGCCAATCAGATGTTTCCTGCAGCTTTGGGGATTTTTATGGTCGTGTTAATTCAGAATTATGCTTTTCCAACTTGGATGTGGGGAATTTTATTTTTTCTACCTCGTATTTTTGATTCAATAACAGATCCAATTATGGGTTTTATTTCAGACAATACAAGATCTGTTTGGGGAAGACGAAGACAATACGTTCTTTTAGGAGCCCTAATTATGGGGATTTCTTTTGCGTTTCTATGGCAATTATATTTAGAAGATGGTGTAAGTTATAATTTTACCTATTTCTTAATTTGGTCTTTAGTTTTTTATTTGGGTTTAACCATATTTTCTGTTCCTTATGTTGCTATGGGGTATGAAATGAGTGACGATTTTCATGAGCGAACAAATATTATGGCAACCGCACAATGGATTGGTCAATGGGCTTGGGTTATTGCACCTTGGTTTTGGGTAGTTATGTATGATGATGATTGGTTTGGAGATACAACAGAAACAACCCGAACTTTGGGTATTTGGGTGGCTGTTATTTTTGCTCTTTTAGCAATGGTGCCTGCTTTGTTTATCAAAAGTAAGTCAACAAAAGATGATGAAAGTTTAACACCTTTAACCTTAAAAACAATTGGAGGAAGTTTAAAAGAGATTATAGAAAATTTTAAGGAAGCTTTTAAAATTGAGCAATTTAGAAAATTATGTTTTTCAACATTTTTAATTTATAATGCGTTTAATGTAGTTGCTGGTTTTTCATTCTTTATTGTAGTTTATTATTTATTTAATGGCGATGCTGAGGTAGCAGGTCTTTGGCCAACGCTTTTAGGTAGTATTGGTGCATTAGCTACTACTTTTTTGGTTATCCCAATTGTCGCTAGAATGTCTAGAACTATTGGTAAAAAGAAAGCTTTTTTGGTTTCTCAAGGAATTTCTGTTTTGGGTTATGTGATGCTTTGGTTTTTATTTATTCCAGGTAAACCCTACATGTTTTTATTCGCATTACCATTTTTCTCTTTCGGAATTGGAAGCTTGTTTACTTTAATGATGTCTATGACTTCGGATGTGATTGATATTGATGAATTAAATACAGGAAAACGAAGAGAAGGTGTTTTCGGAGCTATTTATTGGTGGATGGTAAAATTTGGTTTTGCAATTGCAGGATTACTAACAGGTGCAATTATGACACTAGTCGGTTTTGTACCTGATACCGTAAATTCTGAAGTTTCAATAACAGGGATACGTTTATTCTATTCAGGTTTACCAATATTAGGTACGCTTGGCGCAATGTGGATTATGCGTAATTATAACCTTACAGAAGAAAAAGCATTAGAAATTAGTGCAGAATTAGTAAGAAGAAAAATAGCGAAAAAGATAAAAGTAACATCTTCTGGCTATGGAGCTGGAAATTTAGTTTCTTTAGTTAAGGATATAAAGCTGGATTTATATAAGGGAATCGATTTACATAAAATGGATGAAGCTGAAATAAAACAACAATTTGCTACTATCTTAAGTAATGGTTTACAAGGATTGTGTTTTAGTCCATATCTTGAGGGTCAAGATGTAAATGATGTTTTGAGTGAACTTCAAATTAGTCGTAGAATGGATATTATTAAACCGCATACAAAATCTATTCGTTCTTTCTCTTGTACAAATGGTAATGAACTAATTCCTCAAATTGCCAAACAAAAAGGATTAAAAACTTTAGTTGGTGCTTGGATAGGAAAAGATAAAAAACGTAATGAAAAAGAAATTGAAGGATTAATTCGTCTAGCAAAAACGGGTTATGTTGATATTGCAGCTGTTGGAAATGAAGTTTTATTAAGAGGTGACGTGTCCGAAGAAGAAGTTATCGAATATATTAATACGGTAAAACAAGAACTAGAAGGATTAAATATTCCTGTTTGTTATGTTGATACGTATTATGAGTATTCTAGAAGACCTAACTTGGTAGAAGCTTCTGATATTATTCTAACAAATTGTTATCCATTCTGGGAAGGATCAGATATAGATATTTCTTTATTTCATTTGAGACAAATTTATGCAATAATAGAAAATATAGCAAAAGGTAAAAAAGTAATTATTACAGAAACGGGTTGGCCAAGTAAAGGTGCAAGTGTTCAAGAAGCAAATCCATCTAAAATAAATGCAATGAAATATTTTATTCAAACTCAAGAATGGGCAAGTAAAGAAAATATTGAAATGTATCATTTTTCATCTTTTGATGAATCTTGGAAAGTAAAAACTGAGGGAGAAGTTGGAGCAAGATGGGGAATTTGGGATAAAGATGAAGAATTTAAGTACGATTAATAAGATTTAGAATATAAAATAAGAATAGTATGTCATTTAGAAAAGAGCATCATTATACGTTAGACGTAAAAAATTATCAACACGGCAAAGGTGCTGACTTTACTAATTATTCTGAGGAAGATTTAAAAACGCTCTGGAGAAATACTTTAGAAAAAGGAATGCATGGTATTTGTTTTAGTATGTATGAAGATGGGCAAGAGCCGGGAGATACTATTACAGAAGAACAAGTGGAACGAAGAATCAAGATTTTAAAACCATATACAAAATGGATTCGGTCTTTTTCTTGTATAGAAGGCAATGAACATATTCCCAGAATGGCTAAAAAACACGGATTAAAAAATATAGTCGGCGCTTGGTTGAGTGATGATTTAGAAAAGAACGAAGAAGAAATACAAGGGTTAATCAGTTTAGCAAAAGAAGGTTGTGTAGATATTGCGGCAGTTGGGAATGAGGTTATGTACAGAAAAGATTTAACAGAAGAACAATTAATTGCTTACATTATTAGAGTAAAAGAAGCGATACCAAATTTAGAAGTAGGTTATGTTGATGCGTATTATGAGTTTTCTAAAAGACCAAAAATAACGGAAGTTTGTGATGTTATTTTATCAAATTGTTATCCGTATTGGGAAGGTTGTTCGCAGGAATACGCCTTAAATCACATGCAAAAAATGTTTGGTCAAGCTACGGATGCTGCTAAAGGGAAAAAAGTGATTATTACAGAAACAGGTTGGCCAAGTGAAGGTGGAAGTGAAGGTGGCGCAATTTCTTCTGAAGAAAACGCAATGCAATATTTTATCAATTCGCAACTTTGGTCTGCCAAAGATAATATTGATATTTTCTATTTTTCTTCTTTTGATGAATCTTGGAAAGTTGGAGATGAAGGAAGTGTTGGTGCTTATTGGGGGCTTTGGGATAAGCATGAAGAGTTGAAGTTCTGATAAGATTTTGGTAATAAAATAGGAATTATCAAAAAGATTGTATCTAAACTATGTAAATAATTAATATTTACATAGTTTTTTTATTTTAAGAATTATACTTCTGTATTACTAAACTGAACATCTATTCGTGTAACCATTCATTACCCATACAATAAGAAAAAAAGTTTATTATAATCAAATTTTAATACATTATTAATCTTCTGTAAGCCCTATATTAAAAGGGTAAGTAAGTTGGGAAGAAAAAATTTAAAATAATTTTGATGCTGTATGTTTTTTGTTGAGGTGTCAAATGGTAATATTGAACACATTAATGTTAATATTGTTGCGTAATCATTTAAAATATATAATTATGAAAAAAATTACTTTATTTGTTTTTTTATTGGCAATGTCAATAGGGTACGCACAACAATCTTTAGTACAAGATTTTGAAACAGGATCAGAAGGTCTCGGAGAACCATTTGGAGGTGCAGCTGCAGAAATTGTTGCAGATCCAGAAACTGCAGGAACAAGAGGGCAAGTTGCAAAACTTACATCTTCTGCAACAGGAGAGGTATGGCAAGGGCTTAACGTTAATATTACAAGTAATGTTGAATTGACTTCAGATAAAACAATGAAAATAGATATTTACTCTCTAGCGCCAGTCACAATTGCGCCTAGAGTTCAAGGAGGTTTAGATGGAGCTCCAGTGTCTACAGCAGTTGTTTCACACACTGGTAGTGGATGGGAAACTCTTACAATAACTTTCAATACAGGATCTAATGGAGATGCAACAGCTGAAGGTGTATATGAACAATTTGTTATATATTATCTTTGGGATAATGGTTTTTTATCTCCAGCAGTTGAAAGAGTTATTTATGCTGACAACATCACAGGAATAATCGAGAAGCAATTAGTACAAGATTTTGAAACAGGATCAGAAGGTCTTGGAGAACCATTTGGAGGTGCAGCTGCAGAAATTGTTGCAGATCCAGAAACTGCAGGAACAAGAGGGCAAGTTGCAAAACTTACATCTTCTGCAACAGGAGAGGTATGGCAAGGGCTTAACGTTAATATAACAAGTAATGTTGAATTGACTTCAGATAAAACAATGAAAATAGATATTTACTCTCTAGCGCCAGTTACAATTGCGCCTAGAGTACAAGGAGGTTTAGATGGAGCTCCAGTGTCTACAGCAGTTGTTTCACACACTGGTAGTGGATGGGAAACTCTTACAATAACTTTCAATACAGGATCCAATGGTGATGCAACAGCTGAAGGTGTATATGAACAATTTGTTATTTATTACCTTTGGGATAATGGTTTTTTATCTCCAGCAGTTGAAAGAGTTATTTATGCAGATAATATAAAGGGTATCAGAGTTACACCTCCTGTTGCTCCTCCAGTTCCTGCTCCAACCGATGCGCCTACAACACCACCAAGTTTTGCTGCACAAAATGTAATCTCTTTATATAGTGAAGCTTATACTGCTTCAACTTCTATATCAAATGCAGATTGGGATGATTCATCTATGGAAGAAGTTACTATTGCAGGTAACAAAGTTTTAAAGGTTACTGGGGCTAATTTTTTAGGATTGATTTTAAATGATTATTTAGATGTAACCGATATGACACATTTACACATGGATTATTGGATTGGTATAGATCATAAAGAGGGTATGGTGTTAAATCCTAAATTATCTAATCACGCTTTGCAAGATGGAGAAACTAGTGCTTTAGATATTAGCAATCCTATAACGGGACAGTCAGAAGTTAAAAACTGGCAGTCTAAAGATTTTGCCTTAAATGGTGATAGAGCGTCAATTAAAGAATTTTTAATTACTCAAGCAGGTTTTGCAAATGTGTATTATATTGATAATATTTATATGTATGTTGAAGGAACTGCAAGCGTAGATAACAATAAGTTATTAGGCTTTTCTATGTTTCCAAACCCAGCATCTAACAGATTAAATATCTCAGCTAAAGAAACTATTAAAAATGCTGATGTATTTAATGTATTAGGCAAAAAAGTTATGAGTGTTAATGTAAATGATACAAAAGCATCTATTGATATTTCAACTTTAACTTCTGGTATTTATTTGGTTAAATATAACGTAAATAATAAAGTTGGTACGGCTAAATTTATTAAAGAGTAATTTTTTTAGTAATAAATTTAAAAGACTGTCTGAAAAGACAGTCTTTTTTTACGGAAAATAATTTCATTAATATGGTTGTAAAAAGTATGTATTATACTGAAATAGGTTGACCTTTTTTGAGTTAATTTTTGACCGTTCAAATTATTTTTTTAGCCGTTTAGAAGGTAAAAAATACTGGAGTGTCTATATTTGATGTGACATATTTATTAAGCTCATAAATTTTATATTTGATTTATGATAAAAAAGTACGACAACGAATTTAAGGTTATGAATGTAGAGCTCTTAAATTCTGGAATTAAAGCAAAATAAATTAGTGAAGATTATGATTTGAATGCGAGCATGATAAGACGCTGGAGAAGAGAATACGCAACTAAACTTGGAGATTTCTCAAAAAAGAAATTACGTTCTTTGGAGGATAAGGAACTTAAAGCTTTAAGGAAAGAATTGAAGAATGTAACCATGTAACGTGACATCTTAAAAAAGGCGGTGAGCATCCCTGCCTTGCCGGCAGGCAGGTTCTCCAAGAGCGACTTATAAGATATCAATTCATTTTAAAAAATGTTGATATGTATCCAGTTGAGAAGATGTGTAAATCTATGAAAGTTAGTAAAAACGCTTATTATCATTGGTTTAAAAGCAAGAACATTGCGCTTTCACAAACACCAACAACGTACCTAAAAGAAAGGATTAAATTTATTTTTGAACAAAGTAGAGAAATTTATGGTAGCCATAGGATTCAAAAAAAACTAGAACGAGAAGCCCTGATTTACTCAAGTTCTTATATCGGCTTACTGATGAAAGAAATGGGGTTAAGAAGTGTTTTAAAAAGAAAATTTGTAGTTACAACAGACTCTAATCATCAATATTTAATCGCTAAAAATGAGTTAAATAGAGACTTTTATAGTCAAAAATTAGGAGAAAAATGGGTGTCTGACATCACCTATATTCGAGTTAATGATGATTGGAATTATTTAACAACCGTCATAGACCTGGCTGATAGAAAGGTTGTTGGATGGTCCTTAAGTGAAGACATGACTACCGAAAACACCGTAATGAAAGCTTGGATTGATGCTCGAAAAACAAGAAATATAAGTAATGGATTTATTTTTCACTCAGATAGAGGCGTGCAATATGCCTCAAACAAAATAACCAGTCTCTGCAACTTTAACCTTAAAATAACTCAAAGTATGAGTAGAAAGGGTAATTGCTGGGACAATGCAGTAGCTGAAAGCTTTTTTAAAACAATTAAATATGAATGGATATATCGTTTTAAATTTACATCGTATATTCAATTATTAGAATCTATTGAAGAATATATAAATTGGTATAATATTGAAAGATTAAACCCTAGTTTAGGGTATCTCTCACCTCTAGAAATGGAAATAAAATTGAGAGGAATTATTAAAAAAGTGGCTTAAAAAAATAGTCACATATTTACTAGGTAGTCCACATTTATGATAATTACAGCAATGATAAAAAATTTCTACACTTATTTTGTAGGTTTAGCATCAAAAGTGTTTAAAAATATTGCGCCAACAACTCGCCTTAAAAGGTTTGTTTTTAGATTTATAAGTGTGGCTGGTAAATGGGTGTATCAAGGAAGAGATTGGGTTTTAAAACGCTACAGTAAAGCTCCCTATGAACAACTTTTGATTTAAAAAATATCATTTTTTTTAAGAACATAGGATAATTATGCCTTGTAATATTATTTAAAAAAAAACATAACAACTTGTTTGTCAAGTATCTGTGATTCTTTTCCGATAGTAATTGGAATTAAAAATAAAACAATCTTTAAGTCAATTGTAATCAAAACCACCTATTGCTGCGTATAATAATTATAATCTTCAATCACTTTACTAATAAAATCAACAGGTTTTAAATCGGTTTTTACATTTAATAAACCTTGAACTTTAATGTGCAATTTTAAAATAATGTTATGTTTTCTTTTACGCAAAGCATTTTTATATACATTTTTTATGGTCTGAATATCACTATCAGAAAGAACAGTTACTTGTGGGAAACTCGGAATGTAATCCGCAGGAATATCAGTAACTAAAGTGTCTTTTAATGTAATTCTTTTTTTTTCGCTAATTACGGTTGTTCCGCCAGCAATATCGCCTAAACGTTGCCCTTTTCCGTTTAATAGAATGGTTAAAACAGCCACAGAACCAGAGGCTGTAGAAATATCTATAAATCGTAAAAACCAACGTAAAAAATAGCTTCCTAACGTAGGTTTAGAACCGTCTAATTTTACTACTCTAATTTTATTCGCTAATTTGCCCGGAGATTGTCCGTTTAGCAGCACTTCAAAAGTTAAATGATAAAACATTACAGGCAAACTTAACAATAAATAAACGGCCATATTTTCCATACTAGGCGGAATATTTAATTTACTCATTATTAAGTAAACAGTGACTGAATAGGCAAGAATAATTAAAAAATCGATAAGATAAGAACCAACCCGAGTCGTTAAATGCGCAACATTTTGTTGTAACGTAATATTTTGAGCAGTTTCTATTTGAAAATTATCCATTTTTGACGTTATTTGTTATCGGAAGTTTTTTTAAAGAAAAGCGAAGATAATACCTTTCTATGAACCTTGTTTTATCAGATTTATTTTTTAATTTTAAAAGTAGTTTTTTCTAATGAGAGAAGCTGCTTTTGTGAAAAATAATAAAGAAAAATGGCAATTATTTGAGGATGTTTTAGATAAAAAACAAGAGATCTCTCCAGATAAATTATCTGATTTATATATCGAGTTAACAGACGATTTAAGTTACGCAAAAACTTTTTATCCGAAAAGTAATACGGTGGTTTATTTAAATTCGATAGCTTCTACGGCTCATTTAAAGATTTATAGAAATAAAAAAGAGGGTGAAAACCGAATTTTAAGTTTCTTTAAAACCGAGTTTCCTCTAGAATTTTACAAATACCAAAAACAATTATTAATTGCATTTTCTGTATTTGCACTTTTTAGTTTGGTTGGCGCTTTTTCTGCGGCAAATGATGTCGATTTTGTTCGTTTAATTTTAGGCGATAATTATATAAACATGACGCTAGAGAATATAGAAAAGGGCGATCCAATGGCAGTGTATAAAAAAGCAAATGAAATAGATATGTTTATCGGTATTACAATCAATAACATTCGGGTTGCTGGAATTGCATTTTTATTCGGAATTTTCTTTTCCATAGGGACTTTATTTGTACTGATGAAAAACGGAATTATGCTTGGTTCTTTCTTGTATTTCTTTTATGATAAAGGGTTGTTATGGGAATCTTCCAGAACAATTTGGATTCACGGAACCATAGAAATATCTGTAATTATTATTGCGGGTTGTGCTGGTTTGGTGTTAGGAAACGGAATTTTATTTCCCAAAACATATTCCAGATTAGACTCTTTTAAACAAAGTGTAAAAGCAGGGTTGAAAATTATGTTAAGCACCGTTCCATTTTTTATTATAGCTGGTTTTTTAGAAGGTTTTGTTACTAGACAAACGCAAATGCCAGATTGGTTAGCTATTTTAATAATTGCTAGCTCACTATTTTTAATTATTTATTATTACGTAATTTACCCAAGATTACTAACCAAAAAACGTCAAGAAAATGTACCAAGTTGATTATGTAGAATTTAAAAAAGAGCGCGATTTAGGTGCAATTATTACAGATACGTTTAAATTTATTCGGTTGGAATGGAAACCATTTTTCACGAGTATTTTAAAAGTGAGTTTGTTGCCAATTTTACTAGCAGTGGCTTCAATGTTGTATTATGTATTTTCATTTTCTAATATGTTTACCGCAATTCAAACGAATAAACCAGAAGTTGGTGATTTTTCATTTTTGAATTCTGCAGGAATATTATTATCCGTTTTTTTTCTGTCTATTTCCTTTATTTTGGCTTGGATATCTATAAATTTATCGGGTTTTTATTACATAAAATCCTATGTAGATAATAGGGGAGTTGTAGATTATGCTTTTATCAATCAAAAAGTGAGAGAAAAATTCTGGTCTTTTTTAGGATTAGGAATTTTAATAGGAATCACTATAACTATCGGTTTATTTTTTTGCGGGTTGCCAGGCGTTTATTTCTACGTTGTGTTTACATTGGCATTTCCTTTAATGGTTTTTGCCCAAGAAGATGCTTTTGATGCGTACGGAAATAGTTTTGCATTTGTAAGAGGGCATTGGTGGGAAACGTTTGGATGCATATTAGTGGTCGCAATTTTAACCAATATTTTAGGGTATATTTTTTCTATTCCTGCTTTTGTTTATTCCATGTTCCAAGGTTTTGTTTCCATTGGCACAGATGATCCCACAGCTTTATCTTCACTCTTTACAGATCCAGTTTATATTACTTTAGAAATTATTTCTTATTTGGGACGTTTTATGTTTTATGCAGTCACTTTAATTTCTACTATTTTTATTTATTTTGATATTAATGAGCAGAAAAATGCGTCTGGAACTTTTGAAGAAATTGATAATTTAGGAAATTAACCAATTGAAAAACACCATTTTTTATATCGTTTTTTGTTTGCTATTTATCAGCAGCTATTCTCAAGAAAAAATTGAGAATGTTTTGGTTGATGATGCAATTATTGAACAACAAAAATTTGATGAAAATGCATTAAATGACTATAAAAATTTAGAGGATTTTAATTATAATGTGATTAAGGATGGGCCAAATTTTTTAGAGCGAATTTGGGATTGGATTACCAGATATATTAAACAATTTTTAAGTTGGATTTTTGATGATATTTCGCCCGCAAATGGTGTGTTAAGGTTTATTCTAAATGTTTTACCTTATGTTATTTTAGGCGTTTTACTCTATTTTATTCTTAAATTTTTCTTGCGGATGAATACAAAAAGAATGCAAGATGATGATGATGATGTTAAATTCGCTTCTATTTACGCAACAGATGATGAAAAATTAATAAACAATAAAAACCTAGAACAATTGATTGCAGATGCTATTGAAGCGAAAGAATACCGTTTGGCAATTCGTTTTTATTATTTATTTGTGCTTAAAAAATTATCGGATAAAGAAATGATTATTTGGCAACAAGAAAAAACAAATGAAGATTATGTTGCAGAAATAAGCAACGAAAATTTAAAACCAGATTTTACAAAAACTACGCGTTTATATGATTTTGTTTGGTATGGAAATTTTGAAATTACGGAACATCAATTTAAAAAAGCACAAGAATTATTTAAGGACTTAACACGGCAAATAATTGGATAAAAAAACTAAAATATACATTGGGTTTTTTATAGCAATTGTTTTGTTGCTTGTCTATTTAGATGCGACAAAACAAAAACCTGTAAATTGGTTTCCAAGTTATGCGGGGAAAGATAAAATACCGTTCGGAATGTTCGTGTTGCGGAAACAAATGACTACACTTTTGCCAAATACAAAAGTGAGAGAAATTAAAGAGTCGCCCTATGTTTTTTTACAAGATTCTACCGTTTCTGGAACATATTTTTTCGTTAACGGATTCATTAATTTTGGTAAAGACGAATTTAATGAAATCTTAAAATTTGTTGAACGTGGTAATGATGTTTTTGTAGCTACAAATGGCGCAAATATTGATACACTAAATCTCAAAACCAAAACTTTTTTTGTTACGAATTTTGAAGAAAACTATCAAATCTCTTTGTTGAATAAAAATGTATCAACCAAAAAATACAATTTTGACAAACCTTCTTCAAAAATATATTTTTCTGAAATTGATACATTACATACAATTGCTTTAGGAAGAATTTCTGCAAGTGATAAAAAAGATAGTATTGTTTCTGAAGGCATAAATTTCATCGAACAAAAACACGGAAAAGGCACTTTTTACTTTCATACATTCCCATTGGCTTTTACGAATTACAATATTTTAAAAGACGATAACAATATCTATGTAAGCGATGTTTTGTCTTATTTAGATCCAAAGAAACCAATTTTATGGGATGAATATTATAAAAATGGAAAATCGAAAATTACCTCTCCGTTTTACTTTATTTTAAGTTCGCCAAACTTAAAATGGGCATATTATAGTGCAATTATTGGTTTGATACTATTTGTAGTATTCAAAGGGAAAAGAGAGCAACGTTATATTCCTATTGTTACGCCTTTAAAAAATCAAACTTTGGCATTTACCAGAACAATTGCGAATATGTATTATGAAAAGGGGCATCACAAAACAATTGCGAGTCATAAAATAAATTATTTTTTAGATTATATTAGAACAAAATTACACATCTCTACATTAAAAATTGATACTTATTTTTATAAAAATACAGCTTCAAGAAGTAATAATATAGAAGAAGATGTTAAAAAACTGTTTGATAAAATAAAAGTTATCGAACAAAAAAGTGAAATTACCAAAGAAGAATTAATCGAATTAAATACACTGATAGAGCGTTTTAAAAACGCACAATCTGTACTATAAAAATTAAAAAATGGAAGAAATAAAACCCCAAAATCCAGAAGAAAACGAGTCGTTTTCAAACAGAATCGATTTAAGTAAATTAAAAGAAGCGGTAGTGAAAATTAAAGCCGAATTGGCACACGTAATTGTTGGTCAAGAAGATTTTATAGAGTTATTAATTGTTGCTTTATTGGCAGACGGGCACGTTTTAATTGAAGGCGTTCCTGGAGTTGCAAAAACCGTAACGGCAAAATTATTGGCTAAAACCATTAAAACTGAATTCAATAGAATTCAGTTTACACCAGATTTAATGCCTTCGGATGTTTTAGGAACATCAATTTTAAACATGAAAACCTCTGAATTCGAGTTTAAAAAAGGACCAATTTTCTCGAATTTGGTTTTAATTGATGAAATCAACAGAGCGCCAGCAAAAACACAAGCTGCGCTGTTTGAAGTGATGGAAGAAAAGCAAATCACCATTGATGGAAATCAGTTTAAAATGAAACCACCTTTTATGGTTTTAGCAACTCAAAATCCTATTGAGCAAGAAGGAACGTATGCATTGCCAGAAGCACAATTAGATCGTTTTTTATTCAAAATAAATGTTGGTTATCCTAATTTAGAAGATGAAATTAGCATTATTACGGGACACAATTCTAGAAAAGGAGTAAAGCCAAATTCTTTAGTAAATGAAGTGTTGTCAGAAACCGATTTACAAGAATACAGAGGCGTAATTTTTGATATTTTGGTTGAAGAAAAAATCTTTAAATACATTGCAGAAATCACTACAAATACTAGAAATCATCCACATTTATTTTTAGGAGGATCGCCAAGAGCAAGTATTGCCATTTTAATGGCGTCAAAAGCATTTGCTGCAATTAACGGACGTGATTTTGTATTGCCAGATGATGTTAAAAAAGCTGTTTTCCCAGTGTTAAGACACCGAATTATGTTAACGCCAGAACGTGAAATGGAAGGCATGACAACTGATAAAGTAATAGAAATGATCATTCAATCTGTAGAAGTACCAAGATAATTTGAAAATAGTTAAAAACATATATATTAACCAGCGATTTTTTGTATACATCAGTATTTTATCTGGTTTATTTTTGATTTCGTATTGGTTTCCAGAATTCTACACAATTGCTTGGATTGCTGTGGTAATTTTACTTGTTTTAACAATTTACGATTTATTTATTCTGTTTAGCACTAAAAACGGAGTAGTCGTTTCTAGAAATTTACCGGATAAATTTTCCAATTCAGATGAAAATCCGGTGGAAGTTTTTATTGAAAATAAGTTTCCTTTTTTGGTTGATGTAAAACTGATTGACGAATTGCCAATTCAGTTTCAAGAGCGTCAATTTAAATTAGCAACAAGTTTAAAATCAAAAGAAAAACAAATTTTAAATTATGTAATAACGCCGTTTGAAAGAGGAGCGTATAAATTCGGATTTCTTAATATTTATGTTTCTACCAGATTAAATATCATTGAAAGGAGATTCCGTTTTGATGCAGAAAAAGAAGTAAAAGTATATCCTTCTTACATTCAAATGAAAAAATACGAATTTCTGGCAATGAGCAATCGCTTAACCGAATTTGGGTTAAAGAAAATCCGCAGAATTGGTCATACAATGGAGTTTGAGCAAATCAAAAATTATGTTTCGGGAGATGATGTAAGAACTATAAATTGGAAAGCGACTGCAAAACGTGGGCATTTGATGGTAAATCAATATCAAGATGAAAAATCGCAACCAATTTATTCTATTATTGACGTAAGTAGAACCATGAAAATGCCATTTGAGCAATTAAAATTGATGGATTATGCAATTAACTCAACGTTGGCTTTCTCTAATATTGCATTGTTAAAAAACGACAAAGCAGGAATGATGACGTTTGCTAAAAAAGTAGAAAATATAGTTCCTGCCAGTAATAAAAAAACCAATTTAACGGTTTTAAATGAAGCGTTATACAATATTACTACAGACTTTCTAGACGCAGATTTTGGAATGTTATATGGTATGATTAAGCGAAAAATTAATCAACGTAGCTTATTGATTTTGTATACCAATTTCGAACATATTTCTTCTTTAAAAAGACAAATTGCGTATTTGAAATCCATCTCAAAAAAGCATTTATTAGTCGTAGTTTTCTTTGAAAATACCGAATTAGAAGAAGTCATAGAAAATGATTCAGAAAGTTTACAAAACATCTACCACAAAACAATTGCAGAGAAATTCGCCTACGAAAAAAGACTAATTGTAAAAGAATTAGAAAAAGCTGGAATTCACGCAATACTTACAAAACCAAGTCAGCTTTCTGTAAACGTTATTAATAAATATTTGGAGTTTAAAGCGAAAGGATTGATATAGTTTTTCTTACGTTTTTTTGAAGATAATTTGAATTAATCAATAATTTGTACTAACTTTCTAATTACAATATTAAATTATGGAAACTTCAATTATTAAAATCGGAAATTCTAAAGGATTGCGTTTGAGTAAAACAATTTTAGAAAAATACAATATAAAAGACAAGGTTGAGATGATTTTAGAAAAAGGTTACATTATCCTAAAACCAATTGTTGCTCCAAGAAAAGATTGGGAAAAAGCCTTTGAAGAGCTGCATGATAATGGTGATGATAAATTATTATTAAATGATGTATTTGAGGATGAAAATTTCGAAGAATGGAATTAAAACAATATTCTATTACACTTGTAAATCTTGATCTAACCATAGGAAGTGAAATAAAAAAAAACACGTCCTTGTGTAGTAATATCTCCAAATGAAATAAATAAGTTTTTAAATACAGTTGTTATTGCACCAATGACAACTAACACGAAAAACTATCCTACCAGAATTGAAGTTATTCATAATAATCAAAAGGGAATGATTGCGATTGATCAAATTAGAACTATAGATAAATCAAGAATAGTAAGAACATTTGGGCTTTTATCAAAGTCTGAAATTCAAAAATGCAAGAATATCATCAAAGAAACACTTGTAGATTAAAATCTTAAACAAAAAAAGAGAAGCAAAAAGCTTCTCTTTATATTTTAAATGAAATCTCACTTTATTTTTCTTCGACAATTGGCACTTTAATGCCCATTTTATCCATTACAATTTCTGTAATATCAAATTGTTCATCAATGTAAGCAAACTCGTTTCCAGAAGTAGTTAAAATTTGTGTGTATCCATTTGTTTTCGCAACTTCTTGAATAACTCCACTCAATTTTGAATACAAAGGTCGCATAAGCTCATTTTGTTTTAATTGCATTAATTGCGAGCCGTTTTCTTTGTATTTCTGTATGTCTTCTTCCATCATCATAATTTCTGTATATTTATTTTTTTTGATAGAATCTACAACATCTTTATCTAATTCTTTAAAAGCTTGTACTTTTATATTATAATCTTGCATTTTTGCGCTAAAAGAAGTATCTAATTTAGCGCCGTATTGTTGAGACATTTTTAATACAATTTCTCTTTCGGGCATTAAATTTACAATGTAATCACTGTCTACAGTGCCAACTTTTGATTGTGAGAATGCAAAACTGCTCGTTAAAATTGCAGCAATAAATAGTATTTTAAATTTCATTTTATTTATATTTTTAAAAAGCAAAGATAAAAAAGTAAGCGAATTACAAAAATTTGTAAAGCATAAAAAAAGATAAATTTATTCTACAGCGTTTTGCAGTATTTTTAAATCTCTTTCGTTTTTAATTGCTTCTTTCGCATCGATTAGTAAATTTTCTACTTCTATTTTTATTGAAGAAGAATATGTCTCGATTTCGCATTTATGCAATAAATTTTTGAGCATTTCTAACATTTTTTTCATTAGAATAGCGTCATGTTTGCAATAGGTTCTCAAAGAAAGCATTACTTGATATAATAACTTTTCAAAAGTGATAGAGTTGAGTAAAATGAAAGGTTTATCATCTTTAAAAGTGATAATAACATCTTCTTTTTGAACTCGTAACAATAGTAATTCGGATAAATAATCTATTGAATTTAATGTAGTTTCAGGATCATTAATTCCTGGAGACATCGCTTTTAATGCTATTTCTGTTAATTGTTTAAAGGCTAAAACATAATTATCTTCTACGTATTCATTTCTGGAAAAATCAAAATTTTCATAAATGCGATCTAAAATTTTGTCTTCTACATTTTTTTCAGTTTTAAATAAAACCTGAACTTTGTTCACAAAACTACCTTTCGGAGAAATGATATGAATTTTGCAATTTGCTTTTACAGCAATATCAGCTATAATTGTAGTGGCAACATCTTGAACATAACCAGAAGTTTTAGTATTGTATGCCTGTTGATTATCTGAATCAGGAAATTTAAAATCCTTTTTTTCCTCAATATTAATTTGACGTTTTAAGTTTGTTTTTGCTGATTTGTAAATTTCACTCATAATTTTACTAATCTGAATTTCTTGTGAAATAGAATGAATAAAATTTTATCTTTCATTTAGCTTTCTATTTTTGTGGAATGGTTTCTATAATTTTTTCTGAATCTGTTTTAAAATTAAACCAATTAATCGTTTTGTCTTTTCTAAACCAAGTTAGTTGTCTTTTTGCAAAACGTCTCGTATTTTTTTTAATTTCTGAAATGGCAAATTCTTTAGTGAAATTTCCATCAAAATAAGAAAATAATTCTCTGTAGCCGACGGTTTGAAGCGCGTTTAAGTTTTTATGTGGATATAGTTTTTTCGCTTCTTCTATTAATCCATTTTCTATCATAAAATCAACACGTTGATTAATTCTATCATAAATTAGTTCTCTTTCTGCGGATAAACCAATTTTAATCGATTGGAAATTTCGTTTTTGTTTCGGTTTATTTTTAAAAGTAGTATAAGGGATTCCTGATCCAATAGTTACTTCTAAAGCTCTAATTAAACGTTGCGGATTATCAATCGCAATTTCATTATAACTTACTAAATCTAATTTTTTAAGTTGTTTCTGGAGTGACTCAATTCCGTTTTTTTGTAGCTCTTTCATTAAATCTACCCTAATTTGAGCATCAACTTCTGGAAAATAATCCAATCCGTTTAGTACCGCATCAACATACAAACCACTTCCACCAACCATAATTACAACATTATTAGTTAAAAATAATTCATCTAATTTAGCTAGCGCATCTCGTTCAAAATCGCCAACATTGTAAGCTTCAAAAATACTTTTGTTATGAATAAAATGATGTTTTACAGCTTTTAATTCCTTTTGATTAGGAACAGCAGTTCCTATCTCCATTTCTTTAAAGAACTGACGAGAATCACAAGAAATTATTTCCGTTTTATAGTGTTTAGCGAGCAAAATACTTAATGCCGTTTTGCCTATCGCAGTAGGACCAACAATAGTGATTAATAATTTTTCTGCATTATTTTTCATTCAAAGGATTTCCGCATTTATAACAATGTTTGGCATTATCTGGATGTCTTTCTGCTGCACAATTTGGACAAGTTTGCGTATTAACAGCAACATTTGTTTTGCTCATTTCTGCAGAAATTATTCCAGTGGGAATTGCAATAATACCGTACCCTAAAATCATAATTGCACTAGCTAATAATTGGCCTAAAGGCGTTTGAGGTGTTATATCGCCAAAACCAACAGTAGTTAATGTTACAATTGCCCAATAAACACTCGTTGGAATACTTGTAAAGCCATTTTCTGCACCTTCAATTAAATACAATAAAGTTCCTAAAATGATACAAATAATTACTATAAAAAAAATAAAAACCGTAATTTTTGTTTTACTCGCTTGTATAGCTGTTTTTAAGTTTTGTGAAGCGCTAATATATCTTGTAAGTTTTAATATTCTAAAGACTCGAAGTAATCTTAAGGCCCTAAATGTTACTAAATAATGAGAATCAATAAGTATTAGCGACAAATACTTTGGAATTGTAGACAAAAAATCTATAACTCCGTAAAAACTAAAAATATAATTAGATGGTTTTTTTATAGTAATTACTCTTAAAATATATTCGATAGTAAAAAGAATGGTAATGATCCATTCACAGATATTAAGAAAGGCGCGATATTTGTAATCAAAACTTTTAATACTTTCCAGCATAACTAAAAGTACGCTTGCTAAAATGGCAATTAAAAGTACTACATCAAAAAGTTTACCTGCTTTTGTGTCTGCTTCGTAAATTATCTCATGAAGTTTACGTTTCCAAGTACTTCTGTTTTTATTCTTTTCTGCCAATTTTAAACTAATTTTCTTAAATAGCGACAAAGATAAACTTTATAACCTTATTTACTAGAATTTATATGGTAAGCCTTAATTTTGATTGAACAAAGATTACTATTTTATTCGTTATTTTAAAACTAGTTCATCTTATTTTACGTAAGTAAATTGTATGCTTATTATTTGTTGATAAAATAAATAAAAAGGCAATTTTAAATCGTGGGGATTTTAAGTTGAAAGTGCCTGTCAATATTTTGACAGGTATTTTTTGTATATTAAAATTTGATTTCTAATTACTTTTATCAAATTAAATAGTTGCTTCAAAATAAATATCGATAAAAAAACCATTTCATAAGAAATGGTTTTTAAAATTATTAACTCAAGTTTCGCAGGTCAATACCCCTTGAAAACAAAGAGAAAAAGAATAAAAAAAGTAGCATTTTTATTCCTTTAAGTCGCTAAATTTCAGTATCTTAAAGGCGTAATTCCAATACGCTAAAAATGCTACATACCAAAGATATTAA
>Ga0209390_10000523_pt1 | contig 76183 bp, 51 predicted proteins | sample BON01_FD_187212 | JGI IMG/M metagenome (GOLD analysis project Ga0209390, IMG submission 187212) | Freshwater microbial communities from Lake Bonney liftoff mats and glacier meltwater in Antarctica - BON-01 (SPAdes) (version 2) | ecosystem: Environmental > Aquatic > Freshwater > Ice > Glacier...
AAAACGCGTATTAGCCACATCTGACGTAGTGGAATCATTGAACGGAAAATGGAAAACGTTGATAGAAGGATCTCGCACACCAGCACTCGGAAGCAATGCATTGCTAATGGCAGCCCTGATGGGAGGGGATCGAGCTGATGAAATTAAGCTAGCGCTAGAAACGGTCAAAGTGCGGGACGTCGAAACATGGACCAGAAAGACAATCGGGATAACTTTTCATAAGGAAAAATCAGCAAAACCAAACCCCGGACTGCCTGAGAATCCGCAGGAACTTACCCCGGCGTTTTAAACACCCCAGGTCCAGATTCTCAAGTCCGGGGAGCGTTGGAGGGTGATTTCATGTCCGGCCGGAGCAGACCAATGAAGAAAGGTGCCGGTGGAATCGGTGGTGGTGAAGAAACTCTTCGCGAGTGTTTCGGCCGGGGTTTCGTCTGGAGCTTGGGCTCGTAGAATGACTGGGGTGAGGAGGAGAAAGAGCAGAAGGAGGGGGGAGGAAGGCATGGTTTTAGAAAGGAGGATGGGAAGTTAACATAAATGAAAGAGATTCCAATTTTAAATGGAGCTGATTTGGGAGGGAGTCTGGCGACTGAGAGAATCGTGTTCGCCAACAGATGAGAGTTTGCGGGAATGCTGAATGGGAGTAGTCTCGGCCTACTGCTAGGAATTTGCTTTTGGCGGGAGGGCCTTGAAGCCGCCCTTGGACCGGAGTGGAGGGGGGTGAAAGGGGGGTGAAAGGGGGGTGAAAGGGGGTTGCGTTCACGACGAGACTCTCCGCCCCGGTCGCTGGACCGTCGTCCTTGATGGGCAAAAATTGGATATCATGCCAGGAAGCTTAATCCTGAACGATCAAACTACAATTGCGCCCTCGAAAGCACCCAACGCCAACTGAAGATAAGGCAACACCTCTTTGATGATGGACTGCCCCTCGGGAGGCGCTTGCGGGAGGAATTGCGTTGTCAAAACTTCCGTGGGACGGAAAACATCTCCCGACACATACGCCAGCGAACTCACATTCTTGGGAAAGCGAATGGTGGCATTCTTGAAGGAATCGGTGGCAGTAAGCTTGGGACCATCGCCCCGACAAACCAAAGTCCTCACCGGGTCGAAACATTCCCTCCCTTCCAATGACAAAACTGCTAGGAATTTGCTTTTGGCGGGAGGGCCTTGTTTTTCGACGGTGGTTTCGGTGAGGGCGAGGAGGGTGGGGTAAATATCGGTCGATGAAGTGGGGGCGGCGATGCGGGTTGGTTTGAACTTCGAGGGATATTCGATGAGGGATGAGACACACAGTCCGCCTTCGTAGACGGAGCCTTTTTTTTCGCGACCGCCGGAGTGTTCTTTGACGAGGCCGCCATTGTCGGAGGTGTACCAGAGAAGGGTTTGATCGGCGATTTTCAGGTCGCGGAGTGTTTGGCGAAGACGGCCCATTTGCTCATCGATGAGGGTGATTTCCTGATAGTAGGGGGCGTGGGGTTTGTCCTTGTAAAGCGAGGGCTTGGAGGATGTTTCGCGGTGTGGGTCGTGGGGTGAGGGGAACCAGATGACAGTGAAGGTGGGGTGTTTGGCGGCGTGTGATTTGAGGTGGGCGAGGGCGTGGTCCATCGAGATCACGGTGCCTTGCCCTTTGAATTGGTCAAATTTTCCGTTCAGGGAGAGGTAGGGGTTGCGGTCGAAGAAATTGAGTCCGGTGAGCCAATGGTCGAAGCCTTGCCCGCCTGGCGAGGTGGGGCTTTCTTTTTGGACGGAGCCGATGTGCCATTTTCCAAAATGAGCGGTGAGGTAACCCTTTGATTTGAGTGCTTCCGCGATGGTGGTTTCTTTGGGGCGGAGGTAATGCCCATGGTTGGGGACGTTGACTCGGACGGGGTTGCGACCGGTCATGACGCTGGCGCGGGTGGGAGAGCAGACGGGGGTTCCGGCGTAGAAGCGGTCGAAGATGACGGAGTGTTTCGCCATGGCATCGAGGTTGGGTGTTTTGAGGTAGGGATGTCCGGTGTATCCGCAATCGCCGTAGCCTTGGTCATCGGCCATGACGAGAATGATGTGCGGGTGGTCAGCGGCCTGGAGAGAGGCGGCGGTGTAGAGGAGGAAGAGGAGAAAGTGTTTCACTCGGGGGAGTGTTTCTGATTTGGGGAGAGATGGAATCAAAAAGCCCGGGCCTGTTTGAGGCACCGAGCTATGCGGGGAAACGAGTGGTTTGGTTTGCGGATCAAGATCACCAGCTTTGTTTAGAAGCTGTAGCCGGCGGACAGGCCTACCGCAAATCCACGGGGCTGGAATTCGTAGACCGAATCGCCCACGCTCATGTCGATAGATCCGGCGGTCTCGGCTTGGAAAAAGCTTTTGATCAGCCAAGCGTCATTGATTTGGCGAATGACCTCGCCTTTGGCATAGACTCCGACGCGGAAGTCGGTTCCGGAGTTTGAGTCTCGCCATTGGCGAAATTGGGTCGCATGACCCCCATTGACCGAGTAGCTGAGGGTTTCGGTCTCAGAGGAACTCCAGCGGAAGACGTTCAGTGTGAGACCAGCGGAAGCCTGCCAGCTCCAGTTCGAGCGGATTTTCCCACTCCATGTCGGACCGAGGGCTAAGGAGTATCCATCAAGATCGAGGGAGGTCGAAACAGAGTTGGAGATGCTTGCGGAATCGCCTCCAATCAAAACGTCGGTCTCGCTTCGGTTGGCAGGGAGGTTCGAAATGAGCGGTCCGGGGCCTCCGGAACTTCCGGCGTAGGGAGCGGTGATCAAAGGGGTAATGGCAGAGATGTCATAGGTATCCACGAAGTCGAGCCGGTAGTCCTCACGGGTCTGGGTGCCGGAGAAGTTTGAAAACTGATTGTTGGTATCGGTTGAGAAGCCCCAGAAGGAAACGAGAACGCCATCAAAGGGGAGGTTTAGATGGGCAGGGCGGTTCAGCAGAAGATCAATTTGCGGGGTCAAGGCATCCAGGTTTTCATTGCGACTGAATTCTCCGCTGAAGGTGTTGCTTTGCGAAAAGTCTGAGCGGTTGCCGGTGGCGTTGAAAATGAGACTGTCTCCTTGCTCTTGGTCGCTCGTTTGGTAGCCCCAAAACAAGGTGTCTCCTCCGACCGAGCCTGTGCCATCGACGTTTACGAAACCGTTGTCGTAGATTCGATTCCCGATGGTGTCGGATGCGCCAATGGCAGGGGTATTTAAGACGGAGCCACCGACAAAGGAGGGAATCATGAGGTTTTGGGATCTGGATGCCCCCCGGTAGTCGAGTGAACCCAGACTACGCCAGGCCGGGCCTGCCGAGACCGAACGAATGCTCCAACCACTGGTGGGCTCCCCCAGCGATGAAATGACGGCCTTGGCTCCGTCACCCGCGAAGGTCGGGGTGATGAGCGGAGCGATTAAAAGTAATGGATATGATTTCATGGTAGTGTTGGGCCGAAGCTGGTTATTCGTTTTCGCTGATTTCGACAATTCGGTAGGCTCTCATCCGGCAGTCTGCTGGGTGGCAGTTTGTTTTTGGTAATCCACGGTCGAGCCAGATGGTTCGATTGGTAGTGGCGGCAACAGGGATGAGAGCATTTTGCCAAGTGATGAGATCGTTGCTGTATTGGACTTGGTATTTTTTCCCGGGAGTGGTTTCAAATTCCAGCATCATTGCGCCATCTTCCATGCGGTGCAGTTTGTCCGGGATGACTTGACCTGCGACTACGGCGGGATCTTCGGCCGGGAGGATATTGGTGGCTGTGAGTTCGGGAGTGGGAGTGCTTCGAGAAGTTGGGGAATGATACTCGAGAGTCAGAGTGACTACACCTCCAACGGCTACGGGCGTGGAGTAGGGAATGGTGTTTTCGATTCCGTTGTAGAGACGATAGCCGTTTTGGAGACCATTTACCGCAAGGTTGAAGCCACCGATTGCGCGAACAGCCTGGTTGCTCAAGGTGATGGTCTGTTCGAAAATTCCGGTTCGGCGATTGAGAATGATTGCGCCCGTGGTCGTGACGGTAGGCACCGGAAGGTCGGGCAGAGTCATGGTGAAGGTCTGACTGACATCAAGACCAGTAAGGTCTGTTGCGGTGACGGTCAGGTTTGATGTTCCCTCGCGATAGTCTGCAAATCGGACGGTCATGAGGGAGCCATTGATGATGAGGTCGCTAAAAATGGCGGGGCGATCGTTTTCAGTGAGAGTGAAAGTGAGTTCGGTGTCGTAGGGATCCCGGTCGGAAAAGAAGGGGGCCAAGTCAAGAACAAGGTCCCGTCCGTCATCCTGGGTGACTTGCGCGGGAATGATTTGAGCGATCTCCGGGCGGTCGGGAACATCAGAAATATTGATGGTGAGTTCATGAAGGGTGGTTGCGCCCCCCTGGTCCGTTGCTTGCAGTGAAAGGATGACGTTTCCGAAGCGATCAGGGAGCGGGGTGATGTTGAGTCCGTTGCCATCGAAGGTCACTTCGACTGGAGGGTCTTGCAGAGGAGTTTTCTCGATCGGGTCCAAAAGGGTAAAGACCATTTCCAACTCTGGGGATGGTGTCTCTTCATCAGTGACGAGGTTAGCGAAAGAAATTGAGAGAGTGGGGCTGTCCTCCGTCATTTCCAGAAGAGTGGGGATAAAGACTGGTAGGTCATTTGTGGCCACGAGTGGAAGTAATACAGTCTGGATGACGGGGTCGTTGACGCCGTCTGAAAGTCGGACTTGGAGCTCGGCTGAAGGGGTCGCGGGGTCGGTGTCGATACTGCCGGAAATTACTCCTTGATCGTTCATGGTAACAAATGACGGAGCGCTGAGGAGTTCGATGGTGACCGTTTCATTGATGTCGAAATGTGCGACTTCAAGACGGGATTCGTAGGGAGTGTCCTCGATCAGGGGCGGCAGGGTCAGGTTGGTAATATCCGGGATGTCGTTCGCGAAATAGACGCTCAACTCTCCATCGATCCCGGCAACGTTGAGGTAGCCGTTGGAGTAGCTCAAAAGTCCTCCCACGGGAAGGGTTTGCACGAGTTCCTGTGTTTTCAGATTGAAAATGTAGGTCTTGTTTTCCGAGGCTGCGATGATGAAGTCGTTAACGATCAGTGGTTGATCTGAAATGAGGCGTTGATCGGTTTCCATCGCAAACTTTTCCGAGCCTGTTTCGAGGTCCAGGGCGATGATTTCTGATTCCGAACTCGTTGATTGGGCTATGGCATAGACCGTCTGCCCAAAGACGGCTGGAGTGGAACCAAAGCGGTCGTTTTCCATGGTCTGAAAATCATAGGCCGGGGTCTTCCATCGCATTTCCCGGGTTTCCAGGTCAATGCAGATGAGAGTGAGATCGGAGTTTCGCAGGATGGCTTCGTTTGCGGTGACAATGGGGACACCGGTGCTGGTGCGGGGGTTGGGGACATCGGGTGTCGGAGCAAGCGACCAAATCGCGACTCCGTTCTCGGGATCATGAGCGGTGAAAACTCCGTAAACCCAAGAGAAGGCGAGATCGTTTTGCAATGCGGGGGTCCATTCATCTTCCTGGGGAAGGCGTTGAAAGAATTTTTGGCTGCCATCCAAATTGAATCCGTAGAGGCCGCCATAACGCCCACCGTTCACCCAAATGCCGTCATGGTTGACCGCTGGAGCTTCGTATCTTTCCCACTGCGCCGCGAAGGGAGCTTGCCAGACCACCGAACCATCACCGGCGTCGAGAGCCCAAAGTTGGCTATCGTTGCTGTGGTTGCCTCGTTGAAAATAAATTCTTCCGTCATGATAGGAGGGGGGATTCATGGAGTTGGCTTCGCTGAAACTTTGGGACCAAATTTCGGTCCCTTGGGCCAGGTCGTAGGCCTTGACCAGGGGTGGTCCTGAGAATCTGATCTGAGGAATCACAAAGACTTTGCCTTCGGCAATAACGGTCCTTTGAAGCGACCGATTCGGGTGGGCCTGCACGTTCCATACAGGCAGGAAGCGATGGGTGCCGAGAGTGGCGGGGTGGTGGCCGAGACGACGGTTGCTGTTGCCAAAGGTGGTCCAATCACCGGCAAAGCGATTGGATGGTCGCACCGACATTTCGATTGCCGGGGTTGGAACGGTCCCCACCGCGTTGGTCACTTGTAGAAGGTAAGTTCCGCCTTCGTCAAGACTCACGGAGTCGTTGGTCAGGGATGGGCGGGTCTCTCCGGGAATCGGGTCACCATTGAGAAACCACTGATACGAGAAAGGACCAGTGCCAGTGATCACGGGCCGCAGGTTGAGTGATTGACCGGCGGAAAGGTCCTGATCTTCTGGGATTCCGGAGAGTTCCGGTAGTTCTGTGGGGCTTAGGAGATCCAAGTCAATTGTCTGCCAGGCGGATGTTCCCGCTTCGTCGGTGGCTCTGAGCCGAATGACATTTTCGGAGCCATCAAAGTTTGGAACCCCGGTGAGGATTGTTTCACCGTTACTCGTTTCCAGTGTAAGCCAGGCGGGAAGCTGCTCGGCACTGATGGTGACTGGTCCGGAATCGTCGCGTGCGGTGATCACCTGGGAGTAGATCCGTCCAGCGACCGCCTGGAAAGAAGGTCGGCTGGTAAAGCGTGGTTTCCGATTATAAGGCCCCGTGAGATCGAAGCGACTAACCCCTTGGTCCGACTGAGCAAAGACCGAGGCATCGTCGATATCCAGATCGTTCCCGATTTCGTAGTTTGGATCGGTGAGGGCCGGCATTTCCTGCCATGATGAACCATCGTGTCCGAGAATAAAGAGGGCGCCGGAGTGGTCGAGGCGAGCCGTCGAAAAGGGACTGGCGAGTCCGATGAGATTTTGGTCCAAAGCGATTTCAAAGACCTCCCGGAAAACGGGGAATTCCATTTCAGAAGTCATGATCCTTTCTTCGAGAATGAAGCTTCCCGCAGAATTTCTTTGGTAAATACTCAGAATTTGCCCTTCTTCCCGGTCTTCACTCAAAATGACGATTCGATGGCCATCGGTATCCAGATCATGAGGCCGTGATCTTATATTGGGAACTTCGATGGATTGACTCAGCGACCATGAGCTAGTTCCGGGATCTCGTTCGTAAATGAAGATTGGGACAACCAAATCGCTGGAGGTCGATCTTCCTGAGACCACAAGGAGATTGCCATGCGCGGCAATCTTGAAACCAAATTCCGGGGCTGAGTTGTCGGGTGGGGTGATGGTGGCTTCAAGGGAAGGGCGTGGGAAGGTGCGGTAGATGTCCAATACCCCTCCATCCAATTCGTTGTTGGTATTTCCGGAAATAAAGAGAAGATCGCCGGAGCCTTCAAGATCATAGATTCTCAAGGGTGCACTGGCGGGCTGAAAAGATGCCCCTTTTTGCCAGCGGTTCTCTCCCCGCCGTTCGATGGCATAAACTTCACCGTTACGGGCGGTGAAAATTTGATCTCCGGCTTTCGCTAAATGGGTTCCCAACCCAGGGTTGTTGAACTCACCAAATACCCTGTCATACGAGACTGCCACCGGAAGGCGATCCATTTCCGGATCAGTCAGAGGAATTTCGTAAATTGCAGTCTGGTTGAAAATAGCGGAGGTCGCGATCAGGCTTCCTTCACGTGCGACCACGGTGCTGACGGAGTTGTCGGTTTCAAGATGAAGCGGCTTCGGGACGATGGTAAAGTCGTAGACTTGTCCGGTGACCGTGTCGGTGGGAAGAATGGCGTCGATCCGCCAAAAGGTTTTGCCAAATCCTGTGACCTCGCCGTCAAACGTGAATGAGTTTTGCGTCCCGGAAGATTGGAAAACGAGATTTGTGGGAGAGGCTCCGGTGAAGAGGCGATATGACGTCGCTCCTGGTCTCGTCGGAATTCTCAAATGATCGGGCTCGTGTGGGAGCTCCTGACCTGGTTGGGGGGTGGGGAAATCGGTCGGGAAGGCGAAAGACCAGAAGTCGGAGTTCGCTGGATTGTAGCGGATGAGAAAGCGGCCGTCGCTGGTGAAAGCGGCCTGACGGGTCGGGAAGGGAAGAGAGACGATTTCTTTTCCGGAGAGGGCCCAGTGCATGGCGTCCGGGGTAATGGCCACGAGGCCGGATGGATTGGTAGCGACGACGACATCCGGAAGAAAGGTCACGAGGTTGAGCTCAGAGTCGAAGACGTTATGGGAGACAAAAATTCGTTCGCCGTTTTCGGAAACAAGCAAGGTGGGGATTGAAGAGGCCGGAGGCGGCGTATTGATCCTCTCGGTCTCAAGCCTTTCCATCGTATTGTTCTCCAAAGAAAAAGTCCTCAGGTCATTGTAGGAGCGTGAGGTGTAGTAGAAACCGTTGTCACCGGAGAAGGCCCCGAGGGAATATTGAGAGCCACCATTTTGGCTGAGTCCGATTCCGGTGGTGGAGTTTGGTGGGAAGAGGATTTTTTCGTTGGTGCCCCCGTCGTGTTCGACGATCAGGGTGCCGTCAGGAGCGGCGGTGATTCCGTTGGCAGAGATTCCCAGCGGGAGGGTGCCTGCCTGACTCCAGTTTTCGAGGTCGATGACAGTCGAAGTGGTTTCGCCTCTGTTGATGAGGTAGAGCCGGGACAGATCTTCGGCGATATCGAAGTCAGCCCCATTTTGGCCCGCTTCAATGAAGCGTATGATTTCGCCGCTATTTCCACTAACCTCGATGAGGAAGCTGGGACCTTCAGCAATGGGGGTTTGGCTCAACGCGAAAATATTGGCGGGATCAAGGGCGGCGTGAAGCTTGACAATATTGAGGGCGTAAACGGTGTAGGAGATCGGGAGTTCGAACGATTGCCCGCGGGCGGTGAGGGTAATTGAGGCCTGATAGTCCCCGTTGGCGAGAGCCGAAGTATCGAGAGTGAGGGTCAGGGTGTCTCCGCTGTTTCCGCCGTTCTTATTCAGGGAAAGGTGAGGCCCGGAGGCTGAGGCGGTCCAATCGTTCTCCTCTCCGGCTTCTCCGATGGTAATGGTCTGCGGGGGTAGTGCACCTCCGGCCGGAATGTCGAATTGGAACGCGGGAGTCGAAACCAGAATGGGGGCAATTTGAAATGACCAAGAGTCACCCTGCGTGGTCTGGCCGATGCCGCGTGTATCGACCCTCCAATAATAAGTGATCCCTTTTTCAAGATCAGAAACGCCCCCGTCAAAAAAAGGAGTGGTGGTGTTTCCCAGGAAGAGGTCGCTATCCCGGTCTGCATTTGCGACCGCTGTGGCATCGGTTCCCAAGTATACGTCGTAACCGAGAGCCGAGGGAACGAGAGACCAGGAAAGCTCATGATCAGGGCCAATGACGATGGTCTCATCAGGAATTGAAGGGGTCAGGGAAATCGCAGAAAGGTCGGTGACTTCGGCCAGATCGACAATTTCGAATGACGAGCCTTCGAAGAGGTAAAGTTTCGTCTGATCCTGTGAGATTGCCTGAATTGAGCTTGACCGGGGAAGGTCGGCCAAGACGGTGCCGTTCGTGGTATTGATAATCTGGGTGTTGCTGACTGCGATCCCGCCAGTGAAACTTGAGGAGATGACTTCGCCGGGAGAGATCGTGCGAATGATTTGTAGATCCGCGTCAAAGACTCCGCCATTCCAGAAAACCCGTGACCCATCTCCGCTGCGCACCACTCTCCGGCTGCCATAGTAAGAGAAGGCATCAACCCGGACTAAGTTGATCTCGGCCAAGTTGGCATCACTCACGGAGTGACGGGAGAGAACAGCGCCAGAGGAATTGCTGTCTCCGTGATAGTAAAATTGTCCGTCGGGCGAAAAGACTCCGCCGCCCTGGCGCTCGAACCGGTTGGATTTGAAAGATCCGTCAGCCGTATCAATGAGGGTGATGTCAATGAATTGGTCCTCACCCTCGATCATGATCTCACCCAGTGCCCCTGCGGCGATTTTGTAGGGGGCGTTACGAGCAAATTGATCAGGAGCTGTGATTTGATAAATTTGGTCCTCGGTCAGGCTTGAGCGATTAAAGGCTCGAACGATTTGATTTTGGTGGTTGGTCACGTAGATCCGGTTTTCTTGGTAATGAATGGCGAAATCGGTGGTATCGAAGCCGCACGGGACCGCAGAGACGATTTCGTCAGTCCGGATGTCAAGGCGCGCGAGATAGGCCGGGGTCGTCGGATCGGGAGTCACTTCGCTGATCAGGTAGATGAAGGGTTCTTCGATGTCTGCATGGGCGATCGTGAAGTTGGCGGCGTCGACGGTCAGCGTCACCGGGATGGTGATACCTTCACCGTCCGAAGTGATGGAAATTTCCGCTTGATGCCGACCGCTTTCGAGGTTGGTGGTGGCGATCGAATATCGCAGCGAATCCGCAGTGGTGCCGGTCTCTGAAAGAAGAGTGAGCCACGGCTGGTCGCTGGTCGCAGACCACAAAACCTGGGTCGGCGATGCAAGGGAGATCTCCCCGGGTAAATCGGTGACCCCGGCGAGAGTTCTCAGATCGAGAAAGGTTTCAGATGGCCGGAGGGGCGAAACGGTGAAGCTGTAGACGAGGGCAGGCGAGGCGTTGGTTGGGACAACCTTCCAGTAATAGGTGCCGGGAGCGAGGAGTTGATCGAGGGTGAATTCGATTTCCCGGGTGTTGCCGAGAAATTCAGGTGATCTGAAATCTGCGGCTACAACTGCGGAGACATCAGTGCCCAGATAGACCCTGAAAGAAGTCGCCCCGGTGACAGGCCGCCAGCCAAGGCGTTCAGGAGACGCTGAGGTCGACTCGTTTGCTGGAAAAACAGCGATCCCGAGGTCATCGTCAGAGAAGGTTTCCGAAAGGCTGGTCCAATTGAGGCTGTCATTTCCGAAAGAGACAAAGGCGGAATAATCGGGAAGAAAAGCTTGGATTGTCGTTTCGGGGGTCACCGGTCCAAGCGAATCGATCCCGAAGATCGGGTAGAAGGCATCGCTGGAGCTCATAATTTTACCATTGGGGGTGAGTCCGTAGATCTGGTCGGGGAGACTGTCGATGGCATCGAGGCTTTCTCGGTCGATGTCGTATCCCTTGATGACCAGTTTTGAGCCATCTGCACTGAAGAGAATGGGGGAGTCGAAAGGTTCACGCCGAAAGTCATCGGTGGCCGTGCTCAACCCTGTGGCGTGGTTGGAAAGTCTGCCGTCGGGGGAAACATCAAATCGAACAACATAGGAGTTTGAGTGTCCAGCTCCGTCTCCATATTGGGCCCAGCCAAAGGCTGAGTCGCCGTCCGGGGAGATCGCGAAATCACCGAACCCATCGTTGTTTGAGGTGTTGTTTTCATCGCCGGAACTCGCTCCAAAGGTTTGCAGGACGGTTTCGCTTGAGGTGTCAAAGACTCGTAGGCGGGGTCCCCCTTGTTCGTCGATGTAGTAGATGATGTTGTCCGGACCATCGATGACATGGCCTCCAACGTCGTCATTGCGATCTGAAAATTCGGCAAGTTGGTAGGTTTCGGTGATCTCAAGAGTGCTAAGGTCGATTCGTTGAATGGACGGATCCGAGGTATTCATGACAAGGAGTTCGGCTGAATCTTCAGTCAGGGAGAGATCGGTTGGTTCCAGGCCGACGGGAATATTCTTAATGACATCTTGAGTCGCGGTGTCGATGACGAGGACTGACCCGCGCTCTTTGCCGGATTGATTGATCGCGTAAAGGCGCGGTCGAAGGGGGTCGGGCAAAAGTTGGGTGATATTGAGAGGGGTCACTAGGAAGTTCACCTCGATCACTTGGCGGGACCCTCCTGCGGTGAGGGCGATTTCCGCAGAGGAGGCCCCGACGGATTCTGGAGAAACTAGAATGGCATTTTCACCTGCAACACGGGTGACGTTCAGCCAGCTGGAGTCGGTCGTGATGACAAGGTCATCGAGGTTTCCGGATACCGGAGTGAGTTCGATCCTGATGGGATCGACGGGAGCACCGAGGATGGCTCCGACTGAAATAGAGTTGAACTCAGGGGTGAAAGTCGGCTCTCCAACCGTGATGGAGAGGGTTTTTAAGTTGCCTTCTGATATCAGGGCGGGATCCGAACCTTTTGCAGCAACGGCAAAATTGCTCTGGTAGGTTCCCGGTGCAAGTCCGGTGCTATCGAGAAGCAATTCGAAGTCGATGTTCCCGCCGGGTTCGATCATGCGGTTCTCATCCCAGTTCAACCAAGAAGGACTTGATCTGAAAATCGAAGCCGCTTTTTTGGCGACTTCTTTGATCGTTGCATCTGAGAACGACTGACCGGAGGGTTTGGAAAAAAGAAGGAAAATCAGCCGTCCGTCTGACGGGAGTCCGGAGATGGTATGCATGTCCTGATCGGTTGAATTCGGAACACCCTGGGTCAAACCGGGATCAGCAGGCGCGAGAATCAAGTGGTTCACCGAGGGGTCACCAGCATTGACGACCGATTTGACAAAGGCCCGGTAACCGGAGCCAGCGTCGAAATCGGAGGTGACGATATTACCGCTTCCGTCTGCGCCCAATCCCCCTGAAATTTCGAAGATTGTGTTTGCTCCGTAATCGGCAACCAGGACAAAAAGCCCGTCGAATTTTCGGGTGAAATACGAAACTCCGGCCGTGTCATTTGTGGTAATGTCACTGTTGGAATAGTTGAGGTGAGGGGCACTGGATCCAAAGGGGCCGCCAGATTCCGGGATAATCGTTTCTGCTGTCCCTAATCTTAGAAAGTTACCCCTATCGTACATGTCGCCGCCGCCATCGTTGATGCTATTTCCACTTTCACCCTCGTTGAATTGGAAGCGTCCTTCGAGAAGGTCGAGGATATCCTGAGCGTTGGTTTCGAGGAATTCCCGGGCTTCGGTGAGTTCCCTGCTTGAGCTTTCGCGAAAGAAGAGATCAGCCTCCACCGATGTCGAGCCGGTATTGGTAAGCGTAATTTCAAGTTTGGTGCTTTGGCCAAAACCAAGCTCAAGTTCAAAAGGGCCGTTGGGCGACGTCTGAACTTCTGCTGAAAGGTGACTGGAAAGGAGGGCTGCGAGGAAGAGCGTTGCGAGCTTCATATTTTTACTGACTGCTAGGAATTTGCTTTTGGCGGGAGGGCCTTGAAGCCGCCCTTGGACCGGAGTGGAGGGGGGTGAAAGGGGGTTGCGGGGGAAAGAGGGGGCGGAAGAGGTGTTTCAGTGAGGCAGGGGGCGGTGTTCCGGTAAAAAAAATCGCCAGTCCACGCCGGGATCTGGCGGAAGCTGGACGTTTCACGGCAAAATTCATTTGTCGCGAACATAGCTTTCCGTTCCGCTTTGCCAAGAATCATTTTGCCAGCGGTTGTTTTTTGAGGTCGATGGGCGGCGTCAGGTGTCTTCGAGAACCAAGGTGCGGCCGTCGTCCAATGGGATTTCAGGTGCTTGCCATGTCGGGCTTTGATCGATGCCGTCTGGGTCGGGATTGGAGGGATTCCGTGGACGGTTGAACCAATCGAGGTCGGGTTCGTCGTCGGGGATCCATTCCTTGATGGCCTGCCAGATAACAAGTAGCGGATGGTTTGCTGGCCTTTTGGTGGGAGGTGGAGCAGAGCGGCGGCGATGAAGTCGGGGGCGGTGAAGATCTCGAAGTTGCGCTTGGTGGTGTGGTGGCGTTTGGAGCGGTAGATGACGGTCTTGCTGGTGGCGTTCCAAGTGATCGCGTAAAAAGGCTGCGCCTTTCGCGATTTTCATTGAGTCGGCAGGATGTGGACTCCGGCGATGGCTCCGATGCGGCCGTGGGGGAGGCCGAGGCGGGTGCGGAAGGCGTCCTGGAGGGTGGCGGTGGCGGTGTGGAAGAGGTGGGTGAGTAGGTGGCGGCGTTTGCGGAAGATGCCGCGGAGGACCTTGGGGATGGTGAACACGAATTGGCGGTGGGGGACTTCGTGGCAGACGGAGTTGGCGATCCACTCACTGATGGTGCGGGTGCGACGCTGGTGGCAGGACGGGCAGAAGTGGCGGCCTTCCTGTCCGCCATAGCCTTTGGCGACGGCGGATGCAGGTGAAGGCGAGGAGGCGTTCGTGGCCACAATCCGTGCACTGGAGGCGGGTGAAGCCGGAGGCGAGGTCGCCGCAGCTGAGAAAGGATTGGACGGTGGCGACGGCGGCGGGGTCGAGCGGGCCGAGGGATTTGCGGTGAAATTTTTCGTAGAGGGCGAGGAATTGGTCCCAGCCGTGGTGGATGATTTGCCAGAGTGGCGAGGCACGGGGGCGGCGGGGCTGGTAGACGGACGGCACAAAGAGTGTTCATAAGAACATTCAATATGCGGGTCAAGGTCGGGAGTGATGGATCGGATATGAGAACTATCAGGAAGGGCGAGAGATTGAGGTGTTGAGTGTTTCGATTTTGGTGGTTTGCCGGACGTAGAAGGAATCTTGGGGGGCGAGGGAGCTTCGCCTAGTAGTGTGTCGGACTTAGGCGCGGGGCGGGATTTGAAAAATTTCTCGGGTTGTGTTTTCGCGTGATTGATTTTCTTTGGGGAGCCTTTCGGGCGCCCGGGTGGCTTCTGGTCTTTTTTATCGCGTCATATTGGCTGCTTTGGGCTGTTTTTCCGCTCTTTTTTGCCCATGCCGGTCCCCCGACGGGCTTTTACGCTGTTGGAAAGGTCATGCCGAGCTTGTGAAGCCTTTTCACGTTCACACTGAGGCTGACGAGGTCCCATTCGATGTTCGCTTTTTCTTTCCCTCTCATCGAAAACCGTCGAAACCCGAGCACTTCCTTTACGATCCCGAAGAGGGGTTCGACTGTTTCTTTTCGTAGTTTGTAGAGGCCCTTGCCGATTGCGGTTTCAAGCCGGTGGGCCATGATTTCGGCGATGCCCGCTCCGGGCAGATGCGGGGCGGGCGGGTCGCCTTTTTCTTCAAGGTCGGCTACGGGGCGTCCGTGGTGCTGGCGTTTGAAGGCAGCGTAGACGGTGGGACCATCCCCGTTTTTCTCGACCTCGGTGACTGCCTGTCCGCTGTCGTATCCGTTGTCGGCGAGGATGTTGGCCGGGTCTCCAACGGCTGGGCTGATTGCTCCGACGATGGGCACGAGCTGCTCTTTGTCGTTGGGCGCATCACCTACGAAGCCGCCGGTGGCGTAGCCGTAAATCAGCAGAAAGAGCATGGTAGCGGGCGGATCCTGGGCGGATCCTGGGCGGATCCTGGGCGGATCCTGGGCGGATCCTGGGCGGATACGGGGCGGAACCGGTGCCGCGTTCGTTGATTTTGGCGGCTTTCAGGTCGAAGGCATCGACCGCGTCCATGACGAAGTAAACGATGTGGCCCTTGGGAATTCAGTCCCGCAGATCGGGCGGAAGTAACAGTGGGGTATCGTGATCGATGTGGACGAACTTGGCACCCATGTGGGAGCATCATCAGATGTTCTGATGAACGCCAGTGCTAAGTCCGACAGACTGCTAGGTCAGTGAATCACCGCATGTCATATGTCCCGGTCGCTTTCTTCCCGACCGTGAATGGCTGATCTGCCCGGCTCGTTGGACTCATCTTCCAATCCAAAACTTCTGGCACGATACCCTCTAAAAATTTCGTTGGAGGCTTGAACGTCAAGGGGTGGTTGAAACTTTTTTTCAGCCTAATGATTTGTGACTTCCGCCACCGCGAGGCCCGCCAGCCTTCCGGTGGTCCATGCGGCCTGGAAATTGAAGCCGCCGGTGACGCCGTCGATATTCAATACCTCTCCCGCGAAGAATAAGCCCGGGACTTGTTTGCTCTCCATCGTCTTGAGCTGGATGTCATCGAGCGAAACGCCTCCGCAGGTCACGAATTCGTCCTTGTTCAGGCTCTTGCCATCGACCTGGAATTCCGCAGAAACCAATTCCTGGGTGAGGGCTTGGGATTGGTTTTTTGTGATAGTGGCCCAGGTCGTTTCATCCCGCACGTCTGCCGTCTCGCACATGCGATGCCAGAGGCGTTTGGTGACGCCTTCAAAAAGCGATCGCTTCATGACCTTCCACACTCCGTGATCCCGGCGATGTTTTGCGAAGACTTCGGCCACCGATTCGGGAGTTTCGACTCCCGTCCAATTAACGGTGAGCTTGAAGCGGTAATCGAGCTCCGCGAGGTCACGGGCTCCCCAGGCCGAGGCTTTCAGAATGGCGGGTCCGCTCATGCCCCAATGCGTGATGAGGAGAGGGCCGGAGGTTTCGAGTTTGCCAATCTTCACGGCCGCATTGGGAACCGAGACGCCCATGAGATCTGCGAGTCTTCGGTCCTTAATTTTAAAAGTGAAGAGGGAAGGAACGGCGGATTCCATCGAGTGGCCCATGGCCTCCACCGGCAGGCGGGCCTCCTTGCTGCGGATTCCGCCGGTCGCGATGAGGATCTTGCGGGCGCGATAGACTTCGCCGGTGGAGGTTTCGATTTCGAATCCTTCGTCCACCTTCCGAATTTCCGCCGCTCCGCAATGGGTCCGCCAGGTGGCTCCTAATTTTCGGGCGGCATTCGTGAGGCAATTGATGACGGTCTGCGAGCTGTCGGTGACGGGAAACATGCGCCCATCTTCTTCCACCTTGAGTTCGACCCCGCGATCTTCGAACCAGGTCACGGTGTCGGCAGCCTGCCAGCGGTGGAAGGGGCCGATGAGATTTTTTTGGCCCCGGGGGTAGCTTTGCACCAACTCGCGCGGGTCAAAGCAATCGTGGGTGACATTGCAACGTCCACCGCCCGAGATGCGGACCTTGGTGAGGACTTCGGCTCCCCGTTCTAAAATCAGGACGTCAGGAGTTCCCGATTCCGCAGCCGTGATCGCGGCGAAAAATCCCGCAGCGCCACCTCCGATGACGATGAAGTCGCGCGTTCCACCTACCGTGTTCATGAGCCTCCGAGCATTTCGGAAAATTCCCGGAGTGCAAATCTTGATTCACCCCGTAAGAGAGCATTGTGAAAGGCGAGGTCTTTTTGAAAATGCGCGGAATCCGGAAGGGCTTCGGGTCCAACGAGGTGCTTCGCGGCGTGGACCTGGACGTCTATCGCGGCGAAACGCTGGCCCTCCTGGGAGGTTCGGGCGGCGGAAAGTCCGTCCTGATGAAGCACATGGTCGGGCTCCTGCAACCCGATGAAGGAACCGTCACCCTGGAAGGGAAACTGATCTCGGGGTGCAATGAACGCCAGCTCTCTTGGGCCCGTCGTAAAATCAGCATGATGTTCCAAAGCGGGGCCCTCTTCGACTCGATGACCGTCCGTGAAAACATCGCCTTCCCGCTCCGGGAAGGTGGGGTCAACGATGAGGCCGAGATTGATCGTCGTGTCCATGAGGCGCTCGAAATCGTCAAACTCCCGGGCCAGGAGAATAAAATGCCCTCCGATCTTTCGGGAGGAATGCGCAAGCGGGTTGCGCTGGCCCGCGCGGTGGTGGAGAAGCCGTGTTGTGTTCTTTTTGACGAACCCCACGCTGGGCTCGATCCCGTCACAGGCAATTCCATTGACCACCTGATCCAGGCCCTGGCCCGCGATCATGGCATCACCAACATCGTCATCACCCATGAGATGCGGAGCGTTTTCCGCATTGCGACCCGCATCATTTTCATGAAAGATGGACTGATTTACTGGGAGGGGACCCCGGATGAGTTGAAAGCCAGCGAGGATCCGGTGCTCAAGAATTTCATCGAAGGACGGGCCGAAGATTGAGATTTGTGATTCCTCCCCGGAAGGTTCATAGTCCCCGCATGGCGACAAACTCCAAAAGGACCGAAACACTCGTTGGGTTGTTTCTCTTTCTGGGCCTTGTGTTTCTTGGTGGGCTGATTGTGCTCTTCGGAAGTCTCGACGACTGGTTCAAGGGGCGCTACGAGATCGCGGTCGATTTTTCGGAAGCCTCCGGGATCATCAAAGGAAGCACCGTGCGCATGCGGGGAGCTTCGATTGGACGGGTCGCTTCCAAGCCCTATTTCACCGATGACGCCCGCATCCGGGTCGAGCTGGCCATTGAAGAGCGGTTCGAGATTGCCGAAGAATCGACCTTCCAAATCGGCCAGGCCAGCTTATTGGGAGATAAGGAAATTATCATCACTCCTCCCGTCGAGCCTTCTGGCCGATTTATTCAGGAGGGAGCCGAAATCAGCGGAGGAAAGCCCAGTGGGCTCGAATTTTTGCAAAACCAGGCCGAAGGGATTGCCACGGACTCCCGGGCGCTCATGCAGGATGCCCGGGTGGCCCTGCGGAAGATTGATTCTTCCATGGACGATTTCACCGCCCTGACGAGGAAGCTCAAAACCAGCGTCGAAACCATCAACCAAGGGATCTTGAACGATCAAAATCTTCTTCATCTCAGCAAGTCCCTGGCAAACTTCGAGCGCGCCTCGGCCTCGCTGGCGAAACTGGGCGATGCTATCGATCCCACCGTGGAAGACCTTGAGGCAACGCTGGCCGAGTTCCGGGAAGCTGCCCAAATGGCGAAATCCGCCATCGCCCGCGTCGAACCTTCGATCAACAAAGTTCCGGAAGTGCTCAGTTCGCTTGAAAGAACTGCGGACACCGCAACTGACGCCATTAACGAAGTCAACAAGGGCGACGGAGCCCTCAAGGCCCTCGTTTCTGACAGCGAACTCAGGAAAGACATGCAGGACTTCGTGCGGAATCTCAAAAAAAACGGGGTCCTCGGTTACAAGGACGAGGAAGAAAAGCAACCCGACCCCGCGACCGCTTCCAAGGCCGCCGGAGGTAATGGATCGATATCGGCGGACAGCGCCCATTCGCGTCAGCTTGGTCGCGCAAACAACCCGTTAATTTCCTCGCCGTTCTTTATTTTGGCTTTTTTGTTGGTAACCTTGTCATCCCGATGCTACTTGACGGCATATGAAATGGTTGAAAATGACCGGGCGCTTGGCGCTCTTCTCAATGATTGCGCAAATCTCCCCGTTGGCGGCTGCCGAACTCCGTATCTGGACGTCTGCCAAAGGGACTACGATTGAAGCGAAGTTCCAAAAGATGGATGCCAAGGAAGTCCACCTCCTGACTCCCGAATCCAAGGTGGTCAAGGTGAGGATTGAGGATCTCTCCCTAGCGGATCGCCATCACCTCGTCGAATACGCCCAGGCTGACAAGAAGATTCTCACCGAGGTTGAGCTAACGATTCCCGAGGAAGATATTCGCTTCGATAAAAAAACGCTCAAGAGCCTCGAAAAGAAGATGGGCTTTGGAGATCGCACCGAACTCCAGTTCGACCTTCTCGAGTCCGAGCATTTTCTCATCGCGACCACCGGTCGTTTTCGCCCCCAACCTCTTGCTGAAATGGCCGAGCGCCTTTGGCACGGAATGGCCTTCCAGCACATGAATTTCCGCAAGGACTGGGGTGACAAGAAAATGGTCGTGATTGTGACGACGGACGAGGAAATCTACGAGTCCCTCGGCAAGTGGTATGCCAAGTGGCTGATCGACAATATCACCGACGACGACAAGGCCCAGGCTGCGGCCAACCGGATCGGCAATCTTTGGATGCGGGTCGCCGGAACATCCATTCGTCTTCCCGAGGATCAGCAAATTGAATTCAATGCCTTCGATACCGCAAAGATCTTCCGTATTCGTGACGGTCGCGATGACAGCTACAAGAAAGTTTTCGGTCCTTTCCCGACCCACGGTCTCGCTGACATGCTTTTGACCCATCAAATGGGTGGCGTGAGTGAGATTTCTCCAACGGGATATTTCGCGATCACGACCGGGCACGCCTATTTCAAGGAGATCCAGCTCGCTGAAAAATCCGAGACCCAGCTTCTCGATGCTTCAAATTACGAGGGCGACAACGAGTTCACTTCCGCCAGCGGATTTGAAGACGGTCGTTCCTGGGCCAAGACCCTCCGCAAGCTGGTCCGCAAAGGGGACGTGAAACCCGACCTTGAGAAATTGCTTTCTTATACGTCGGCCGACCTCACTCCCGAGCAGCTCGTCCTGATCTACTCGTTCGCTTACTACATGGAGAGCGATTCCGCCCGCATCACGGCCTTCGCCAACATGGTCCGCCGTATCGAGTCGAACAACCAGGTGCCTGCTCCCATCGAGATGGCCAAGATTTTCGGATTCGAAACCGTTGAAGCGTTCCAGAACGACTGGATCGAGTTCATCAAAAGCACGAGTTTTAAATAAGCTGCCCCATGAAATTCATTACCACCCCCCTTGTTCTCCTTTTTTCCCTTTGCACTCAGTTTGCCGGTGCCCAGCAGGAAGGGATTGAGCAGGAATACCGGACCTTTACCGGCAGCAACGGCGTCGAGCTGGAAGCGGTCCTGCTGAACCGGGACGACGAGAATAGTACTGCCCAGCTTCTGCTGAAGAATGGCCGGCGTGCCAACGTGCCCTTCGACAAGCTGAGCGAAGGAGATTTGGAATACGTGAAGGCGTGGTCCAAGGAAAAGGCGATCTTCCTGAGAGCATGCCGTGGCTTGACCATCCGCCAGCTTCTCGAGCTTCGTGGATACGAGCCCATCAAGTTCGAGCTTGAGGGCAACGCCATCATGCTCGAAGGAAAGCTCAACGGCAGGCCCGCCCGCATTCAGGTTGACACCGGGGCCGGCACCACGCTGATGCATGCTCCCTTTGCGGAGGCGGCTGGATGTAAAGTTGGCCCGCTCGAGCACAAGATTTGGGGGGTTGCCGGTTTCCAACCCGCCGGAATCGCCCAGGTCCCCAAGCTTGAACTGGGATCCAGCGTTTTCCTTGACGAGGAGATCATGGCGGCCGACCGCGACTTCAACATGCCCAAGGGCTTCAATCGCAAAGAGGATATCCTCCTCGGCGCGGAATACCTGATCAAGCTGGAGGCCGTGATTTCCTACAAAGAGCGTGTTATTTTCTTCCGCCCGGACAACTCCGACAAAGTCGAGATCGAAAAGGGCGGTGAAGGCGATGACGACTTCAGCTTCCGGATCTTTAAGTTGACGAATGGGAAAACTCTTCGCGGAAAGATGGTCGGCAAGACCGAGACGGGTGCCGAGATTGAGCTCCAGAATGGCAACATCCAAAAAATTGCCTTCTTTACGATGAGCGACGAGGACAAGGAGTATGCCTTCGACTGGAGCGAGCAAAAAGCCATGTTCATGCAGCACTGTCGTTCCCTGACCATCGAGGAGCTTCTCGATCTCCGCGCCTATCAGTCCTTCCAATACAAGCGCGAAGGGAACCACATCTTTGTTGATGGCACTCTCAACGACAACGAGGTCGTCTGGATGATTGACACGGGTGCGGACAACAGTCTGCTTCATTTGGATTCCGCCGTGAAATTCGGCTGCGAAATTGGGCCGATGGATAAAAAGGTTTACGGAATCGGTGGATCGGCTCCCGCTGCCGCGACTGAGATCAAGAAGATCACCCTGGGAGAAGCTGTTTTAACCAACCGCACTCTCCTGGCGACCGATATGAAACGCAATGAGGAGAACAAGGAACAGGCCTGGGTCGGCCTCTTCGGAGCTGACTACATGCGCGAACTTGAGGCGGTCATCACCTACCGCGAGAGCCGGATTTTCCTGAAGCAATAAATTCTCCGCACCACGAAGTTGAGAGCTTTCCCCCGTAGCGGGATGCTCCAGCTTCTGGAGCGCTCCGCTTCTGATGATTCGCATCTGAAGGGGACAACTCCGATGTGTCTTGTTGGGCCTGATCGCGCTTGGCAGCTTCAGGGCTGTCTCAGTGGATCCCTTTCTCAGCCGTCCCTTTGCCGGGTTCCTGCCTTTCGCCGTGAATGGGTTCGTCAGTTGCTCATACCGACACAAGAACCCGTCTAGAAGACGGTATTCTAAAAGTTACCGAAAGAATTCCGTCCCGCTGGATTTGATTTCAGGTGATTGGATCGAAGAGTGTTGGCGATTGGGTATTTTAATCAAGCGGGGCACGGTTTGGGCCGGAGCGGCGGGACGGAGCGCGAAACCCAAGAGGTGCCTTGGCCGAAATGGCAGGCGAGATATGGTCGCTACGAGACCTGAAGCCTGACGTTCCAGCGGGTTGACGGCAGGGAAGGCAATGGCGCGGACGATCCGGCTTTTTGCAAAACAGAATGAGATCCAGGATTCTTCTTTGAGCTTTCTGACCGCAAAGAAATGAAGTAATATTTTGCTGATTCACTCGTAATAAAGAACTTATGATCCCACCAAATTCGATGACGCGTCGCAAGGCGCTTGGCTCTCTCGCGTCGCTGGCGAGTATTTCCATTGTGCCCTCACGGGTGCTTGGCCTGAACGGGCAGACTCCTCCTTCGGAAGAACTGACGAGAGGTATTCTCGGTTGTGGCGGTATTAGTGCCTCCCACCTCGGGATGCCGGGGCGGATTTTGGCCTTGTGCGATGTCGATTCCCGTCACTTGGATAACCGGATGGGCCAGGTTCAGAAGACGGGAAACAAGGATGTCAAAGGCTACCACGATTTCCGCGAAATCATCGCGAGGGATGACATCGATATTATCCACACCTGCACGCCGCCACATTGGCATGCCTACATGGCGATTGCTGCGGCGAAGGCTGGAAAGGCGATCTGGGGCGAGAAGCCGATGTCCCGCACAATTGGTGAAGGGATCGCGATGAAAGAGGCCATCCACAAGGCCGGGGTGGCCTTTCGTTTAAATACCTGGTTCCGGTTTGAATCGACGTTTTATGGATCGGGAGTGACGGCACGTCAGGTCAAGAAGGCGGTCGATGGCGGTTTGTTGGGACCCGGGCCATACAAGGTCACGCTCTCAGGAGTGACCGGATTTGACTGGAAGTTCAACTGGGTTGGGAAGACAAACCTGGAAGTGCAGCCGATTCCGGATCACTTTGATTATGATTTCTGGCTCGGGCCGGCTCCGTTCAAGGCCTATAATGCTCACCGGACCCACGGAACTTTCCGGGGTTACTGGGATTATGATGGCGGGGGCTTGGGCGACATGGGTCAGCATTACCTCGATCCTGTTCAGTATATCCTCGGGAAAGATGATGAGTTGCCGGTCTCGGTTGAGATTGATGCCGATCCCCAGGATGCCGACGCGGTGGGAACTTGGCGTCGGATCACCTACAAGTATGCGGACGGAACGACGATCATCCTCGATGGTGAGAACAAGGATAAGAAGGCGGCCTTCATTGAGGGATCCGAAGGGAAGATCTTCAAGGGGTTCAAATCGGATGTGGAAGGCTTCGACGAAAAGGTGAAAGCGCTTCCCGAGCCCGCTGCCCAGATGACCGACTTTCATCAGGCCATCCGGGAGAAGAAGAAGTTTGCTCTTAACGAAGACAATGGCTTCAACTCCTGCACGCTTATCAACCTCGGCAAGATTGCCCACCGGATTAATCAGAATCTGAACTTCGATCCCAAGAAGATGCAGTTTACCGATAACGAGCTCGCCAATTCGTTGATCCATCAGAAGGATCGCGAGAAGTGGAAGTTGCCGTCCTAAACGCTGCTTCGAAGTTTTCAAAGGTTTAAAAGGGGGAAGGGTCGCGAGGCCTTCCCCTTTTTTGTGTCCCCCGATGACGGGATACAAAAAAACCGCGTTTCGAAAAACGCGGTTTTAAAATTGTTGGATTCTATTGGACTACCACTGCTGGGTGCGGGAGTGCATAAAGTAGGACTCGGCACCAAGCTCGGGAGGGAACTCGGAGAGGCCGTCGCGAGGATTCATCTCGATGCGATCATCTGCGCCACAACGGGTGTAGGGTGGCTTGAAAGTGCCATGGTAGGTGGGGCAATGGAAGGTGACCAGCTCGTAGAAACCGTAACCAACCCGCTTGAAGGCGCGGCGGGTGCCATCGACGACTCCGTAAGACCAACCGACCTTGCGGCCGTCGGTCTTGGTTTTGCGAACGATTTGCTCGGGAATTTCAACGACGCCGTAGAGAATGTTTGCAATCGCGCGTCCAAGTTTGCGGGAAGAGGTGTATTTCGTTCCTGGAGGGGCTTGAATGTCTGCATTTGCAGGCACTCCGAAGCCAAGTGCGAGTGTGATCAGAAGGAGCTTTTTCATTACGAGACGGAGTTTGACTGGACTCCCTGCCACTTGGCAATGGCAAAATGAAGGGAATGGCATAATTCTTGCCTGCGGGAAAACATCCGACAAGCTGTTGGATTCGGGATTGTCTTGGGTGGTTAAGTCATTAGAGTCCTCGCCGACCCCATGTTTAGTAAATTCAGTTTTCGTTTCCCGCTGGGAAAAATCGTCTTCGCATTCGCCCTCTCGGTCGGGTTCGCCGCAGTCCCCGTTCAGGCAGCGGAGAGTTACGTCGCGGTGGAGGCCTATAGCGGGAAAGTCGTGCTTGAGTTGAATGCCGACCAGAAGCGTCCGGTCGCCAGTCTCGCCAAAATCGCCACCGCGATGGTGGTGCTCGATTGGGCGGAGCTGAGTAAGACGAGCATGGCCTCACTGGCGGTGGTTCCTTTTGAAGCAAGCTCGCTGGGTGGTTCCAATCCCATGGGGTTGGCCCCTGGAGACCGGATTTCGCTTCGCGAAGCCGTGTATTCCATGCTTCTGGGGTCCGACAATGTCGCGGCCTACACTTTGGCTTCTCACGCCGGCCGGTCGATTCAGGCCCGGAACGGTGGGACTTCGGCCATTGATGCGTTCGTTGGGGAGATGAACAATCTCGCCCGTTCCTTGAAGATGAACAGCACCCGGTTCGCGAATCCCCATGGCATGGATACTCCGAATCAGCGGGGTTTCTCGACAGCGCGGGACATGGCCCGCCTCTGTATCTACGCGATGAGGAATTCCGGTTTTCAGTTTTACGTGAAGCAGAAGGAGCGGGTGATCGCCTCTTATCGTGGAAATGACAAAAGAGCCTTTCGGGTTGCCAATACCCACGCCCTTTTGGGGAAAAGCGATGTGAACGGGATTAAGACCGGTTCGACCGTTCTGGCTGGCGAGTGTGCCGCCACCAGTGCCGAGAAAAAGCCCATCGTGCAAAAACTTGAAAACGGGGCATCGCGACTGACCGGACGGCGTTTGATTATCGTCACTCTTGGAAGTCCGGACCGCTGGGGGATGACCCAGACCCTGATCGTTCAAGGGTGGGGGGGCTACGAAGGATGGAGACAGCAAGGGTCGCAGGTGACAGCGGCCCGTGAACTCATCGTGGTGCCCGATCCCGAATAGACATTTGAAACTGACAAAAATCACCAGAAAGGAACATGCGAATTGGTATCTTAAATTGTGGGGGTGACTGCCCCGGGCTCAATGCCGTGATCCACGGCGTCGTGGGCGCAGCAGCAGCAAAGGGCTGGGAGACCATTGGCTTCCGCGATGGCTTCGAAGGTCTTTTGCCGGCGGGCGGTAACTTTATGTTCCTCACTCCGAAGGACACTGAAGGCATCCTGAAAATGGGGGGAACGATTCTCGGAACGACGAATAAGGGAAACTTCGCCGCCAAGATCGGTGAAGGCGACATCGCCAAAGTTCCCCAGGAAATCGTGGATCGCGCCAAGAAGACTCTCGATCATCTGGCGATTGGCGCTCTGGTCGTGGTGGGTGGAGATGGCTCGCTCACGACGGCCCAGCAACTTTATGAACAGGGCTGGCCGATCATTGGAGTGCCCAAGACGATTGATAACGATCTTAAGGCGACGGCCATGACCTTTGGGTTCGACAGTGCCGTCAGCACGGTCGTGGATGCCCTCGACCGCCTCCATACCACGGCCCAGAGTCACAAGCGCGTCATGGTGCTTGAGGTGATGGGGCGTCATGCGGGCTGGATAGCCCTCTGGGGAGGCATGGCCGGGGCCGCCAATGTCATTCTTCTCCCCGAGATCCCATTTACCTACCATAAAATTGCCGAGCACCTGAAGAGGCGCGAAGCCCAGGGCTATACCAGTTCGCTGGTGGTGGTGGCGGAAGGAGCTAAAAATCCCGAGGGTGATCTGGCCACCATCGGGGCCAACCGTGGCGGTGAAGTCCGCCTGGGTGGCATTGGGGAGCAGGTCTCCGCAAAGATTGCCGAGCTGACCGGCAAGGAAACCCGCTGCACCGTCCTCGGGCACGTTCAGCGTGGGGGCACGCCAACCCCTCTCGACCGGATCCTCGGAATGCGCTTTGGGGTGATGGCAGCCCACTTGGCCGAGGACGGCGAGTTTGGCCGCATGGTCAGCTATCAAAGTTACCATGTGGGCTCGGTTCCCATTAAAGAAGCCATCGACGAGCTTCGCCTGGTCCAACCCGATACCGAGGTGGTGAAAGCGGCCCGTGCGGTCGGGGTCTGTTTCGGCGACTAACTGATCAAGCTCCCTAATGAACGACCTTCTCAATCTTCTTCGTCGTCAGGCCCGCCTGACCCATCGCGAACTTGCGTCCCAGGTTTCCTCAACGGAGGCCGAAGTGGCGGCGCAAATCGCGGCCTGGGAAGCCGATGGCACTATCCGGGGCTATCAGGCGATGGTGGATCCGGCCCATGATGGCGAAGGTGGAGTGACCGCTTTCATCGAAGTCAGATTGACCCCCGAGCGGGGAGGTGGCTTTGATCGCCTCGCCCGGCGGATTTCCCGCTTTGAGGAAGTCACCAGCTGTTATCTTGCCAGCGGTGGTTATGATCTTCTTGTTCTTGTGGAGGGCAAAGATCTTTTTACGGTGGCTGCCTTCGTTTCGGAGAAGCTGAGTTCAATCGAGGGAATCATTTCCACCGCGACTCATTTCCGCCTGAAGTCTTACAAGGAAAACGGTTTTCTCTTTGGTGAGGAAATCGATCTCGAACGTCTTCCGGTGACTCCTTAGCTCTTTCACTGCGATGGATATTGAAAGCAAACTGGCCAGGCATTTGCAGGCCATTCCCCGTTCAGGCATCCGGGACTTTTTTGAGCTCGTGATCGGGCGTAACGACGTGATCTCGCTAGGTGTCGGTGAACCGGACTTTGTCACGCCGTGGTCAATTCGGGAGGCGGCGATCTACTCTCTGGAAAGAGGGGAGACCAGTTACACCTCCAACCTGGGGCTGCTGACTCTTCGCGATAAGATTGCCGGGTATGTTGAAGATTTTTTTCACGTTTCTTATCAGGGGAAGAGCGAAGTTCTCGTCACCGTGGGGGTTTCCGAGGCGCTTGATCTCGCTTTGCGGGCTCTGGTCAATCCGGGCGATGAAGTGATTTATCACGAACCCTGCTATGTTTCATACTCGCCGAGTATTGTCATGGCGCACGGGGTCGCGGTTCCGGTTGCCACAACCAAGGAAGATGGTTTCTCGCTCAAGCCCGGAGCCCTGGCATCGGTCATTACGGGAAACTCCAAAGTCTTGATGCTGAACTTTCCCACCAACCCGACCGGAGCGGTTGCTTCGCGCGAGGATTTGGAGGGCATCGCCAAGCTTTGTATCGTGCACGATCTCATTGTCTTGAGTGATGAAATTTACAGCGAACTTCGCTATGATGGAGAAGAGCACCTAAGCATTGCCGCACTTCCGGGAATGCGGGAGCGGACGATTTTGCTTCACGGATTCTCCAAGGCTTTCGCGATGACGGGCTTTCGTTTGGGATATGCCTGTGCCCCGGTTCAATTGATTGAGGCGATGATGAAGATCCACCAATACGGGATTCTTTGTGCTCCGATTACCAGCCAGGTGGCCGCGCTTGAGGCCCTCACCGGGGGGCGCTCGATTTATCAGCCGATGAAGGACGAGTATCATCAACGCCGGGATTTTCTGGTCGAACGATTGAACGGGATGGGAATCGACTGCCACTCACCGGGAGGAGCATTTTACGTTTTCCCTGATATCTCCAGGTTCGGGCTCACGAGCAAGGCCTTCGCGATGGGGCTTCTCGAATCCGAGCTGGTTGCTGCGGTACCGGGTGATGCCTTCGGGGCGAGTGGAGAAGGATTCCTCCGTTGTTGTTATGCGACCGGCATGGATGATCTAAAATTAGCGATGGATGCGATGGAGCGATACATCGGAACTCTTTAATTGGTTATTGGGATGGGAGCAAAACTGAAAATTTGGCGGGAAGACCGCACCTTGGCGCACGTCGTCCCTTTCGGGGTCTTCATGGTGTTTACCATGCTCTACCAGTTCGGGGGAGGGGCGATGGAGTGGAAGCACGATGATGCCGTCTGGTTTCGTCGTTGGCCCGAGCAATTGTTCTACCCATTGCAAACGATCGCGACGATGGTGGCGCTTTTGTTTTTCTGGAAGAACTACGACCTCAGGTGGTCGAACAAGATTTGGATTGGCGCGATTGCGGGCTTGGTCGGAATCGGCTTCTGGCTTCTTCCCACCACGCTCTATGACTATTGGGGGATGACCGGGAAGCCCGAAACATTCCTGGAGAAGCTCTCCGGTCTGGCACCCCGCAAAGAGGGCTTCGATCCGGGGGTCTTTGACGCGCCGGCCGCTTATTGGACTTCGCTGGTTTTGCGGGTGCTTCGGGCCGTGGTGATTGTGGCGTTGGTCGAGGAAATTTTCTGGCGCGGGTTCCTGATGAGATTTCTTCTAAAGATGGATGGGGACTACTGGAAGGTGCCGTTTGGCAAGCCCGCCTGGATTTCCTTTCTCGTGGTGACCGGGGCCTTTGTCTCGGCCCACCAGCCGCTCGATTATGCCGGGGCACTCGTTTATGGTTCGCTGACTTATGGAGTCGCGGTCTGGACCCGCAGTCTCATGGCCTGCGTGGTGATGCATGCCGTTGCCAATGCAGGCATGGCGGCCTACGCCATGGCCTATGGGAAATACGGAATGTGGTAATGCGGCCCTCTTTTTTGAGATTGGACTGTCCGAGGATTTAAGGCAGTTTCCCGCCCGTGGAAGCTCCCCCTTCACAATCTCTTTCTGTCGCCGAAGCCCGCAAACGCCTGGGCTTGGGCGAACATGATCGTTTGGCGGAGTACCTCCCTCATTGGAAGGAGGTCGAGCTTCGGCTCGTGCGGCTCACTGAAGAGGCGGAAGACCCGGATACCCGGGCAAGTTGTGCCCATGATTTGGCCTCGCTGCGGCGAGTCTTGGCGGTGCTTGAGGAGGCCCCGGAGGAGCGCCGGAGCAAGGCCGGTCTTGTCGTGTGGCTTCTGATGATCGGCCTGCTGGTGGGCGCGGGATATTACGGATACCAACAATGGGCTGGCATGGAGACAGGCAAGGAAGCCCGCAAAGAGAGTCTTGATCGCGCACTTGAAGAGTTGGACCAGACGCTTGAAAAGCGTCGCTGGGACGAAGCGGAGATCTTGGTTGGGCAGTTGCAGGAACGTGGTGGAAATGACGCGCAGGTCGCGAAAGCTTCTGCCCGCATCGAGCAGGGGAAGGTGGAGGAGAAGGGGCAGCAGATCGCCTTCCTTGTCGGCAATGCCCAGTCGGCTCTCGAAGCCGGACAGCTGACCGAGGCCGAAAATTATTGCGCCCAGGTTGAAGAACTTCAGCCCGATCATCCACAGCTCGTTGAGATTCGTTCGATGATTCAGGAGAGCCGGATGAAAGTCCGCAGCCTTCTCATGGTTCGTGAGATTGAAAAGGCGATGCAGGAAGAGGACTGGCGGGTTGCGGAGAACCAGATTTCCTCGCTCATTGAGGAGCAGCCGGATCATTCCGCGATTCCGCGTCTTCGCTTACGTTTGGAAGCGGCCAAGAAGATGCTCAAGGAGAATCAAGCCAAGGCGGCCATTCTTCTTGCGGAGGCCCGTGAACTCGATGAGGGCGTCTATTCTGCGGAAGCCCTGGCTTTGCTTGAGGACGCGGTGCGGCTGGATCCGTCTGAAGAAATTCGCGCGATTTACAAACGAATGTCCGAGTATGGCAAGGTGATGCGCGTGCCGTCCGAGCATCCCACGATCGCGGCCGCCCTGAAGGAGGCGAAGGCGAACGATCGGATTTTCGTGGAGAAGGGGACGTATTCCGAATCGTTGATCGTCCCCGAAGGAGTGGAAATTGTGGGGGAGAGCCGGGCTGAGACGATTATCGAGTGCCCTGCCGAGAAGGCCGCCGTCATCGCGGTGGGCGAAGGAAACAAAAAGGTTCGCGTCGCGTCGCTGACTCTTAGGCACCAAGGACTCGTGAACGACGAAGAACGTTTTCCGGTCGTGGTGGTTGATTCCGGGCGACTTCTTTTGGAAGACGCCTTGGTTTCCCGCGCCAGCGGTCACGGGGTGGCCGTTCTCAATGGGGGACATGCCACGCTGATGCTTTGCAAAATTGTCGAGAGTGGTTGGGATGGCGTTTCCGTGAAAGGAGAAAACACCGGAGCCGTCCTGAGCCAGGTCACTTCCGAGGGGAATCTGCATCACGGAGTCGATTTCTGGGACGGAGCGAACGGGCAGATTACCAAGTCGCAGTTTCTCTCCAATGGACGTTCGGGAGTCACCGCCATTGGTTCGACCGATCTCATCAAAATCAGTGAGAGCCGAAGCGAGGGGAATCGTGAGATCGGCTTCTTCTTTTCAGATGTCGCAGGAGTGGAGGTCGATAATTGCGACGCTTACAAAAATCAGCTGGGAGGGATTGTTTTCGAGCACGGATCCAAAGGAATCAAAGTGGAAAACTGCCGGGTGAGCCGGAATGGCAAAGCGGGCATTGTCTTTGAGAAGGGGGTTGAAATCCTTAGCAACGAATCAAATACGGTGGAGAAAAACGACGGGTATCAGGTCTGGAGCGAGGCAGTCTTTTCGCCAAGGACGGGAGAGGATACCATTACCCCGCCGCCACCCGCTCCCCCGGTGGATGAGCAAAGCGAAGAAGTCACGACGAATGACGACCTTCAGGACGCTCCCCAAGACTAAAAAAGCGCAGCCATCTTCCGATGACCGCGCTTTTATTGGTTTGAGAAGGTTCGTGAGTTTTACTTGACGGTGATGACGCCTCTCATGAGGGCGAAGTGACCGGGGAAAGAGCAAAGATACTCGTAATTGCCGGGCGCAGGGGCCTTGAAGATGAGGGCGTCGGTTTCGCCGGGTCCCAGAAGCTTGGTGTGAGCCAGGATCATCGCTTTGCTCTCGGGATCTTCGGGAATGTAGTCGTTCTCGCGGGCCACCCCTGCTTTGCCTGCAAAGGCCATGAAGTTCGAGCCAGCCTTGAGGATCACCAGATTATGGCCCATGGCGATTTTGGGAGCTTGGCCGATGTTCTTGAGCGTGATTTTAACCGTTTCGCCGACTGTCGCTTCGAGAGCCTTTTTGTCGAATTGCATTTGGTCATTGCTGGTGACAACAATTTCGCGATCAAATTTGACTTCGGCTTTGCTCTCTTCGGTGACCTCGACCTTGGCTTCCTGGGAGAAAGCTTGGGTTGATGAAAGGGTCAGGAGGGCGGCACAAAGCGTTGTGGGGATGTTTTTCATAAGTGGTGAAAAGATGCCCCCATGAGACGAAGTCGCAAGCGACAATATTTCATTTTTCACGAAGAAATTCGGGGATCATTACTTGATCCGGAAGGTCCGACCTTTGCCGCTGTCCCATGCCCGGTAGAGCGAACCGTAGAGGGCGTTGAGAGTTCCTTCGTGCATGATACGGAATTCGATGGTTTTGGCGTGGGTCGTGGTTGGGTAGCTTTTCTGGGCCATCTCGTCGGCCTGGGTTCCGGCCCGTGACTGGGCGCGATTGCGGAGTTCCTCGGCGCGCTGCTGAAAGCGTGCCAGGGCGTTGAACTCGGTGTCCTTGGTGATGGGCTCGATGAAATAAAAACGGGCGAGTGAGGTGCCGGTCGTGTCCACGGTGACTTCGGTCACGAGGAGGGTTCCGTCGAGGACGTAGGAGTGCTTGCTGATGGCGGTGATATTGCCGAGGTTCACGGAGTATTCTCCGCCGGGCAGACTGGCCTCCCAGCGACGCTTGTTGTTCTCGTCGTCTTTGAGGCCCTCCTGTTCTTCCTTTTCCGCCTCGGTGGCGTTTTCATTGGTGTTTTGCTGCCCGGTCGTGTTCTGGGCGTGCAGCGGGGCGAGGGCGAGGGCGAGGGCGAGGGCGAGGAAAGAGATGTGAACTTTCATGGTGCTTTGGAACATCGGCTCTTCCGTGCGCGAGGTCAAAGTCTGATTTTGAAGGATCGATGAGTTGATCCCGGCCTCGCTGGTGACTATTTTCCGCCTTGTGGGAGAATACCGACCAAATGTCGCGGCCTTGATGATTAATCACGAAGGGCGGATTTTGATTTGCGAACGCCTGGAAAGACCTGGGGCCTGGCAGTTCCCCCAAGGGGGAGTCGATGAGGGAGAGTCGGCAAGGGAAGCGGTTTTGCGCGAGGTTTCGGAGGAAATTGGGCTCTCACCGGAAGATTATGGGATTGAGGATTGGCGGGGCGGGTATCGCTACGACTATCCTCCTGACGTGATGGCGGGCAAGCCGGCCCGCAAGGCGTGGTTTGTGGGTCAGGAACAAACCTACTTCCTTTGCCGGGTTGGGCCACAGGCCCCGCCGGTTGACTTGATGCAGGAGCCCCGGGAATTTTCGCAGGCGCGCTGGATTCTCCCCTCGGAATTTCAACTCTCGTGGCTGCCCGACTTCAAGCAAGCGACGTATCGAGAAGTCCTGAAGGATTTCTTTGGAGTCGATCTCAAGGCGTGAACGTGAAAAAGCCCGCCTCCCGGATACGGGGGCGGGCCTGGTTGGGAGTCAAAAATTCAGGAAAGCTCGGCGAGTTTGGCCTTGATGGCCTCGGAATTCGGGAGGTCGCCGGGGGAGTCGTTCACTTCGGCATATTGCACGATGCCTGCTTTATCGATGATGAAAGCAGAGCGCTTGGAAACGCCACCCATGATGAGATTCTTTTCGGGGAGGAACTGGTCATAAGCCGTGCCGAAAGCTTCGGTCGCCTTGTGATCGTAATCGGAGAGAAGCTTCAGCGTGATGCCTTCCTTCTCGGCCCAGGCCGCTTGGGCGAAGGGATTGTCACCGGAGATGCCGAAGACCTTGCAATTCAGGTCGGCATATTCGCCGAGGCCTCCGGAGATGGCGCAGAATTGCTGGGTGCAGACGCCCGTAAAGGCCATCGGCACGAAAAGGAGAAGGATGTTTTGCTCGCCGATTTGCTCGGAAAGCTTCACCACTTCAGGACCACCCTCACCGAGGGCAACGAGAGAAAAATCAGGGGCGTTATCGCCAACTTGGATGCTCATATCGGGCGTAATATAGGGCAGGGGATGAGGTGGTCCAGTGGGAAAACAAAGAAGTCCGCATCGATGGAAAGGGGCCGGGGATCAGGCCCACTTGGCATCAAGGAGGTGCCTCCGAGAATAGTTACGGCACGGGGCACTGGCTGATTTGTTTGAAGAAGTCGTTTCCCTTGTCATCGACGAGGATGAAGGCGGGGAAGTTTTCGACTTTGATTTTCCAGACCGCTTCCATGCCGAGTTCGGGGAAATCGACCACTTCCTGGCTCTTGATATGCTCCTGGGCGAGGAAAGCGGCGGGACCACCGGCCGAGCCGAGGTAGAAGCCGCCGTGTTTTTTGCAGGCGTCGGTGACCATCTGCGAGCGGTTGCCTTTGGCGAGCATGACCATGGAGGCCCCGTGCTCCTGGAAGAGGTCGACGTAGGGATCCATCCGTCCGGCGGTGGTTGGGCCGAAGGAACCCGACGCCATGCCTTCGGGCGTCTTGGCGGGGCCGGCGTAGTAGACTGGGTATTTTTTAAAGTAGTCTGGGAAGTCTCCTTTTTGTTCGAGGATCTCCTTGAGTTTCGCGTGGGCGATGTCGCGGGCGACAATGATCGTTCCGGTGAGAGAGACGGCGGTGGTGACGGGATATTTACTCAAGGTGGCCAAGGTCTTTTCCATGCCTTCATCGAGATTGATGTTCACGCCTTTGAACTTCCAGTCGCGGAATTTTTCGGGGATGAACTGGCCGGGGTTGTCTTCCAGTTTTTCGAGGAAGATGCCCTCTTTAGTGATTTTGGCATTGGCCTGGCGGTCGGCCGAGCAGGAGACCCCGAGTCCGACGGGGCAGGACGCGCCGTGGCGCGGGAGGCGGATGACGCGGACGTCGTGGGCAAAATACTTGCCTCCGAATTGGGCTCCAATTCCGATCTTACGGGCGGCTATAAGAAGTTTTTCCTCCCACTCGAGATCGCGGAAGGCGCGACCGTGTTCGTTGCCAGTGGTGGGGAGTTCGTCGAGGTAGCGGGCCGAGGCCAGCTTGACGGTTTTGAGGCAGTTCTCGGCCGAGGTGCCGCCGATGACGAAGGCGAGGTGGTAGGGCGGGCAGGCCGAGGTGCCAATGCTGCGCATTTTCTCGATGCAGAATTCCATCATGCGCTGGGGATTGAGAAGGGCCTTGGTTTCCTGGTAGAGGAAGGACTTGTTGGCCGAGCCGCCGCCCTTGGTCATGAAGAGGAACTTGTAAGCATCCCCTTCGGTGGCGTAGAGATCGATCTGGGCGGGGAGGTTCGTTTTGGTATTGCTCTCGTCGAACATCGTCGTCGGCGAGACCTGTGAGTAGCGCAGGTTTTCTTCCTGATAGGTTTTGTGAATGCCTTCAGAGAGTGCTTCCTCGTCGTTCGCTCCAGTCCAGACGGCTTGCCCTTTTTTTCCCATGACGATGGCGGTGCCGGTATCCTGGCAGCCGGGCAGGATTCCGTGTGACGCGATCTCGGCGTTCTTGAGAAGCATGAGCGCCACCATGCGGTCGTTCTCGGTGGCTTCCGGGTCATCGAGGATGGAAGCGACTTGTTTCAGGTGGGAGGTTCGGAGTTTGAAGGAGATGGCCTTGATTGCTTCGTTCGAAAGGAAGGTCAGGGCTTGGGGATCGATCTTGAGAATCTCCTGGCCTTCGAAATCAGAGGTGGAGACGAAGTCCGATGAGATCTTCACGTATTCCGTGGTGTCGGGACCGAGCGGAAAGGGAGCCTGGTAGTGGAAAGGGGTCATGGCGGGAATGTCTTAGAGGGTTCGGCCTTCGTCGACTTCGATGTAGTCCATGAAGGTTTGGATGTCGTCGCGATCTGTTTTCGGAGTTTCTTTTTTACGTTGGGCGAGGCGTTCGCTCATGTCGTCTTGAAAGCCGCGTTTGGTAAGGTAGGCGGTGAACCAGGCCCGTTCAAAGTCGGGGCGGGTAAGGCCGTTTTCGCGGGCCCAGGCGAGGACGTCTTCGTTGCTTGCCCCAGCGAGAACCTGTGCTTTGAGGTCGTGGTAATCGACTCCGAGAAACTGGCAGGTCCAGAGGTCCATGCCGAGGCCAAGGTTTCCGTGGAGGTCGGGATGGAGGGTCCCGGCGTGCCTTAGGCGGACTTTGTCGAGCAGGCGTGGCAGGTAGACAATGCCGCCGAGTTCGAGGCGGGCGGAACAGGGGAACTTGGTATCCTCAGGCATGGGCCAGTGATGCCTTGAAATGCCCCAAGATCCAATGATAAATCCCGGGCTTAGGGGCTAAGCGGGAGAATTTTCACGCGATAGAATGTCTTGGGCCCCGTGAGGGAAATATTGGCGGACTCGCGGATCCGGCCATCGCTTTGGACGCTTGATGGCGAGATTGTGACCACGGCGGGGTCCCAGTTTTCGAGGTCGTCTGACGCTTGGATTTCCCAAGCGAGCCCTTCGGTGAAGGGATTGCGGGGGAAGGAAAAGAGGAAGCCCGGGGCGTCCGTGTTGAGAATGGTGGGGCTGGGATTGGCGAGGCCGTCGCTGGTGCCGAAGAAGTATTCGGCAAGAGCATTGAGTCCATCGCCGTCGAGGTCTGCGAGTGGGTTGGCGGGTGGGAGATCGTCCGGGAGACCGGGGCTTCCTCCGGATTGGTTGGAGGCCTTCCAGTTGGTGGGAAGGGCGTGATCCGGGTTGGTGAGGGGGGCGACGAGAACGAGGGAGGGGCCGAAGCCATCGGGTGAGGTCGGCCAGCCAAGGGTGCCATCATCACTGTAGTGGAAGCTTTGGATGATGGAGCCGTCATTGGCGGACAGGACGAGGGTCTCGCCACCGTTCGAGAGGTTGGTAGCAAAGGTGCCGGGAGCGAGGGTGATACCGGCTTCGCCATAAGTGGTAATGAAGGCGGGGCGGTCTTTCGCGATGACGACTCTGCCGAGCGGAGGAAGGACGAGGCCGGTAGGGAAATCGTAGAGGATGCCGTTGGTGAAGGAGGCGGCGGTGAGATCGATCGTGAAAGTCCGGCTGATATTGAGAACCTCGATAAACTCGAGATTTTCATCGGGTCCCTGTGGATTATACATGATTTCGGAGATGACAAGATTGCCGGCGGCGGCGGGAGTTCCGACGATGAAGTCGGCGGTGCGGAGGGCGGACCATTCACTGCCATTTCGGACGCGGGCATTGACGGTTCCGGTCTGGGTGAGGAGGACCGCGTCTCCGGGATTGATGCGGCGGCCATCGAGAGCCAGTTGGAATCCGGCATCCGAGCTTCCCGAATTTACGTTGTGGATCTCGACTGCAATGGTGTTGCTTCCTTCTAAAAGATCGCCCGGGCTGAGTTCAAAGCTGTTAATCGTCTCGGTTTCGGAAGAGCTTTCGGCCGCGAAATCAGAATAGGAAACGACGGTCTTGTTGAAATTGTCGCGGAAGATTTCACGACCGTTGAGATAGACAATCATGGCATCGTCGCGAATGGAGGTGAGCGTGATATCGAAGAAGTCAGCGGCATTGGTGACATTGAAATCTTTGCGGAAATAGAGGGTGGGGTAGCGGGCGTTGATGGGTCCGATGTCAAGAATGGTGTTGGGAGTGACTCCATTGAGGGAGTTGGCGAGAAGGCCGACCAAAGGACCTTGCGCTCCGTTGGGCGAGGTGGCGGGGTTGGGTTCCCACGTTGAGTCATCGAAGGAGGGGTGCTTCCAATCGGAGGGGCCATAGGAGGCATTACCGAAGACGATGTCGCTATCAGATTGAGGGGTGGTGCCGGTGAGGTAGGTCCAGCCGAAGGCGTTGATGTCGAACAAGGCAACTTCCTGCAATCCCGAGGAGGTTCCCGCCGAGGGATTGACGGCACCCCCTGGAAGGCGTGGGTCCGACCCGTCGATGGTGTAGTAGACGGTGCCTTCGGTTGAGGTCAGTTTGAGCGGGAAATTTTCGGGGACGACTCCACCGGGTTGGGAAAACTGTGGCGGATCAATGTCGGGGTAGAGGTTTTGTCCCCGGAGTTCGCGAATAAAGGAGCGGCTGTCGGTTTGGTCGTGGAGAGTGGGGATGTAGTTGGCGATGACGTTGTCGCGCTCGGTGACCCAGTGCTGTTCGCGGGTAAAGTAGATGGGGTTGTTGAGCGTGGGGGGATAGGAGTCGGCGTCGATATTAGTCGAGGACCCGGCAGTGTTGCCATAAGGCGTGCTGGCCTGCACATCCCCCCAGCGTGCCGACTCCGCGACGATGGCCTTGTCGATCTCGCCGGTGATCTCGATAAAGCGGGAGTTGGCCTCGGCTACGGTCAGGGCGCCGCCATCGAACATGTGTTTGAAGACACGGTCAGCGAAGAGCATCTTGAAGTCTTGGTTTTGGCGCAGACGTTGGAAGGGGACAAGACCTGTCCCGTTGGCGTTATAGCGATTCCAGGAATATTTATCGAGGGCGATTTCCTGGTCCCAGATGTTGAAGCGGTAGCGGCCATCGCCACTGATCGCGTTGGCGGCGGCGTAGGCATTTTTCACTGGCCAGTCTTCGGCATCCCCGAAGAAGTGGAGGATGACCCAGTCGGCATAGTTGGTGACATCGATTTTAGCCTTTGCGGCTTCGTATCCGGCCGGGGTTGTGATGGGACCATTGAGGGTGGAGATCATGGAGTTCCAGAGGGGACCCGGAGTGGCGAGGTCGGCATTGACCTCCCAGTCCTCTTTCTTTCCTCCAACGTGATCGGCGTAGAAGTCATCCTCGATCCGTTCGGTGAGGTTGTGGAGGCCGAAGTAGATGCCGTTTACGTAGAGGTGGACGAAATTGCCGTAGGACGATTGCTGGCCCATCGCTCCGAAGGTCTCCTTCATCCAGACGTCACGCATATAGAGGGAGTCGTTGGGGCGGTAGCGGTTGGATGCCCACGAGGCGAGAGCCCAGGAGTCGGTGAAGCAAGCGCGGAGGACAAGCTTGTTGAACTCATCCACCGGTGATTCCGGGAAGAGATTATAGCGGAGTTTCCCGATGCCGACCTCATTGCTAAAAGTGAGGCGCAAGGAATGTTTCTGCATGCGATTGGGAGTCCGGGAGGAGTTGCCGTGCGTCTCAATTTTGCAGTCTTCCTGGAAGCCGGGAGTGCCATCGGGGAGAAGGTATTCGATCGAGCAGAATCTCTCGAAGCGTTCGCGAGGTGTTCCGTAGAGACTTTGGGTATCCCCGGGAACTTTTTCATTCTCTGCTTTTACGAAGTCTCTTTGTTTCATTGTGATCGAGACCGAGGGAAGATCGAGGAGGGCATCGCGCATGGAATAGCCGGCAGTACGCAGACCGAGAGTATCGTTCACGACGCGCGGATCCATCGCGTAATCGGAGGGGATGATTTGGCCGACTTGGCTATCGAAACCCCAGTTACTTGCCCATCCGGCGGGAGAGGCCGATTGTTGGGCAACGTCGTCGACAAAAATGTAGCTGTGGGTATCGACGTTGGTGGGAATATAATTTTGGGCTTCGAGATAGGCGATGGCACGGACGTTGGTGGTCGTGCTGATGGCGATGGGCGAGGTATAGGTTTGCCCGTTGGAGAGGGAAGGGAGTGAGCCGTCGAGGGTGTAGCGGACGGTTACGCCCGGAGTGTCGCTCGTGATCGCGAGGGAAATGGGCGTGTCATAGAATCCACGGTCCAAGTTAAAGTTGGTGTCTTTCACGACGCCCGGAGATCCGGCTCCATTTGCTTGTCGTGGCGTGGGCGTGGCGAAGAAGACAAAGGCTCCTCCTCCAGCCGGACGGCCGTAGGAAATGTCGGAAAACTGTTCCGGGTAAGTGGGGGAAAGGGCATCCGAAACCGTGGTGCCGTCCGGGTAGACCAGGGCGAGGTATTCTCCTTGGCTGGCGAGGCGGAAATTCGTGTGCGGATTTCCAGCGGGATCGGTCATGTCGTTGCCGGAGGCGAAGACGACAAGGTATCCATTCGCGGGAATGAGGACCGGGGGGAAATTCCATTTGGTGGGAAGTGCCGGGTCGTCGGTGAGGTAGAAGGCGTCGAGATTGACGGCAGTTGAGTTGGGGTTGAAGAGCTCGAGCCAGTCTTCCTTGTCGCCATTGCCATCCTCCAAGCCGGTCTCGTTGGAAGCGATGATTTCATTGATTTGGACGGGAAGGAGACCGTCGGGAAACTCTGCGTTGTTGTTGGGATCCTTGCCGTTTTCAATCTCGACCCGGTCGTTGAATCCGTCGCCATCGCTATCGGCGAGGTTGGGATTGGTGACCCAACCGTTGGCGGGGCTGACTTCGATCCCATCGGGAAGTCCATCGCCATCGGTGTCATCGACGAGCGGATCGGAGCCGGTGTCGGCTGCCGAGACGAAGATTCCGGTGTTTGTTTCGACGTCATCGTTCAGTCCATCAGCATCGGTATCGGCGAGCTTGGGATGGGTTCCGGCAGCTTGCTCCTGACTGTTGGTGAGTGCGTCGGCATCGTTATTACCGATGCCGGTGGCTTCGGTCAGGTCGTTGAAATAGGTGAGTTCCCAGGAATCGTCGAGTCCGTCGTTGTCCGAATCGTTGAGGAGTTGGAGCGGGAAGGATTTCTCGACGAAGGCGCCTTCCGCGTCGGTGGAGCGTATGCGAACGGAGAGAAGGGTTTGCGGGGGGATTTCTGAAAGGCTGCGTTGCGTGATGAGATCGCGTCCTGCGATTTCAAAGTCGCCGTTGTTGGAGTCGCCCGCGCCGGGAACGAGGGAGTAGGTGAAGGTATCTGCGGGAGTCGGATCGGTGGAGGTGAGAGATCCGACGAAGGTCCCGATGCTGGCGGTGCGGGCGACGGCGGTGGGGGAGAGTTCGATATTGGTGGGACCGGTCGCGGGGGCGAGTGATGCAATTTCAAATCCATTGATCAGGAAGAAGTCCTGGTGAACCAAGCCGGTGGAATGGGCCGCGAAGCGAAGGTGTATTTCTTGCCCGGAAGTGGCGCTGAAGTTGAAGTTGACGGTCGAAGGGAGGGTGTCCTTGGTGAAGGCGTTGTCGCGGTAGCGTTGAGTGCTTTCCGGGGTTCCGCCGTCCGTGCTGTCGGTGATCGTAAACGGTCCCGGGATGGTGGTGTATGAGCTGCCTCCGTTCACCGAAAGTTCGACCTGAAAATCGGCGTTTATGTTCTCGGTATCGTGGTGGAAGGAGCGCCATGAATAGTCGCCGGCGGGGAGGCTCTCCAGCTCGATGACGAGATAGGTGGGAGTTCCGCTCACGCCATCGAAGACCCCGTTTCCCCCGTTGCCGGGACGGCAGTCGCAACCGATCCAGTCGGTGAGAAGATTGATCGTCGAAGTTCCCCAATTGGCATCGTTGCCAGCCCCGCGATCGATGAATTGTCGGACGTTATTGTTTGAGGTGTTTGGCCATGTCGGTGTGACCGTGACCGAGGTGCCAAAGGCGGAGTATGACTGACCTGAAGGTGGGGTTGCTCCCTCATGGGGGGCGCTGAAAGCCTGGTAGCCACTTTCGTTGTTCGGTCCGCCGTCCTGGGTTGTGGAGTTGAAGTCCACGAGCAATTGGGCCCCTGCGATTGCGGTCAGCGAGCCAAGGATGGAAAGGAGGCGGATGTGTTGCACCGCTTTAAAATGGGATGGTTGATCCTTGCTTGCAAACGAAGAATGTTCACGGGTCGAAATACCCGCATTCTTCCCTTTCTGGGTTGGAGTTGTTTACGGGGTCTGAATGGCCCGCAGCCTCCAATAGAGTTTTTGGTTCGCGGCTTGGCTGAATTCAAACTCCCTGGTCTGGATTTCACCATTTACGCCTGCAGAAATCGTGGTGACCGGAGCCCAGTTGAGAAGGTTGGTAGAAGTTTCGAAAAAGAGTTGGACTCCTTGACGCCCGGTATGAACGGGGAAGGAAATGATTCCGGTTCCGCTGGTGACGAGATAGGTGGGTTGTGTGGTCGGGGAATTCGGGTCGGTTCCCAAGGCGAATTCCAGGAGATTGGAGAGGAGGTCGCCATCGGGGTCTCCACTTCCGCTTCCGACGCCATTTGCGGTTGCCCAGTCGGGGTATGTTTCTCCGCCCGAAGTTCCCGGAGTTGGGGACGAGGCCGTCCACGAGCTTGCAAAGTTGCCAAAACCAAGGGCGGGAATCCGCTGGAGTGAACTGCCGTTTCCGGCCGCTGCCACCGGCCAGGGCGGGGTGGCGAAGTAGCGAACTTCATCGACCGTGATCTGATTGAAGCCTGGCGCGGGTCCTGCTTTTTGGAGACGAACCGTGCCCTGGTTGTTGTTGAGCGGGCCATCGGAGAAGGGCCCGGCGAGGGCGATGGAGGTGTCGATCCCAAAGGTGATCCGGAAGCCCTTCGCCAGCGCGGTATCGCTCACGGGATCGAAGCTGACGAGGACGATCGAAGCACCCGGAGCGAGGCTGTGGTCGGCAGTAAAGTCAAAATCGACTCCTCCGCGGAGTTTCCAGTTGGCGAGCGCAATGGTGTCACCTCCCTGGTTCGTGATTTCGACAAACTCGTGGCTCTCCGTTCCGGTGGGATCATAATGGACTTCTGAAAGGAAGACCGGTCCGAGGAAAGGTCCTGAATTCGTGGCGGCCTTGGTTTCAGAAAGCATGGGGAAGAGGGTGTCGTATCCTGCGCCATCAAGCCAGCGACCCAGGGTACGATCCGGGTCTGCGGCGGCAAACTCGATGTGGTCGACGAAGGCGACCGGGTTGCCGTTATCGTCCGTTTCGAGCAGCCAAAGATCGTCGCCATTACCGGCGCTGAGTCCGAAGGGCCGGCCACGACGCCAGGATCCCTTGATGGCATTGTTGTCCAGGAAGAGGGCGTCAATGGAGAAGGTGTTGTTGTTGATGACCGTGATTTCGAATGAATCGTTGTAGGCTGAGAATCCGCCGTATCCCCGGATCGAGATCAGATCACCGGTGGTGAGGCCATGAGCGGCGCTCGTCACCGTGGTGGGAGCAAATCCCGAGGCACCGCTGTAATTGCTGATGACATGGGTGGCCGGGGCGTCGAATACGGTCGCGTCGATCGCGAGGTATCCCATCGCGGGGATGGTCGTCGCGGGGAACTGGAAGGAGGGGTAGACGTCTTTCGAATCCGAGATCAGCCAGCCGGAGAGGTCGATGGCAGAAGCGGTGGTGTTGTAGATTTCGATAAAATCATTTGCTGAATTGGAGGAGACTTCGTTGAGGACAATCCGTTGATCAGTGAACTCTCCCGAAATGCCGGGGGAGCCGTCGTAGGCAACGCTGGAAGTCCAGCTGGAGGAGAGGTCCGGGTCGGCAGCGGGATCAATTCGTTCGAGTGACGAACCGGCTCCATCCGGTCGTGATGGCCAGGAGCCCGCGTCGCTGTAGGTCACGGAATCGATGATCGTGCCCGTCGGAGTGACGAGGGTCAGAGTCTCCCCGCCGTTGTCCAACCCCCCGCGATAGATCCCCGCAATGGATAACGAGAGGCTGCTGCCGTATCGCTTCAGGAAGGCCTCGGGATTTCGCACGATGACAGCCCGTTCGCCCGGAGCGAGGACACGGAATCCGAACTCCAAGGCGACGCCGTTGGTCAAGGCGCTTCCCGCCAGATTCAATGGGGAGCCGCTGGTGTTGAGAAGCTCGATGAATTCAAATTCGTCTCCATCATTGAGCGCCAGGGGAAGGGCCTCGTTTTTTTCCAGCAGAGTGGCCTCACGGGGGTGGTAGTTGATTTCGCTGATGGCCAAGTTTGCCGAACTTGCGGCCTGCTCAAGGAGAAAGGTCCCGCTGACGGGGGCTGACCATGACGAGCCGACCCGGCTGCGTGCGGTCAACTCTGAAGAGGCGGGCAGGGTGATGGCGGAGGCTCCGATGGCGCGGTTGAACTCAAGGGCGACATCGACGCCCAGATCGCTGCTGCCGGCATTTGCGTTGTGAACCTCGATCGCAATCACGTTCGCTCCTTCCCTGAGATCCCCTGGCGCGAGAGGGTAGGTCGTGGTCGGGATCACCGATTCATTGGCCTGATCCCCGGTATAGAAGTGGTAGTCAATGACGCCGGTCCCGACATTGTCGCGGAAGATTTCCTTGCCATTGAGGTAAAGGATGAAGCCATCGTCCCGGATGACCGCAAGATTAAGGGCGACAATCTCGGTGGCATTGGTGACGTTAAAGGATTTGCGAAAGTAGACGGTGGGGTAACGCGCTCCGTTTGGGCCAATATCAATGTTGGTATTGGCGGGAGCGGCATCGATTGAATTGGACAAAAGTCCGCCCATGAGACCGGTTCCGGGTGTCCAGGCTCCATCGTTGAAGGATTCGTGTTTCCAATCGCCGGAGTTGTAGGAGCCGTTGCCGACGGTCACATTGCTGTTGGAAAGGGCGGTGGTGCCGGCGAGGTATCGCCAGCCGCTGGATTCGAAGGGGAAGGCCACCTCGGTGGCTGTTCCCGATGCAATGCTGAAGGCGGCGGGATTGACTGATCCATCCGGATTTGCCGGGTCGGAGCCATCAAGCGTGTAGTAGATAAGCCCCTCGGGTCCCGTAACTGAAAGAGCGGATCCCGGAGCGAGATATCCGCCGGCGGAGACGGTGCCATTGATGCGGAATTCGGGCTGCTCGACGTTCTCGTAGAGGTTGTCGGCCACCATCCTGTTGATGACATTCGCGGTGCGAACGGGGAAGTAAGTGGTGTAAAGACGGTTTTGTTCAGCGAGCCAGTCGGTGCGGGTGTAGGCCGGATTGCGGCGATGGTCACCCCAGCGTGCGGACTCGGCAATCATCGCTTTGTCGAGCGATACCGCGTATTTGGCCCAGCGGGCCTGGCAGCGCGAGGGAGTGAGGGCACCGTCGCCGGTGAGATGGAATTGGGCCCGGTCGGAAACGCGCAGCCGGTACTCCGGCATTGTTTCCAGAACTCCCCGGATCCCCATGGGATCGAGGGGCACATTGGTCGCGTTTTGGTTTTCAAGGACCCGTTCTCCGTCCCACGAATAAAGTTTCCACGGACGCATTTCGGTGGGGGTGGTAAATGGGCCTCCTCCTGCTGCGCGCCAGTTGCCATCGACTTTCAGGTCCTGGTTGGCCCCGTATCGCTGGAGGATCTGGAAGTCGATGTAGGCGTCCACGTCGAGAACCTGTTGGATGTTTGCCCAGTTTTTGGTGTTGACGACGGATTTCATGGCATTCCAGGCGGTGGCATTTCCTTCGACAAAGGTTGTCCCGTTCAGGGCGTCAATGAGATCGGAGTCCCCTCCGTTGTAGGCGGCATAGTGGGCATTATCCTGACGCTCGGCGACGTTATGGAGTCCCCAGTAAAGGCCGTTGATGAAGACATGGGCCAGGAAGCCGCGTCCCGCATCCTCGCTTCCCATCTCGAGCATGGATTCGCGCATCCATTGATCGCGGATCATCGAGGCTCTGGATCGTTGGTTGCCATCGGAATGAATCCACGAGTTATTGTAGCCGGCGCGCAAGGCGATGGAGTTGAAGTTTGCGACCTCGGAATCCGGGAAGAGCGCTTCCTTGAGACGTCCGGCTCCATACTCCTCGCGGAAGCGAAAGGAGAGGGAGTGCTTGGGTGATCTGGAGGGGATGCGACTGGCCCCGCCTTGGACGCGGAGTCCGCAATTCTCCTGAAAGTCACTCCGGGTGTCATTGGCAGCCGGGATAAATTCGGCAGAACAGGCCCGCTCCCAGGCAAGACCTTGAGACTGGGAATTGGTGTAGATGCCATTCCCTCCGACAAAGTCATCCGTGGGCAGGGCGATCGAGATGGTGGGGACATCCCGCATGCCTTGAAGCATGGCCTGTGAGACGGAAATACCACCGTGTCCCGTGGATTGAGCGGTGGATCTCGAGACGGCGGTGCTCATGTTGTAATCGCCCGAACTCAACGAACCGTAGCCGGCCGGCTGTGTTTGTTGGAGAAACGGGGTGTTTAATCCGCCGGGGTCGCTTCCGTTGGCAGCGGCTCCGTCGATGTCGAGAAGGACGAAGGTGTGGCTGAGGGCGTCGCTCGCCGCAAAGCCCGCCAAGGCTGCGGAGGCCCGTAGGACGGTTGTTCGATTGATGGCAAGCGGGCCGCGGTAAGTTTGGGCGCTTGCGGTTGGGTTTCCGGAGGCATTGAGAGGCGGGCTGCCATCGGTGGTATAGTAAATGGTGGCGGTGTCAGCGGTCGTCGAGAGGGTGATGCTTTGGGCGGATTGATAGAAGCCGCGTTTGGGAGTGATCGCGAGCGGCGGCACTTTGGCGACCCCGCTGCCAGCGTTTTCAGAACCGGGAGTGGGCGTGGAGAAAAATACCGAATCAGCCGAGACCGGATGGCGTCCGTAGGAACTGTCGTCGCTTTGAGGCGGGTATTCGGAACCAGCGGGGCCGTAGCTGGAGGCGACGGTGCCATCGGGGTGAACCAAGGCGAGATATTCCCCGGTTTTGGAGAGCTTGAAGTTGGTGTGAAGGTTTCCCTTGGTGTCCGGTTGATTCTGACCCGAGGCGATCACGACGAGGAAGCCTCCAGGGGCGATTGTGGTGTTGGCGGGGAAGGTCCAGAGCTTGAGGTTGGCAACAGTGTCGGTGAGTCTCCATCCGCCCAGGTCGAGTGGGTTCGCGCCGACGTTCTTGAGTTCGATCCAATCTTCAAACGTTCCCGGAAGGGCATTCGGCACTGCGGTCCGGGTATTGGATGCCATGAACTCGTTGACGACAATGTCTGGACTGACCTGTCCGTGGAGAGAAAAAGGCAACAATGCCAGGAGAAGATTTCTGAGGATCATACGGTGTGTGTGAAGAACGAGATTAGCCAAATCAGGGTTCAATCAAATAAAAAAGGCACCTAAACGGGGTTCCTTTTCAAAAAAGATTCTAAAAGGAAGAGGTCGAATCTACTTCTTTGTTCCACTGGCTTTCTTACCAAGAGTTGCTCCCCGGTAGACGTAGACGGCCGTGGCGATGGCGTGTGCGAGGGTTGTTTGGTAGTTCCGGGTGTTGATGAGGCGGGATTCAGTGGCGTGGCTCAGGAAGCCCCCTTCCAGAAGAATCGCGGGGTGCCTGATATCGGTAAGGACACTGAAGCGGGCGCGGCGAATTCCGCGGTCGGGCACGGGTATCTCGGCGTCTCCGAGTTCCTTGATGGAGCGCCAGTGGACCGCCGTCGCCAGGGCGATGTTGGCGGAGTCCTGGGCATTGCCATTTTTTTCAAGGAGGTCCGAAGAGCGGAAGGAACGCCCGTAGTGCGGGACCCCTTGCGGGGAGAGGGTGAAGGTTTCGATTCCCCGGGCGCTGGAGCTTCCGGATGAGCCGGCGGAATTGAAGTGAATGCTGATGAAGACCGCGTTTTTGTATCGGTTGGCGATGGCCACCCGCTGGCTCAGGCTCAGGAAAACGTCCGAATCCCGCGTCATGACCACTTTGAAGCCATACTTTCTGAGGCGGTCGCGAAGGAGCCTGCCGACGTTGAGATTATAGGTGGCCTCCCTACCGTAGCGGCTGACCCCTCCGGAGTCCCTGCCTCCATGGCCCGGATCAATGATGACGGTGTCGAACGCTTTCACGCCTTCGATCTTGTTGGGACGGAGAATGGGATCGACGACCTTGGTGAGATCACGGACGGAAATGTGGTATTTGCCACCAATCGCGATGATGGCGTTGCTGAAGATAAACTTAACCTGGTTCATTAAGACTTCCTGGCCACCTGCACGGAATTTGATCAAAAGGTGGGCGTTCTTGAGGTAGATCGAACTGCCGGACTGGGTGAGGCTGGTGAAGCGGTAGAATTCCTTTACCTGGCTGAGGGGAACGTATTTTTGTCCCCGGTATTCTTTCACGTCAAACTCCACTTTAGCCGCCGCAGAAAATGCGGTGAGCATGAGGAGAATGAAAATTTTTCGGATCGTGTGTTGCGTTCTCATGTCGAGATCTGGTCAAGAAGTTCGTTCTTGGAGGTGTGCCTGGGACGCTACGAAGACTCCCGCCTGCTGCCAAGGTGAAAAGTCATCCAGGGTTTCGGATTTCCGAAGCTCTTCACTCTGGAGTTGGCAAGAGTGAGCGGGCCGCCTATGAACAAAGTCCATGGAGCCTATTTACGAAGGGAAGGCCAAGAAGCTCTTCACCACCGACGATCCCGAAGTCCTCCGCATGGAGTATAAAGACGATGCGACAGCCTTTAATGCCCAAAAGAAGGCTCAGTTTGAGAACAAGGGCAGGCTCAACAAGGCGATCACCCTCTTAATGTACCAGATGCTCGAAGAGAAGGGGGTTCCCACCCACCTCGTCGCTGATTTGGACGAGGTGAACCTCCTCGTCAAGAAGGTCGAGATTCTCATGGTGGAGGTCATCGTGAGGAACTTTGCTGCCGGAAGTTTTTGCAAACGGACGGGGATCGAAGAGGGCACGGCTTTTGGAGCGCCGATCGTGGAATTTTCCTACAAGTCAGATGCCCTGGGCGACCCACTCATCAATGACGATTATGCCCGCGAGATGGGCCTCGCGACAGCCGAAGAGTGCGCCTTTCTGAAGGAGCAGGCTCTCGTCATCAACCAGGTCATGACGGCCTTCTTCCTCGAATGTGGCTTGAAACTGGTGGATTTTAAGATCGAGTTCGGTCGCGGGAGGGATGGCAAGATCGTGCTCGCCGACGAAGTGAGTCCAGACACGTGCCGCCTCTGGGATGCCACCACCGGCAAGAAGATGGACAAGGATCGCTTCCGTCAGGATCTCGGCGGGGTGATGGAGGGATACGAGGAGGTCCTGGCCCGCCTCACCAAAGCACGTTCATAGATCCACCTTTGACCGAATTTGGAATGCGCCTGAATGTGCCGGGCGATCTCCAGATCTTTGGGTTCCTTGCAGGTCCGTCCTCAGGGCGATTGCCTGGCGGTTTGGCTCACCTGGCGGTTTGGCTCACCTTTGGAATGCATGCGGCCCGCCGCCGCTTTCCGCACGGCCCAATCCGCTCCCGGAACAAGCCCGAAGGAATGCAGGCCCGAAGGAATGCAGGCACCAAATAACAACCCCGAAGCGGTCCAGGCCGAGAGCCTCCAGCCTCGGCTGGGGGTCCCCGAAACCCCAACCAGAAAAGCTCCGGAGGTGCGCTGGCTTCGTAACCCGGCAACTCTCGCTCCCTGCAAACCGGGGCGATCAAGCTACGGAGAAGACAACCGCGAATCTACGCAAATTGACGCTAATCTCTCGGAGTCTGCGTCCCAAATGAAGCCGATTGGAAGTCATTCTTTCAAGATTCGCGAAATTTTGCGCTGATTTGTGGTTAAAAACTTTTCATGTTCGGTCCGATTGGCGCAGGGCCAGCTTCGTTTTCTGAGACCGTTTTCTGAGACCGTTTTCTGAGACAGACAAATCGGTTTGAGACAGACACGTTTTTTGCGTTTTTTGAGAGAGACAAATTGAAATGTGAGACAGACAATTGAAATGAGACAGACAAATTGAAATGAATCCCGCAGCCATGGCAAAGGCCCCTCTCCCAAGGTGTTCGAATCTTTCAAAGCATTCCGGTCCACAGGTCAGCCTCCCTGCGATCGGGTCAATTTCAGAGCGGGCGGGATGTCGCGCCTCCCGCGACCATGGCCATTTGACTGCAGCTTCGCCTTGCCCTGCGGGCACTCCTCCGGGGTGTCTATCTCCGCTTCGCTTCGATTCACAACATCCGTAATCCGTCGCCGTGCCTTTTCGGGTGGGTCCTTCCCCAAACTCTAGTCGCTCATTCGCGCCCAGCCCTTCCACCCGGGCACCGGTCGCTTGCTCTCCCTCGTCGAGCGGATTACGGAGTGTTGTGTGACGTCTTGGCCGGTCGTTTGATTTACCTTCTTCGTCAGTTCTGGAAAGAAGCTCCCTCTGAGGAGTCGCGCCCTTCATTGGCTCGCAAAATACCTCGAAGAATCCCGCCCCAACCTCGCCTTAAGCCAGGACGAAAAAACCCTCTTCCTCACCAGCTACGGCGAAGGGTTTAACCCCGATGTCCTCAGCCGAAAAGTGAGCAAGTTCATGAAACAAGCCGATCTCGGCCGCCCCGGAAGCTGCCACCTTTTGCGCCACACCTGCGCGACCCACATGCTCGAAGGCGGAGCCGACATTTGATGCACCCCTCCGGTTGCACCCCTTTGGGGCACGTCGCTGCCGCTCCTGTCTCTCTCGTTCCACTCGGTTGCTTCATCCAGCAACTGCTAGGCCACGAAACGTTTGTAAGACGGACAAGTAAAAGAAATACCGCTTGCTGTTAGGTTCCGGTCTCGGTAGGGTGTCGTCATGGCAAAGAAACGTATTTTGATTCCGACGGTTGAAGAGGCCCAGGAGCTGGGGGTGTCGTCGTTGGTGCCGGATCTGGAAGTTTATCACGCGACATCGAGAATAGTACATCGCCAATTACTTCTTACGCCGGAGGCGAAGGAGGAATTCCGGAAGTTCATGCGGATGTACGAGCGCTACTCCGGACTCCGCGTGCTCTCGTATTGTATCATGACGAACCATTATCATCTACTTCTGGAGGTTCCGCCGATGCCGGAGGGTGGTGAGATGGTCGGGGGCGTAGATCTCCGGCTTTCGGAAGAGGAGCTTTTGCGGAGATTGGGCGGGCTTTATTCGCGGCGGACGGTTGCGGGGGAGTGGGAGGGCTTCGAGGGGCTTTCGATTGCGGAGAAAAAGAAGAGCCGGGCCTTTTGGGAGCGGACTTTGATCGCGATTTTTGAGCGTTATACGAAGCGGATGCACAACCTGAGCCTCTTTATGAAGGGGCTACTTCAGCGTTTCACGCGTTGGTTCAACAAGGAGAACGGGCTGCACGGGACCCTTTGGGAGGAACGGTTTCACAGCGTGATCGTCGAGAGCGGATTGGCTTGTCGGACGATGGCGGCTTACATCGATCTCAATCCGGTGCGGGCGGGAATTTGCGAGCTGCCGGAGGATTATCGCTGGAGTTCCTATGGCGAAGCGGTGGGTGGCGGTCGCGGTGCGGGGATCGCGCGGGCGGGGTTGGTGCGTGCCTTGCACGGGCACGAGGGACGTGAGGGGAATTCGAGGGCCTGGGCGCAAGGCGGGGTGGCGAAGGAATATCGTCGGATTTTGTTGGCGGAGGGAGTCGAGTTGGCGGAGGCACGGTCGGACGGAAAGCGGAAGGTCGTGCGGCGTGGAAGGAAGCGCGAGGAGGCGGAAAAGGAACTCGAGGAACTTTCGGACGAAAAATCGCGGGATTTGAAGATCGCGAAGGTGGTGAGGTGCCGCATCCGCTACTTTACCGACGGAGCGGTCATCGGGTCACGGAAGTTCGTGAACGATGCCTTCCAGATGAACCGGAAGCTGTTCGGCAAAAAGCGGAAGGACGGGGCGAGGAAGCCGAGGGGAGCGTTGAAGGATCTTGCCGGGGAGATTTGGTCGCTGCGGGATTTGCAGAAGGAATAGAGTCAGTAATTTACGAGGCAGACAAAAAATCAGACAGAAAAATCGAACGGAGCCTTCGCCGCCGCGCTGAAGGTCCGCTTTCAGAGCGGACGGGCCTGTCACGCTTCCTGCTTCCATGGCCATTTGACTGCGGCTATTCCTGCGGGCCGTCGGTCGGTGGCGGAGTCGAGGGAGCGGGCATCGGGGGGATCAATCGTGAATCGCCCCGTTTGGCTCGTCCCCGGAGGTTCCGTTCGGAGACCCGGGGCGGAGGTCGTGGGATCTTGGGAAGGCGGATTGTCTGACCGGAAGGGTGGGGCGGGGAATCGTTTTCGTTGAGGGGGCGGTGGGTGATGTGTGGTCTGCCTGCGCACCTTCGGAGCTTTCTGAAGCGATGGTGCTTGGGACCGCCAGCCCAGGCTGGCGGCTAAATGCCTGCGTCCCTTCGGGACTGTGGAACCCATACGCGTGCGTCCCTTCGGGACTGTGGGGGGCCATGCGCGTGCGTCCCTTCGGGACTGTGGAACCCATACATGTGCGTCCCTTCGGGACTGTGGGGGGGCATGCGTGTGCGTCCCTTCGGGACTGTGGGGGGCCATGCGCGTGCGTCCCTTCGGGACTGTGGAACCCATACATGTGCGTCCCTTCGGGACTGTGGAGACCATAATTCAAGGTGCCAGCCAATCTTCAGGGCTCGCTGCGGCCACTGGGTTCTTGCTCGGTAAGGGGATGTCTGGATGGTTTGGTGTTGCGCACCACTTTGATACCGGGTTGAGCCGTCTGAATGACTCGACAACAGCTTGGAAATCTGGTGGAAGTCACTTGGCCGAAGACTCTTTGGAAAGTGCTCTGGAAGGCGGCGACGAGACATGATGCTTTCGGAAAAACATCCTGTAGGTGTTTCAAGGTGAGGTCTTCGGGCGAAGATGTATCCCGCCCCTTGGTTGGTGGCTTCTTGAGATAAAGGGTAGAGCGAATTTCAGTGAGGTGTCTGGAGAAGCGTTTTATCCAATTCGTTCGACGGGGCGTTCCTCGCCGGAATGCATGCCCTGAATCCGACTTACGAACTCGGGATTCTTCCGACGAGGGGCCGGGCGCTCACCCAGACGGTGATCGACAATGCCAAGGCGCAAGGCTCCTATTTCATCGGAATGGGGCATGCTGATACTGTGAGAGGTTCCGAAATCGCATAGACCGGGAGGGAGTTGGCGGCGGGCTCTTTCCACTGTCTGATCCAAAAGTCGGGTTCGCGCCCGGCAATGGCGTTTATGGGTTGTCCGGTCTGGACGCCTTGTCCATCAAGGACACCCAGCGCAGTGTCACCCGAACCCGTGCCGTCGCCGTTCGCGCCGCCGCCCCCGCCGGCACCAACCCCCGTGCCGTTGTTGAAGCTTCCCGTAAAGACCCGGGTGGCAGGGTTATCCGTAGCAACCCCATTTTCGTCGAAAGTCACCGGCACGGCGCTCGGGACACTCCACAATTCGGCGTTGTTGTTGGCAAGCGCGCTTGTGCCATCCATCAGGAAGACCGGCACACCAGGCTCGAGGGTCTGATTGGTCCCGGTGTTATCCCGCGCATCGACAGTGAGGGTCGAGCCGAGCATTTTCCAAGTGCCGCCGCCGAGGCCGGGAAAGGCGGTGCTGGCAGCCGCCGTCTCCTGCATGAAGGTGTTGTAGGTTTTCAACGCCACCAACCTGAGCAGCGATTGTCGAAGTAAAAAATCTGCCAGAAAAATGAGCGAGATCAGGTGCGAGGGGGAATTTTGTAATCAAGGCTCGCTATCAAGGCTCGCTATCAAGGGTGGCTTTTGCGATTTGCGGACATGCAAGTGAAGTGTGTCGCGGTGATTGTTTCTGTCGTTTTGTCGTTGATGGCGGGTGCGCAGGCGACACCCGACCTTGAGGTGACCGTTTCGGGCGAGACACTCGCGTTTCAGTTGGATTCTGTTGAGCGGACCGCTAGTTGGATGCTGCAGTATTCGGCTGACGGCGAAAACTGGAGCGATTTGATTTTTCTCAATGGCGGTCGGGGTATCTTGGGGTTTGGGGTTCAATTTGGCCGCAAGGCATTGCAAGGCAAGGCGTTTGATGCGGCACTTTTTCGGGCTGTGAAGTTTGCCGCAGATGACCAGGTTTATCGGGAGTTTTTGGCGGCGCGGGTTCGCTGGCGGGCAGCGGACATTAGTGATTATTCCTACGTGGTTCGTTCGGGCAATGGGAGGGGGGGCTATGAAGTCCGCTACACCGTGGTGAATGGTGAAGTGACCATGGTGGACATTTTGACTCCTTCTCCGTTTGGCGACATTCCTGACGCCGTGACGATCGCTGATTGGTTTGACGAAGTCGCTGAGGCCTTTGAAGAGGGGGCGTTTTCAATTGATGTCGATTGGAATGTGGAGACAGGGTATTCCGAGAGGGCTTATCTTGATTTTGATGAGTGGATCGCGGACGAGGAAAAGGGCTGGACGATCAGTGAGTTTGTTCCGCTCGATTAATGCTTGCTGCGGAGTGGAATTTATCTACCAGGCACCTTACGGGAGAGACACCGCTCAAATCCTTTCACTGCGATGGTTCGACGGTGGAGGGGAGTTGTTCAATTCGGGGCTGGGTTTGCGTCGTGAGGAATGGTTTGGCCCGATCATTATGGAAAGGATGTTTGCACATTGAAGGCCTGACGGCGGGGCAGGCTTCAGCGGTTTGAAGGAGAAATAGAGGAAGTCCTCAAAGCCGACCGACCGATGATGGACGGGCTCATCCCGGGAGCCGGACCGTGGTGATTTCATGAAAATGGTCCGGCAAAAAGTCGAGAATAGGCAGTTTTGGCTGGACGTTTGATACTCTTTTGAATAGTGTTCAAGAAACCACTTAAGAACATGGCTGAAAAACTAACGAAACGACAACAGGAGCTTCTTGATTTCCTTAAGCTCTCGCAAAACAGGGATGGCTTGATGCCGTCGACCCGTGAAATCCAGGCCCACTTTGGGTTTGCAAGTCAGACCGCTGCGATGAGCCACCTGAGGGCGCTTGAGCGCAAAGGCGTGATCGTTCGACTGGCCGGGAAGGCGCGTGCGGTGGTTTTCCCGGAAGATCTCGAGCGCGAAGAGGTGGTCGATATTCCGATATACGGCAGCATTGCCGCTGGCATGGCCGAGACCGTGGAAGAGGAGAAGGAGGGCTGTGTTTCAATCGACATCGCGTCCCTGGGAATTCCCCGCAATGCCCGGACTTTTGCGCTGAAGGTTCGCGGTGAGTCGATGATTGAGGCCCATATTTGCGATGATGATACCGTCATTCTTGAATTTAGAGAGCCCCGTCACCTCGATATCGTGGCGGCTTTGATTGACGGTGAAACCACCTTAAAGCGCTTTGTGATGGAGAAGGGACGTCCGTTCCTTTTCGCGGAGAATGCTGACTTCCCGGATATCATCCCAGCCCGCGAGCTGGTGGTGCAAGGGGTCGTGGTGGGTCTGCTGCGGACGAAGGGGTTTTAGGACCGTCGGGGAGTCAGAAGGGAGAGCGCTTCGCTGGGAGAGCGCTTCACTGGGAGAGCGCTTCGCTGGGAGAGCGCCTTGGGCTGGGAGAGCGCCTTGCGCCTTGGGCTGGGAGAGCTCCTTTGGTTGGAAGATTTGAGAGGGGAGTTTTTTGGGGGGGGGACTTCGCTGGTCGTTCTGGGATTTACCCGGAGTGACGTGCTTAAGGATCACCAGAATTCACCTTGCCGCTTTGCGGCGGAGCTTGTCGACGATTTTGTCGATTTCGCTGGTGGGAATGGCGAGTGAACGGTGGCGCATGGAGCGGGCGATGTTGATGCCGAGGACTTCGCCTTTGAGATTCACGAGGGGAGATCCGGCCTGACGGGGCTTGATTGCTTGATCGTGATAGAGAGCATAGGGGAAATTGTTCCTGCGTGTGCTGAGCTGACCGCCGCGGGCACTGAGGGACGAAAGCTGGCCGTCGCGTTGTGACGCCCTGCGATTGAAGGTTCCGGCCGAGGATGGCGGGCGTTCATCGAGGATGGGTTCCAGTTCGATTTCTTCGTCACCACGTTTGACCGTGAGAGTGACTTTGTCGCCAATCGATTGTTTACCAATCATTTCGGCGACGTCTCCGAGGCCCGAGATCTTTTTGCCTTCAAATTCGATGATTTCATCTCCTTCGAGAAGGCCGATCTTATCGGCAGGGCTACCCAGTTCGATGGTTTCGATGATGGGCGAGGTGGATGCGGACGAGAAGGAGACGCCGAGATAGGCGCTGGGTTCGTCGGAAGTGTGGTTGAGTTCGTATCCCATTGCGGGGGCGATCCGCGCCGGTTGGGTGCTCACGCCGGCGATCAGGGAGCTTCCGGTCGGGGTGAGAACGAGCTGACCGACCTCGGGTTCGTCGAGCGTCCAAGTCACTCCGACAAGGCCGGGGATGCGCATGCGAAGGAGAGCAATGTCGCTTTCCTCGTCGATGCCGATGATCTCGACGGGATGCTCTTCGCCTCTAAAAACGGCGATCAGTCCTGCGGCATCTTCGACCTCGGAAGCTTTTGTGAGCAGCTGGCCGCTCTCGTGAATGACGGTGGCGAGACCGAGGGTGTTGCCGTCGGCATTTTTAAGCGGGAGGACAAGGTCGCGGAATTGATCGCGAAGGTTATTGAGGGTGGCCAAAAATTCGCGTTGTGAGACGCGGGTGGACTCGGGTGAATTGTCGGGGGAATCGGTGACGATCATTTCGATGATTCCGGCGACGGGCTGCGGGAAATGTTTCCGGGCCGGAACGGCTGCTGCGGTGAGGGTGGCCTCTTTGCCGTCGAGGGTCGCGAGCATGATCTCGCCACCCGCTTTGAGCGTGCGGGCGAGAGTGATGGCGTTGAAAATTTGTTCGCCATTGGCCGTCAGGAGGACGTCACCTTTGACGAATCCGGCCTTGGCGGCGGGGCTGTCGGGGATCACGGCAGAGACGGTGGCATCGGGGGCGGCGAGATCGAGGATGAGGCCAAATTGGGGTGCGGTCGCGGCTTCGGGATCGGGTTCCCAGCGGTCGAGAAGGGCTTGCATGTGGTGGGGGTCGAGGAGGCGGGGGCGGGCGAGGAGTTCGGCGGCTTCGGGGTCCTTTTCCGCATATTTTGGGAGTGTTTCTTCAAAGCGGTCACGGAGAGCCTGGTAGGGTTCATCGAAGGGCGTGTCCTGGGATTCCTGAAAGTCTCCCGAGCGGCCGAAGGATTCGCTGTTTAAAAGGGCGTCCCACTTTTCGACGATGGCCGGGAGGGGGACGTGTTTGTTGACGCGCCAGGATCCGCTGATGTTGCTGTTGATGCCGATGACTTCGCCCAGGAGATTGTAAAGGGGACCGCCCGAGTCCCCGGAGATGACCATGGCGGTGGTGGTGATGGCGTCGGCAAACCCGCTTTTGGTTCCGGCTTCGGTGATGCGGCCGAGTCGGACGGGAGCCTGGCGTCCGACGATAGGTCCGCCGGGATGACCCACCGCGATGGCCCAGTCATCGACCTTGTAGGTTTTTGTTTTCACGTAGGGGCGAAAAGGGAAGGGGCCGGGGGCGTTGATTTTGAGGAGGGCGCCATCGGTGCCGTGATCGACTCCGAGGCTGGTGGCGGGGAGTTCCCGACCATCGGCGAGGAGGACCTTGATCTGTTTGCCGGGTTCCGAAGTGACGTGGGCGGCGGTGATGACGAGGCCGTCGGGGCTGACGATGACGCCTGAGCCCGAGCCGCCGCCGATCATGATGGCGACGGTGGAAGCGACGAGATCCGGTGAAAGTTTGCGGACGATACGATCGAGCTCGTCCGGGGTCTGGGCGGCGAGGTTGCTGAGGAGAAGGAGGGAGGGCAGGAGAAACTTCATGAGCTTAGAAAGGTCGTGAGTTGGAAAGCATGCGGGTGATGGCCGCTTTGACATCCTTCGGAAGAAGGGAGAGGGAGCGACCCGGAGAGAAAGCGGCGATGTTGAGGCCGACGGCCTGGCTATCGCGATTGAAGAGGGGGGAACCGCAGTCCCAGGCGTTGAGCGGAGTGGTGTGGACAAGGACATCGGGGAAGGGCGAACGTCGGACGCTTGGGATCATCGCCAGGCCGGTGCGCATGGAAATTCCGGTGGCGGGTGGGATGAGGTTGGGGGTAACGAGCTTGACGGGAAACTCCTGTTGTTCGCTGCTGCGTTCGATGGTGACGGTCACGGTGTCGCCTACGCGGCGTGAGTCGAGGAAGGTCGTCAAGGCGGAGCGATTGGCGATGGTGGTGCCATTGATCGACAGAATGACATCGCCGGGTGCGAGTCCTGATTCGTAGGCCGGGGTGTCCTTTGCGAGAGCGGCGATGATGACGGCGGCGTCCGTTTGTTCGGTGTAGAGGCCAAGGCTGGTGACGCGGCTGGAGGCTTGCATGGTGGGAGGGTTGGCCTTGAGAAGATGGCTGAAGGTGCCGAGGTAGGCCATTTCTTCGGAGACCATTTCGCCGGTGTTTTCCTTGAGAAGGATGGGACTGATCATGGTCTGGCCTGCGACGGGGGAGCCTTCGTGCCAGGAAATGACGGGCATGTTGGTGGCTTCAATGCTAATGAGGGCGAGGTCGGTTTCTTCATCGGTTGCGAGAAGGAGGCCGGGGTAGTTTTGGCCGGCGTAGCGGACGCTCAGGGACGGTCCGAGTTCGCTCGCTTTGGAAAGGATGAGGCCGTCGGGGCGGATGATGGTGCCGATGGCGGAGTTGGTGAGGGGCGCGCCTTCGTTGAAGACGAGGACGCAGGGGAGGGGTGAGGGAAGAAAGCGGGTGGCGGCGGCGAGACGGACTTCGAGGATCTCGCCCATGTTGAGCTCATCGATTTCCTCCCGGCTGAGTGTCGGAGCGGAAGGCAACGAGGGCTGGTCGGGAGTGATGGGTTCGGGGAGAAGATTGGCGAGTTCGGGAAATTCGGTGAGGGCTTTTTTGATGCCGAGGACATCGGTTCCGGAATCTTTGAAGGTCAGGGCAAAGCCGATGAGGTTGCCGCTGATGTCGAAGACGGCGGTGCCCGGATAGTGGAGAAGGTATTCGATGCGGAAGGTGCTGGCTTCCTCTCCTGGCTTGAACTGCAGGTGATCGACGAGGAGGCTGACGGGTTCTCCGAGCGAGGCGATGGGAGCACAGGTGGGGACGACGACGGTGTGCTGGTTGAGCTCCGCGATTTGGAGCGGGGCGGCGTCCGGGAAACCGCCTTCGAGTTGGAGGAGGGAGAGAAATCGTTTGGGCTTCTCGGCGATCGTCACGAGCTCGGTGCGCGATCCGTCTGGACGATAGAGGATATAGGGCGCGTCCTCGCCATCGATGCTGGGAATCCAGGGAGCGATGATGTGACCGTCCTTATCGAGGATGGTGCCGATGCGCGTTTCGGCGAGGCCGAGTCGTCCGATGATGACTGTTTGGGCGCGGAGTTTTGGCGAGAGGGCAATCGTTGTTTGTTCGACGATGTCCGAGTGGGATTTGGTCCACTCGACCGACTGGGCGTGGGTGGAGGGAGCGAGAGCGGAAAGGGTCGCGGCGAGGAGGAGGGCTTTCATTTACCAGACTTGTTGAAGTTCGTGGATGGGGAGCCAGAAGGGGCTGTCCGAGGAGGTGACGAGGGCGTGGGTGGGAGTGACCCCGCCGATGGTGACGATTTGGCCAGCGCGGAGAGCGGGGTAGTCCCAATTTGGGGTTCCCGCTTCGGGCTCGCGTGGCAGCTCGTCGGCGAGAACCATATACTGGTTTTCGGTGTAGTCGTGAAATTGTCGCCAGATTCCGGTGGTGGCGAGGACGAGAGCGAGAGCGAGGAGGGCTGCTCCGGGCCAGAGGGGAAGCGGGCGGACTTTCCGAAGGCCGAAGTAGAGAAAGGAGACGATCCAGATGAGGGCGGCAATGAGGAGCCATTGATCCGGGCGAAGAGAAAGGAAGCGGCTTCTGGCGACGGTTTCATCGCCCTGGCGCTTGCGGATTTCGCTCATGAGATGGTGGGATTCCTGGTTGAGGGGATCCAACAGGATTGCGGTGTGACAGGCGGCGCGGGCGCGGGCGGAATCGTCGGCCGAGAGGCGGGCCTGGGCGAGGTTGAAGTAGAGTGAGGGGGTGCCGGAGTGTTCCTCAATGAGTTCTTCGTAAAGGGAGGCGGCGGTGGTGAAATTGGCTTCGGAGAAAGCGGTATTTGCTTCTTCAAGGGTGGCGCCACGGAGGCTGGTGAGGCAAGCGAGGAAGAGGAGGGCGAGCTTGGCGAGGCGGGTGGCGAGTGACGTGAGATCGACGGGCTTGGCGGTGCTTGAAAAGCTGGCCTCGGCGTGTTGGTGAAGGAGAGCGGCGAGTTCCTGGTCGGAAAGGGTGTCGGCAATGTCGCGGGCCGTTGCGCCGCCGGGTAGGTGGAGATGGTCGCGGAGGAGAGGGAGAAGATCGTCGTCGATGTCGGAGCTGGTTCCCTGACCGGATTGGAAGGACTTGATGAGTTGCTGGAGTTTTTTCTGGCGGGCCTCGCGGACGGGGTCGCGGGCATCGAGACGTTTTCTGGCGAAGCCGAAGAGGAAGGGGAGAAAGGGGGCGAGGGCGAAGGCGGCGAAGGTTGCGATGGGGAGATTGAGGAGGACGGGGCGCGTGATGGAGTCGCCGAGCGTTTCCCGTGGCGTGAGGGTCGTGGTGACGTCGGTGAAGCCGGGAAGGGTGAGGGTGGGGGTGATTTCCTGGAGCTGCCACTTGTCATCGACGGTATCGAAGAAGGCGATGGAGCGGGCCGGGAGGGTGCCGACTTTGCCGGTGGGGATGAGGTTTTGTTCGAAGATGGCCTGCCATTCATCGTAGTTGGTATTTTCGCTGAAGCTCCAATCGGTTTCGACCGAAGGGAATCCTTCTCCGGAGAAATCGAGTTTGTTGCGAAGCTTGGGATTGCCCAGGCCCTCGATGGCGATGCGGATGGACAGAGGTTCCGATGGAGCGGGCTGCCTAGGTGAGACGGAGGAGCGAAACTTCCACTGTCCGACAAGCCCGCTGTCGATGGCTTGTGAGTTGGGCAGGGGAGGAAGGGGGAGGACCTCGATACTGAAGGGGATGAGGTGGGTGCGCCGGGTTGATGATGAGACTCCCAAGGTGGAGCTGAGGTGTCCGGTGGCGGTGCCGAGTTCGGTAAAGTAGAGGCGGGCTTTGTAGGTCCGGATTTCGTAGGGGGTTCCATCGATTTCGCGCTCCAGGACTTGGAAGTTGCGATTCGCGCCGTCCCAAAATCCGCGGGCGTAGCTGAAGTAGAAATCCTCGGGGTAGGCCCGGCGACCGGGGATTTTTACGTATTGGTGCCACTGACCGCCGTTGATCCGGCTGGAGGGAGGGCGGAAGGAGGGCCGGTTGTAGTCACGGCGCTTTTGTTCGACCAGTTGGTCGAAGCGAACCTCGACGGCTTCGCCGAGATGGACCTGGGAGGGCGGGGCATCGGAATCGTTCCAATAGACGGCGAATTGGGTGTCGGTTTTGGAGACGGGATTCCGGGCGACGCGGACATCTTTGAGGCGGATGAAGAATTCCTTGTTTTCGAGAATGACGGGGATGGGCGGGAACTCGAGAATGCCGGGTGCGGTCACGACGAAGTCGAGAGTGTTGAGGTTGAGGTTGTCGCCAATGCGTCGGTTCGATTGCTCCAGCCAGACGATTTTGGGGTGCTTGGGAAGCTTTCCGAAAACGAGTTCGGAAGTGGTTCCGATGTTGATTTGCTCCAGTTGGAATTCGGTGATGACGTCGGGTAAATCTTCGACGTTATAATCCTGGGCGAGCGCGAGGGGCGCGACCAGGAGTAGAATGAATGGGAGGAGAGGGCGCATGGGAACTAGTGATCCTTGGAGCGGGGAACGTATTTTCCGTTTTCGCCCAGCTTTCGAAGCATGCGTCCGCGGAGGTCTCCGGTTTCGTTGTCAGCGCGACGGAGGTCGGCATCGGCATCGCCTTTGCCTTCTTTCTCGCCTTCGTCTTCTCCGCCCGCACCGTCTTCCTCGGGGATGTCTCCTTGACGGCCACCCTCGTTTTCTTCTCCTTCTCCTTCATCTTCCTCTTCACCGTCGGGTTGTGGCTCACCATCGCCTTCGCCGCTGGAGGGCTGGGGTTGCATTTGTTGGGGGTCGATGAGGTGATCGAGCGCGTCCTGGAGGTGCTGTTGGGCAGCGCGGAGGTCGCGTTCGCGGTGGGGCGAGGGAGCGAGGACGATGTCTTCGTCCGCGAGGCGGTAATCCTTCAAGCCTTCCTCGGGGAGGATGGTGGGAGTTTGCTCAATCACTTCAGCGGCCTGGACGAGGGTTTGAATGCTGGCGGCGGAGTCTTCGATGGCTTTTTGATTTACTTCCCGGCGGGTCGTGACCTCGCGCTCGAGGCTCCGCACGAAGTTCTTTTCCTGGTTGAGCGCGGTCGCGGTTTTGGTGACGGCTTCCTGATAAGCTTCCATGTAGGCGATGTAGGCTTCGATGCGGGCGAGGTCGCGATAGATCAGAGTGAGGTTGGTGCTGAGTTCTTCGTCGCCGGGCTTGAGTGGGGCGGCTTCCTTGTAGAGTGACAGTGCTTTGCGGTAGGAGCCACGGGCGCGCTTCATGAGCTTGGCGGGTTCCATCCGTTCCGTCATCGCGAGCATCATCATTTCCATCTCGGAATTGGGGGTGCGGTGTTTGCCCAGGCGATGGTTGAGGAGGGCGAGCTTGTGCCGGGCGGGGAAGGCAAGATCGGGACGGTCGGCGGGGGCTTCGTCGGCTGCTTTTTGGTAGAGTTCGGTGAGGAGTTTGAAGCGATCTTCCGAAGAGACCACGATTTCTGGTTCCGTTTTTTCGAGTTCGAGAGCCTTGTTGTAGAGGCGGACACTGCGTTGGGCGGCGGTGAGATCCGGGTCGTTGAGGTTTTCCTTCACTTCCTTCGGGAGGTAGTCGATGGAGGCGGCGGTATCTGATTGGGAGATGTCGCCTGCGAGGAGGGCGTTGGCGCGTTGGACCCAGGAGTTCGGGCCGTCGGGGTCGTGGGTGAGTGCGCCCAGCCTGTTACCGTCTTTATCGACGAAGACGGCCATGGGGTAGGCTTCCACGGCAAACTTGGCGGCGAGGGCGCGGCGCTCCCGGCGCTCTTCGTCGGTGATGCCGACGCGGGGGAGGTCGATGGTCGTGCTCACGACATTGGAGGCGGCCCATTTTTGATAAACGGGATGGCTCAGGATTTCGCGTTCGAAGGTGATGGATTGCTTCGACCAATCGGAGCCGGTGAAGATGAGGAGAAGGGGGCGTTCTTGGGCCACGGCGGCGGCGAGGGCGTCGTCGTAGGATGAGAATTCCTCCGAGCGGACCGATTGGGGGAGGAGGAAGAGGAGGGCGATGGCGGCGGTGAGGGGATGCCAGTTCTTGGTTCGGAGAGGAAGGAAGAGGTGAATCATGAGGAGGATGAGGGCGAGGGTGAGGGGATAGACGTAGAGTTCCAGTGGTCTCTCATACAGTTCGGCGGCAACATTGGTTCCGTCAATCTCGATTGTGTCGATTCGGGCCCCAAGCTTGGCAACTTGTGCGTCCAATTCTTTTGGGGAGGCTGCGATGAAGATGCCGTTGGTGGCCTTGGAAAGGGCGCTGAGGTTGTCGTAGTTGGCGGTGGTGACGAGGTCGGAGGCCGGGAGGTTGACGGGTGAGCCGTTGAGGCCGAGGGCGACCGAAAGAACGGGGATATTGGTTTTGGCGAACCCGGCAAGGACCTTCTCGGGGTTGCCCCCGGTGATGTTGTCGCCATCGGAGACGATGAGGACCGCTGATCCCGGTGGGGGGTCGTCGGTGAGGAGCTTGTCGGCCGTTTCGAGGGCGACGAGAAGGTCGGTGCCTCCGACGGGAATTTCACCGGTTTTAATTTTGTTGATCCGTTGGAGGAGCATGGAGCGGTCGAGGGTGACCGGAGCCTCGGGGAAGGAGCCGCCGGCGAAGGAGATGAGTCCGATTTTGTCGGTGGGGCGACTGTTGATGAACTCGCGAAGAAGGAGCTTGGCGGCATCGATGCGGCTGACTCCGTCCACATCGGTGGCGTCCATGGACTTTGAGATATCGAGGAGGATGACGATGTTTTTGGCGGGGCGGCGGTGTTCGCTGAGTTGAGTGCCTCCGGTGGGGCGAAGGACGGTGATGAGGGCGAAAACGAGGGAGAGGAGGAGCGAGATCGCGAGGATGCGCCGACGGATGGGGGAGGCGTTGGAGAGGAGGTGGCATTTTTCGGCACCCCGGGTGAGGAGGGCGATCGTGCGCCTTCGTTGTTGGAAAGCCCAGGATGCGGCCCCGAGCGCGATGAGGGCGGCGGGGATGACCCAGTAGAGATGTTTGAGGGCAAGGAATTCCATGGCTCAGGAGATTTCGCGAAGGAGAGTGTTTCGGAGGAGGAAGGCGATGGCGAGAAGGGAGACTCCGACGATGAGCAACCGGGGGTAGAGGTCGGCTTGGTAGACGATGGCGGGGTGGAGGCGGGACGTTTTTTCGAGCGCGTCAATGGTGTCCATGACGTCTTCGAAGCCCTGGTTGTCTTTGGCCCGGAAGAAGCGGCCGTTGGTGATGGCGGCTACTTTTTCGAGGTTGCGGGTGTCGAAGCGGATGGGAGCACCGGCACTGGCGAGCCAGCCGTAAAGGAAGGGGTCGTCGCTGCCGATGCCGACGGTGTGGATGACGATGCCTTTATCGCGGGCGGCCTCGGCAGCGGCGGCGGGGCTTGCGAAGACGGGATCGTCCACGGTGTGATCGCCATCGGTGATGAGGACCATCGTTTTCCGGGTTTCGGCATTATTGAGGAGCGAGAGGATCCCGGCGCTGATGCCTCCGGCGATGTTGGTGCCCCGTTCGGCGCGGCCGAGGAGATCGTTTTGGAGTTGGTTGACGTAGGCGATGAGGAAGTCGTGATCGGTCGTCGGGGGGACGGCGGGGTAGGGGGCGACGCCGAAGATGACGAGGCCGATGCGGTCGCCGGAGCGGCGTTTGACGAAGCGGGCGATCTGGTCGCGGGCGACGCCGAGGCGGTCTTTGATCGTCCCGGCCCGGATCGCTTCGCGGACGGTGTCATCGTCCATCGATGAGTCGGGATCGTAGGCGTCCATGCTGTTCGAGTAATCGAGGACGAGCATGATGTCGGTGCCTTCCTTGGTGGTGGGGACGAGTTCGACATCGCGTTGTGGTCTGGCGAGGGCGACGATGAAGGCGATGGCGGCGAGGGCTTCGAGAGTGAGGAGGATGTGTCGGGGTGCGAAGTATTTGCGGTTGGGAGTGGAGGTGTAGTGGCGGGTTGACGAGACGGCAATGGCTGCCGGGGTGCTGATCCAACGCCAGATCATCCCGCCCACGAGGGGGATGATCAACCAAAGAACGTGAGGGTGGGCAAAGGCGAAATCAGTCATTGGAAGAATTTTTGGGTTCAACCGGAATGGTTGCTTTGACAAAGGAGCGAACGAACTCCAGCGAGCGGGAGGCTGCTCCCTCGGCTGGATTTTGGTCGGCGAACTTGACGCCATCGGCGAGTCGGGCGAAGGCGGGAAGTTCGGTGAGATATTCGTTGGGGATGGCAGGAAGTTCCTGAAGAACTCGAATGAATTCGGCCGAGGTTTTGGCGCGGGCGCGGACGGAGTAGCGATCTGAGGTGTAGCTTTTCAGGATATCGGTGAGCTTGGAGAAGAAGACGGCGGGCGGGGTGTCGGTGGGGAGTTTGTCGAGGCGGCTGAGAGCCTTTTCCCAGGCGGGAGTGGACTTGATGACTCCGGTGCGGCGCAGGAGGTAGAAAATGAGGATCGCGAGGACGAGGGTTCCGACAACCCAGGGCCACCAGGGTTTGCGTTCTGGAGCGAGGGTGGAGGCGGTGGGGAGCAAGTCTGGTTCGTCTTCCGTGAGGAAAATCTCGGGGTTTTTAGGGGCGTCCGGGAGATCGGTGGGGAAAATGATGGAGAGCGGGGGAAGCGCGATGTTAACGGTGGTCGGTGAGATTCGTTGGGTGGGCTTGATGGGGAAGGTGGCGGTGAGCCCCTCGAGTGATCGGGCATCGGTGGCGACGAAGGGAATGCTGAGGGACCAGGTGCGCTGGCCCGTGAGATCGAGGGCACCTTTTTCGACCGAGCCGAGACGGGCGACGGGCGCGAGGAAATCGGGTGAGCCGGTGGGGCGTGCGTTGATGAATTCGCGATGCCAGGGAGCCTTGATGGTGAGATTGAGGGTGCTGCTGTGGCCGATGAGGATTTCAGTCTCGCCCCAGCTGCTTTCGAGCACGGTGGGGCGTTCGTTTTTTTGCCAGGTCCGGAAGAATAAAAACCCGAAGATCATCGCCACCAGGAGGAGGGTGAGCGAGGTGTATTTGAGAATGGTGAGGAAGGCTTTCATCGACGGGAGATGCGACGCTGGAAGAGGGCGATGATGGCAGGAAGGTAGTCGGTCGCGGTATCGAGCGGAACGTAATCGACGCCGGCGCGGCGGCACGTTTTGGCAATTTCATCAGCCCGGGCGCTGGTGCGGGCGGCGAGGGATTTGGCTTCCTTTCCGGTGAGTCGGCTCACTTCGCCGGTCTCGAGATCGGTGATGGAAAGAGCGGGGATGTTGGGAAGCTCGCGTTCGATGGGATCGGAGATATGGAGAAGGATGACTTCGTGTTTCCGGGCGAGGGCGCGCAGGGGCTTGTCGAATTCCGGGGTGATGAGGTCGCTAAGGATAAAGACGATGGAGCGCTTGAGAGTGGTCTTGAGGAGGTGCTCGATGCCGGCGGCGAGATCGGTGCGTGGGGACTTGGCTTCGAAGGCGAGGAGTTCGCGGATGATGCGCAGGACGTGACGGTGGCCTCGGGCGGGATCGAGTTGGAGTTCCTCTTGATCGGAGAAGAGGAGGAGTCCGGCTTTGTCTTTATTCAGAGTGGCCGAGAAGGCGAGGACGGCGGCGACCTCGGCGGTGTATTCGGCCTTGGTGGTATTGCCGGAGCCGAATTGCCCGGAGGCGGAACGATCGACGAGGAAGAAGACTTTTTGCTCCCGCTCCTCGGTGAAGAGCTTGATGTAGGGCGAGCCGAGGCGGGCGGAGACGTTCCAGTCGATGGCCCGCATTTCGTCGCCCTCCTGGTATTCACGGATTTCGGCGAATTCGATCCCGCGCCCTTTGAAGGAGGCGTGCCAGGCACCGGCGGTGCGGTTTTGCACGATGCGACGGGAACGGATCTCGATCCGCCGCACCTTTTCCATCAGTTCGGAAGCCAGCATGGGAGATTAGGGAGTGCGGAGGGTATCGAGGAGTTGCGAGACGAGGGTGTCGGCATCCATGTTCTCGGCCTGCGCTTCGTAGCTGGGAATGAGGCGGTGGCGAAGGACGTCCGGCGCGATGGCTTTGACATCTTCGGGAAGGACGTGGGCGCGGCTGTCGAGGAAGGCGAGACAGCGGGCCCCGCGAATGATTTGAATGGTGGCACGGGGAGAGGCTCCGGCCGTGATGAGGGCGTCGTAGCTTGAGAGATCGAGTCCGGCCTGGCGATCCGAGAGTTGGGCGCGGCCTTCGGCGCGGGTGGCGAAGACGATATCGAGGATGTAGTCCTCGATCTTGGGATCGACGTGAATCTCGTTGATGAGCGAGCGGGCCGAGGTGATGGGATCGAGAGTGGTGATGGCCGAGGCGCTCGGGATGCTGGTGGTTGAAGCCATGCGGCGGAGGACCTCGCGTTCTTCGTCGCGTTTGGGATAGCCGACGATGACCTTCATCATGAAGCGGTCCATTTGAGCTTCGGGAAGGGGGTAGGTGCCTTCCTGGTCGAGCGGGTTTTGGGTCGCCATGACGAGGAAGGGGTCGGGCAGTTTGGTCGTTTCGCCACCGAGGGTGACTTGCTTTTCCTGCATGGCCTCGAGGAGGGCGGACTGGACCTTGGCGGGGGCGCGGTTGATTTCGTCGGCCAGGAGGAGGTTGGTAAAGACGGGGCCTCTTTTAGCGGTAAACTCCTGGGTGCCGGGGTTGTAGATGTGGGTGCCGATAACGTCGGCGGGAAGAAGGTCGGGGGTGAACTGGATGCGTCCGAAGCGGGCCGTCAGGGCCTGGGCCAAGGTGGTAACGGCGAGGGTCTTGGCGAGCCCGGGGAGACCTTCGACGAGGAGGTGGTTTCCGGTGAGGAGGCAGACGAGCATGCGGTCGACGAGATGGTCTTGACCGATGAGAACGCGGGCGATTTCCTGCCTGAGCGGGGCTACGAAGGCGGAGTGGGTCTGGATTTCAGCGGAGAGTTCTTCAGGAGTCATGAGGATGGTTCTAAAAATCAGGAAGTTGTTAGAGGGAGAGTAGCACGATCACCGGAAAGAGCGACCGCGCAATTTTAAGAATGCAGGAGCGTTGCGAAATTCACCATGAGGCGAAATCCCATGAGGAAACGAGTCTGGAAGCAGGTTCTTTTTAAGAAAGGGAACTATTTTTTGGTTTCCCGGAGATCCAGGGTCATGGGGAGTTGCGACTGGATCCGATGGAAATGGCGGTCGTTGAAATTCAGGCTTGGAGGACGGGGCTTTCTTTGATAGGATCTGTGAATGAAGAAAAGGTTTTTCCTGTGCTCTCTCGTGCTGACATGTGCCCATCTCCAAGGCGAAAGCGAATGGACTGAATGGCGTGGGCCGAATGGTAACGGGGTTCTTGAAAAAGGGACCCTCCCGATGGAGTTTTCGGCTGAAGGGAAAGGGGTCGCGTGGAAAGTCGAGCTTCCGGGACGAGGGTGTTCAACCCCGATTGTCTCCAATGGATTGATTTTTCTGACTGCACCGGTGGACGATCAGGACACGCTTATCGCCATCGATATGAAGGGTGAAAAGAAATGGAGCCAGAGCTACGGAAAACAAACCCCGGGCCGTGGGCAGAAGGTAGGGAGTGGTGCGAATTCTTCGGCTGTCACTGACGGGAAGGTGGTCGTGGCCTATTTTAAGTCCGGGCAGGTGGTGGCTTGTTCGCAGGACGGCAAGAAGCTCTGGGATCTCAATCTTCAGAAACAATATGGCGAGGACACACTCTGGTGGGATCAGGGGACCTCTCCTTTGCTGGCCCAAGGGATTGTTGTGATTGCGGTGATGCAAACGGAGGGTAATTCCTACCTGGTGGCACTTGACGCCGGGACGGGTGAGGAAAAATGGAAGACGGATAGGAAGTTCGAAACCGGCACAGAGTCAGGTGACAGCTACACCACCCCGCACCTTGCTACGATCAACGGAGTCGAGACCGTGATCAGCTTCGGGGCGGACCATATCACGGGGCATGATCTCAAGACCGGCAAGCAGCTTTGGTATTCCGGTGGAATCAATCCTGACTCGACCGGGATGTGGCGAACGATTGCCTCTTCCGTGATGACCAACGGAATCGTGGTCGTGCCTCATGGGCGGGGTGAATGGCTGATGGGGCTCAAGGCCGGCGGCGAGGGGGACATCACTAAATCCCACGTTCTCTGGCGGAAGAAGATCGCCAACACCGACGCGGCGACACCTTTGGCCCGCGATGGCAAAGTTTATCTCCTTGTGGATCGCGGCAAGGATCGTGGCACCGTGCTTTGTTTGAATGCGGAGACCGGCGATGAGATCTGGAATGACACGCTCCCGAAGTCGGCGAGCACTTTTTATTCATCGCCTATCCTGGTCGGCGATACCCTTTGCTGTCCGCGTGAAGACGGCACTGTTTTCATGGCGAAGATCACCAAGGACGGTCTTGGCGAAGTGACGGAGAACAAGCTTGGGAACGGGTTTATTGCGTCGCCGGTGGCGGTCGATGGAAAGCTCCTCCTTCGCAGCGACAAATATCTCTGGTGCCTTCAGTAAGACCAGGTCGCAGCGGAACGGCGGGCCGGTAAAAGAAGACCTGCCCGGCGCTGCCCTACCTGCCGCCGATGGTCAGCTTCGCTGTTTTTAAAGTGCGGTCGGAAGTCACCGGGATCGCGGTAATCTCTGAAAATGAGAACTTTTGAAGAATGGTCTCATTAGGAACTCTGACAATCACCAGGCTGAGTTACGACCGTTCCGTAGGATGGCAAAGGGCAACGAGGACCTATTTGGGGTCAAGATGAGCGATGATTTTCTCTACGGCATTCTCAGAGGTCAGGCCATGCTTCTTCCTGAGAATATCGGGACGGCCGTGCTCGATGAACTGATCTGGCCAGCCGATGCGCTCCACCGGGGTGTCGATGACTTCGTCATGAAGAAGTTCGATGATCGCGAGACCAAAGCCGTTGTAGAGAACGTGGTCTTCAAAGGTGCAGACGACGGTGCTTTTTTTAGCGTATTCGCTGATGGTGCGGGCATCAAGCGGCTTGATCCATCGCGGATTGATCAAGGTAACGCTGTATCCTTTGCTTTCTAGGGCGTCCTTGGTCTCAAGGGCGACTTCCATCATCGTTCCGAGCGGGATGAGGCAGACGTCGGAACCCTCCTGGATCACTTCGGCCTCGCCGATGGTGAGAAGTTCGGGCTTGTCCTTGATGGGGGCGCCGGGGCCGTTTCCACGTGGGTAGCGGATAGCGATGGGGCCGCCTTCGTAGTTGGCCATGGTCCAGAGCATATCGATGAATTCATCTTCATCCTTGGCTTGCATGTGGACGATGCCGGGGATGTGGCGAAGGTAGCCGATATCGAAGAGGCCGTGGTGGGTCGGGCCGTCGTCGCCAGAGAGGCCGCCGCGGTCCATGCAAAGGCGGACGGGGAGGCTTTGCAGGGCCATGTCATGAATAATCATGTCGTAGGCGCGTTGCATGAAAGTGGAATAGACGGCGAGGAAAGGGCGGAGGCCCTCGCTCGCCTGCCCGCAGGCGAAGAGGGCGGCGTGTTCTTCGGCAATTCCGGTGTCGAAGTATCGTTCCGGAATTTCCTTTTTGAAGGTTTCCAGCTTGGTGCCGCCGGGCATCGCTGCGGTGATGGCGGTGATGCGTTGGTCTTCTTTGGCGAAGTCAGTGACGGCGCGGCCGAAAAGCTCGGAGAAAGTGGGGGCGCCGGAGACGGTGGAGCCGTCGTCGACATTGTAGGGCCCCAGTCCGTGGAACTTGCCGGGCTTGTCGAGGGCGGGTTGATATCCGCGACCTTTTTCGGTGATGATGTGGAGGATGACCGGCTCGTCCTTCTCCTTGAGGTGCTCAAGGGTCTTGATGAGGGAGGGGAGATCATGGCCGTCGATGGGTCCATAATAGCGAAGGCCGAATTTCTCGAAGAGAACGTTCGGCATGATCATGTTCTTGGCATTGCGCTCGACCTTGTGGGCGAATTTGCGGGCACCGGGGCCCGCGACCTTCTCAACGAGGGTGGCGGCTTTGGCGCGAATGCCATTGTAGGCCGGATGGGTCTGGAGGGTGTTAAAATACTTGGCGAGGGCACCAACGTTTTTGTCGATGGACCACTCGTTGTCATTGAGGATGACGATGCACCGCTTGGTGGTTTCCGCGATGTTGTTGAGGGCTTCCAGGGTGGGGCCGCAGGTGAAGGCGGCGTCACCGGCGACGGCCACGACGTGGTTGTCGGCGCCTTTGAGGTCGCGGGCCGAGCACATTCCGAGGGCTGCGGAGAGGGCGGTGCCGGCGTGACCGGCTCCGTAGCAGTCATACTCGGATTCCGTGCGGAGGAGGAAGCCATTGAGGCCTCCATACTGACGGATGGTGTCAATTTTTCCAGCCCGGCCGGTGAGCATCTTATGGACGTAGCCCTGGTGGGAAACGTCGAAGAGGAATTTGTCGGCGGGGGAATTGAAGACCTTGTGAAGCGCGATGCTGAGCTCCACCACGCCGAGGTTGGGGCCGAGATGGCCGCCTGTGTTTGAGAGGGAGTTAATGAGAACCTCGCGGATTTCTTCGGCCAGATCAGGGAGCTGATCGGTTGGGATTTTTTTGAGGTCGTCCGGGTTTTGGATCTGACCGAGGAGGTTTTTTTTAGAAGAGTCTGACATCGTCGTCGTGGTCGGCATCGTTATTCGGGGTATCTCCATCAAGATCGCCCGTCTTGTCGGACTCTCCATGAAGGTTCGCTTCCATCAGGTCGAGACGTTTCCGAGCTGATTTCAGGGTCGCCTGGCAGAATTGAAGAAGGGCTTGCCCGCGTTCGAAGTCATCGAGCAGGCTGGTGAGGGAAGAAGGGTCGCGCTCGAGTCGTCTGGTAATTTCTTCGAGTTCTTCGGCAGCTTCTTCGAAAGAGGCTGCGGCAGGTTGCTTTGAAGGTGATTTTTTGGGTGGCATGGCCTCTAGTTGGTCGTCCTCTGCTGCTCAATGATGGGCTTCTTGGAGTAATAGATGATCCGGGCCGGGTAAAGGTGGTGCTGTTCCGGGTAGCGGGCCATGATTTCGGAGAGGGCGGGGTCGCGGAGGCGGAGGCCGCCTGCCCCAATGCCACCGTTGGTCGCGGTCATGGCGGGACCGTCGAGCATCAAGGAGGCAAAGTCTTCTCCGGTGCCGTAGGGATTGGCCCGGTAGAGGGGATTGTCCTCAAATGAGACCGGGCTGACCATGATTCCGGCTGTTTCCAGCTTTTGATCCTTGGCGAGTTCCTCGAGGTCTTCGAATTCCTCAATTTTGCGGGGCAGCCAGATGGAGTGGCGGTCGGCATACCATGCGACGGCCCAGGGTTGGTCCGAGAAGATGATATCGGTGGGCTGGGTGGCATCGTGGAGAGTCCGGCTGAGAGTAGCGGGCCAGTAGGGCGGCCAAACCGGGCGCTTTTCCTTTACTGATGCGAGGCCGGAGCGCATCGTATTGGGAATGGAAAGGACGAGTGGGCCGGCGCTGAGGATGACGACAATCACGAAGTGACCATATCGCATGAAGGCACTTCCGGTGGGGAGTTCCAGGCGACTCCAAAGAATGGAGATGAAGGCCAATCCGTAGGCAGCCATAATGGGTGCGAAGAGGATGTGGAGTTGGTTTGGATCGGTCGGGCTGTCGGAAAGGCCGTAGAGAGCCATGCCGAGGCTGCCCATGGTCCACATGAGAAGGACGATCCAACGGAATTTGGCAATTGATTCCCGCTTGAAGGGGTGAAGCAGCGCGAAGAAGAAGAGAGGGGCCGCGAGAATCGCTCCGAAGTTGTTATAGAGCTGGTTGGCTTGGCGAAGAATGCTGCTCGAAGTATTCAGGATCAACGAATTGAGGTTGTAGAGGACGCGGTAGGTCTCCTCGCTGGGGTCACTGGTGCGCATGATGGCTTCTTCGGATTCGGTGAGGCCGCCGTAGATCGTCATCCCCGCCATGCCGGTGGGGTTCCCGGTCCACTCCATGTTTTTCACCATGAAGTAGGAGCTGAAAATGAGAAGAATGCCGAGGACAAGGAGTCCGGAAACTCCCTTGGGGCGGAAGAAGAAGGCCGCGTAAATGACGAAGCCAAGAGTGATCCAAATTGTCAACCAGTGTGCCAGTGCCAGGAAGGCCAGGAAGACCGCAGCCACGATGATTGAACCAAGGGCGGCGCGGTTTTCGATGGAGGCTTCCAGGGCCCGGTAGATGAAAAAGAGGGCGCAGGAAAAGAGGAGAAGCAGGAGCATCTGCGGGAGCCCGGTGTGGGTAAACTTCCACATGAGGTCACTGAGGGCCATCAGGAGGGCGGTGACTCCGGCAATTTTGACATCAAAGATCCGGGAGATGAGGAGGTAGTTCACCCCGATGGAAATGAGGAAGAGAATGACGGCAACGGCCGAGATCACCTGATCCAAGCGGTAAACCGTTCGTTTGTCTTCCACCATTTGAAATTTTTCGAAGTCATCTCCTCCAACCATTTTGAGGACCGCGCCATAGAGGAATGGTCCGAGAGGGGAGTGGTAAGTGTCATACATCGAGTCGAGTTCGAGGTTCACCCCTTCGACTTGCTGGGCTTTCCAGATGGCGGCAGGGCGAATGACCTTGGTGACCGCATTGTTTCCGCGGGCGATCTCGCGACCGATCTGGGCCTGCTCCATGCCTTTGGCTTCAGTGAGGCCCCGGAAAGTGAGAACCAGATAGAACCAGGCGAGGGCCGAGAGGAGGACGAAGAAGAGGAGGCGGCGAATCAGGACGGCGGTGTCCATGCCGCCGACTTTGGTGGAAGTGCTCATGATAGATTAATAAACGTCGATGGAAGAGTCGCTGAGTTTTCGTTGGAGGGTACGCCTGCTGATTCCGAGGAGGCCTGCCGCTTTGGTCCGATTTCCGTCGGTCGCGAGCAGGGCACCTTGAATTGCGCGCTGTTCGAGCGCATGCAAGTTGAATTCCTCTTCAGGGGCAAGGGTGTTTTTCTCGGAACGACTTTCTAGCCTTGGACTTCCGTTCGTCAGGAAGTCAGGCAGATGGTGAATGTCGAGCTTGCTTTGGTTCGACATTACCACGGCATGTTCGATGGCGGTGCGAAGTTCGCGGACGTTTCCCGGCCAGTCGTAGGCGATGAGGCGGGCCATCGCGGCCTCGGTGAGAGGCTTGTCGGGCCGTCCGTTTTCTTTGGCAAATTCGCCGAGGAAGGAGTTGGCGAGAATGACAATGTCTTCGCGCCGACTGCGGAGGGGGGGCATTTGGATGCCCAGGACGTTCAGGCGAAAATAAAGGTCCTCGCGGAATTCTCCGGCTGCGACCATTTCAAGGAGGCGGCGGTTGGTGGCGGCGATGACGCGGACGTCGATTTTTACCGAGGTATTGGAGCCCACCCGCTCGATCGTTTTTTCGGAGAGGGCGCGCAAGAGTTTGACTTGGGTGGCGGCGTCGATTTCGCCAATTTCATCGAGGAAGAGGGTTCCTCCGTCGGCTTGTTCGAATCGTCCAATCCGGCGTTGGGAAGCTCCGGTGAAGGCTCCTTTTTCGTGCCCGAAGAGCTCGCTTTCCAGGAGCTGGGGGGAAAGGGCCGCGCAGTTGATCGCGACGAATTTCTCGCCCGGGCGGCCCGAGAGGTCGTGAAGGATGTGCGCAACCACTTCTTTGCCCGTTCCTGATTCGCCTTCGATGAGGACGGTGGCCCGGGTTGGGGCGATTTGCTCGATCTTGTCGGCGATCCGCTGCAATTGCGATGAGGTGCCGATGAGGCGGCCCAGTCCGTGGGTGGACCTGGCCTTGCTCTCGCGCAAGATTTCGTTCTCCTCGGAGAGCTTGCGGTTTTCTTTTTCAAGGCTGCGGCTCCGGACTGCGCGTTTGAGGAGGAGTTCGACTTCGTCGAGATTGAGGGGCTTGGTGACAAAGTGCCAGGCCCCGCGACGCATCGCTTCCACGGCCGTGTCGACCGATCCGTAGGCTGTCATCATCAGGGAAACCGGCGGTTGGGGGAGGGCGAGGGCGGCATCGAGCACCTCCATTCCGGAGTCTGCGCCGAGGCGGAGGTCGGTGAGAAGGAGGTCAACATCCTCGGTATTGAGGACCTGTTGGGCTTGCTGCAAATCCGCCGCGACGTAGCAATCAAAGCTGTTCTCAAGCGCCATTCGAAGGGCGTCCCGGGTTGCTTTTTCGTCGTCAACAATGAGGAGGGTCTTCATTAAATTTCGATGGGTGCCCGGTCTTCGATGAGGCGCACCCGCTTGTCGGTTCTTGGAAAATAAAGGGTAACGGTAGTTCCGGCCCCTTCTTCGCTTTCGACCTCCAACTCGCCGCCATGTTCACGGAGAATACGGCGGACGATGAGCATGCCGAGGCCGGTGCCGTTGGCTTTGGTCGTTTGGAAGGGCTCGAACATCGCGCCCATGACCTCGGGGGAAATGCCGCTGCCATTGTCGGAGATGGAAAGTTTGACCTCGTAGTCAGTGGCGGAGCTGTTGATGGAAATTTCTCCGTCGGGCTGGCCGACGGCTTGATAGGCATTGCGGATGATGTTGTAGATGGCCTGCTTGATTTGGGTGGGGTCGAGATCGAGCGAGGGGACGTCATCGGAAAAGTCCAGTTCGACCCGGATGTTGCGGCTTTCGAGTTCGGGGCTGAGCGCCACAAGGCTTTCTTCGAGCAATTTGTGGAGTTCCACCGCGCGGCGCTCCGGCTTGGTGGGGCGCATCGCTTGCAGGAATTGTTTGAGAATGGTATCGAGCCGTCCGATTTCCGTGCGGGAGGTCTTCAAGTGATCGAGCAAAGAATCCTGGTCGCCGACGGGAAGGGCCCGGACTTTACGCTCAAGAAGTTGAAGATGGAGGGAAAGGGAGTTGAGGGGGTTGCCGATTTCATGGGCGACCCCGGCGGCCAGGAGGGTGAGGGCATTGAGGCGTTCGGATTCGATCTCCTCCTCGGCCTCGGCGCGGGAACGGGTGACATCGCGAACGAGCATGACATGGCCAAGATCGGCCTCGCCTTCCTCGGCGACAGGGGAGAGGTAGAAGTTGAGGTAGCGGTTCTCGGGGTAAAAAACTTCGAGGTCGCGGCTGACCGTTCCGCGGGCCGATTGCATGAGAGCGCGCCAATCGACGCCGCGAACGACTTCATCGAGCGATTTGCCCTGGGCCTCTTCGGGAGCGGTTCCGAAGAAGCGGCACCCGGCGCGGTTGATGAAGCTGATGTTTCCAGAGGTCTCGAGGAGCAGGACTCCTTCCTGGAGGGCTTCGAAGACTTTTTGAAGGAATCCTTTCTCGCGAACCAGACGCGAAAGCAGGGCCTGGACTTCACCGGGTTCGATTTGATCGAGACGGGAGATAATTTTCTGAAGAACGGCGGATTTCACGAGGGAGACAGAATGTCACACTCTCTTCTCCGAGCTGCAACGAAAATGATACGAAGTCCTGTCATTCTATTTTATCAAAGAAAGGTCACCGGTTTTCCGCAAAGGATTTTTGACACCGCCAAGCGTCGCGCGGAGGCCGCGATTCAAGCCGTGGGAAATCTCCTCACCGGCACGAAACCATCGGGCGCAGAACTGTTCTCGAGCCTGTAGCGAAAGATCCCGGCGTCGAGCGTGGTCTCCAGCGAAACCTCCGCCGGACCGGCGGACCGGTCGTATTCGAGCATCACGATCTCCGATTGCCCGTCCGGCGGCGTCCGGATCCCGGCACAGCGCCAGCGCCATGAGCAGCGGCAGGCCGTCGCCGTCGCGCGCGCCCCATGGCGGCGAGACCCGCAACGCGCCGCCGTTGCTCGCCGCAAGGTAGCGGAAGCCGAGCCCGTCCACCGCCACCGCGAGGCTGTCGACCGATTCGAAGTCCGGACTTTCCGGCGTGAGGAAGCTGTCGATGTCCTCCGGGTTGTTCCGTCGCGTCGGGCGAAGACGGCCATCTTTCTCCCCAAGGGGCCGAAGAGGAGTTCCTGGCCCTCAGGCTCGCTGGCCTCGTTGATCGGCGCCGTGAGCGCCGTTTCCACCTACCCGTCATCGGTCCCGACCCGCCGCCCGCTCTCCACCCGCCAATTCTGAGAACCTTCAGCGCGCACGAAGAGGACCTGTGGTCCGCCCGCGCCGTCGAGAGCCAGCTCCAGCTCGGTCTCGACGTCGCTGGCAGCGATGAGTTCGTGGCTCTCGAAGACCTGCGAGCCGCCGATCCCGAAGCCCGTCCTGCGCTGGAAATAGTGCGGCGCGATCGCATCGCCGGAGCCCAAGCGGCCGTCCAACATAGGCGATGTGTGCCACACCGCCGCTGATCTCGATTTTCGGCCCGCGGCCGAGGGAGGAGAATCCGCTATCGGCAATGCTCTGCGGAGCGGTCCAGTCGGAGAAGGGTGTGAGTATGAACGTGGTGTTCAGATAGGTCACGCGGACCTCGTCCACGGCGTCGTCAACGTAGGCGATGACCGGAGACCTCGATCCGAGAACGAATCCCGGCACCGGCCAGGAGCCCGTCGAGATCGAGGGGGCGTGGCATTCGCCCGTGACGGCGGTGGTGATCGTCCAGTTCTCGCCGTCCGTGCTGCGCTCGTACTCGAGCGAGGGTTCCTCACTGGCGTAGGCGATGTAGCGCTGTCCCTCTTGGTTCAGCGCGTTCTTTTCGACCGTCCGCGCAACAGCGTTTGAGCCCGGCGTCTTAGGCCGCCACACGGTCTCCCAGCTCTTCAAGGGCAGCGAAGTGGTTGCGCCGAAGGAGCCAGGCCAAGGGGTGAAACCACAGGAGAGCGATGCCGGGGAGCATCAATCGCTCCCGCCGCAGATCCCAGCTCCAACCTCCCAGCTCCAACCTCCCAGCTCCCAGCTCCACGCTCCACGCTCCACGCTCCACGCTCCACGCTCCACGCTCCACGCTCCACGCTCCACGCTCCACGCTCCACGCTCCACGCTCCACGCTCCACGCTCCACGC